>Ga0302324_100023635_pt1 | contig 11882 bp, 7 predicted proteins | sample Palsa_T0_1_FD_201949 | JGI IMG/M metagenome (GOLD analysis project Ga0302324, IMG submission 201949) | Peat permafrost microbial communities from Stordalen Mire near Abisko, Sweden - Palsa_T0_1 | ecosystem: Environmental > Terrestrial > Soil > Palsa > Peat permafrost | place: Sweden: Abisko... | reverse complement strand
TCCCACAACTCCGTCTTCTCTGCCGCAGTGAAACCTCGATGAAATCTTTGACTGATCACCAGACACTCCATCTTTTACGTCTAAGATAAAGTGTTGCGTTGATCAATTGAGATCACCCCTGAAAGCGGACAGGAGGCTGGGCCAAAGCGGGTCCAGACCGTATTGAGATCGGCCATCACCCCATGATTCATGTTTCAAAACTGGGAGCTTCGAATCATGCGCTACGAACTCACCGACGATAAATGGGCTGCCATCAGACCGAGGCTGCCGAACAAGCCGCGCGGCACCAGCTATGGACGAGCGAATGGACGACCTCCGCGCAGTTATGGACGCAGTCAAAATTGAGCGCGCGGCCCAGTTTGGAATTTCAGAAGGCGGCTCGCTTGCCACGCTTTTTGCTGCCAGCCATCCTGAGCGCAGCCAGTCGCTCATCGTTTATGGCGGCTTTGCGCGGTTTCTCCACTGGATACCGACCGACGAGGGGTTTGATGCGCTAATCAGCTACATCGACGAGCACTGGGGCAGCGGCGAGAGTCTGCCGTGGTTCGCCCCGTCGTGGGCGAACGACGCCGCGCTGCGGCAGTGGTGGGGCAAGTTCGAGAGGCTTGGCGCCAGCCCGTCCGCCGCGATAGCGCTAATGCGCATGAACCGTGAGATCGATATTTCCGGAATTCTTCACTCCGTTAAGATTCCAACCCTGATTATTCACCTCACGGATGACACCTTGGTCAGCGTCGAAGGCGGTCGCGAACTGGCTGCGGGCATTCCCGGTGCCCGATTAGTCGAGATTCCGGGAAAGGATCACCTCCCTTTTCTTGCCGGCGACATGGTATTGGCAGAGATAGAGGAGTTCGTGACAGGTTCACGATCATCCGCCGTCGTCGACCGGGTGCTCGCTACGGTCGTATTCACCGACATCGTCGATTCGACCAAGCGCGCGGAAGCCAAGGGCGATCTCGCCTGGCGCGATCTTCTCGACGCCCATAACAAGACGGTGCGCCAGGAGCTTTCACGCTTCCGCGGCAAGGAGGTGAAGTCCCTCGGCGATGGTTTCTTGGCGACCTTCGATGGTCCGGCGCGGGCGATTCACTGCGCCAATGCCATTCGCGACTCGCTGCATCAACTTGGTGTTCCCGTGCGTATTGGCGTGCACACCGGCGAGGTTGAGTTGGCGGAGGACGACGTTCGCGGGATTGCTGTGCACATCGCCTCCCGTGTGGCGCACATCGGCGGCCCTGATGACGTGCTTGTGTCTCGGACAGTGAAGGATTTGGTTGCCGGATCTGGAATTAAGTTTGAGGATTTCGGCACGCACATCCTGAAGGGCATCCCTGAAGGGTGGCAAGTGTTTCGCGCCGCCACCTAAATTATCTTCGCTCGCACATGCCACGTTCGCCCATTCAATGTGCTGGACGGCGCGCCCGTGTTTGTAACCGGCAGAAGGTTGATTGAGCAATTGTCGCCGTTCGAGAGTTGGCCACGGTAGGCGCGGAAGAAAAGACGGGCTCATGTCGGCTTCGGGGTCATTCGCGACCGATGCATTCAGTACCCGTGCCGATCAATGTCCGCTGTTACTCCAATAGCGACACACACATCGACTGCCTTGATAAAGCGCGCGCGCCGTTCGATGTCACGCAGCGAAATCCAACTATCTCGACTACTGCAATGCACCCTCTGCTTTCGAGATGGGTCATTCGCCACCGGGTCGTGCCAGCAGCAAGTCCGGCCATGTCCGCTGTGCACTGAAAGCGGAAGTCGCTGACCCATTGACTCCCACTGATTGCTGCCTATTTCATCCGTCGGTCCAGCCGCCGCTCGCCGTACGGCTATTGTTGCTGTGGTTCCAGCGGCACCGTGACCGCGTCATAGCCGAACACCCAAGTCGGATCGGTCGGATAGCGCAGAAAGCTGTTTTCGGCAGAAATTTTTTGCACTTTTTTGACGCGCGGCATACGGTTCGCTTCATATAGCACAAATGCAGCTGCGTGAGCTTCCGACTGGAGCAGGCACCGGGCCAGCACGGCCGCATCCTCAATGGCCATCGCTGCGCCCGAGGCCATGTATGGCGTCATGGCATGGCAGGCATCACCCAAAAGCACCAGATTGCCCGCGCTCCATTTATCGATCGGCTTGATATCCAGGATCGGCCACTTTGTGAATTCCGGGGCCGTTTCGATCACCTTGCGAACTTCAGGATGAAAGCCCTCGAATGCGCGCACGACCTCTTCTCGGGTGCACAATTCCCAGGCGGCCTGCGAATGCCACTCGCCCTTCGCGCTGGTGACCAAATAAATCTCGTTGCGCGATTGTTCGATGTAATAGATCAAGATGTGGCTGCCGGGCCCCCACCATTTGGTGCAATTCCGCAACTCCATGCCTCCGAGCAACGTCGAGGGATAGATCGCCCGATGAGCGACCGCACCGATGAAGCGCGACTTGCTAGGACCAGCAACCGCGTCGCGGAGTTTGGAGTTGACGCCGTCCGCGCCGATCACCACGTCGGCGTCAGCCGCCGATTCGTCGCTGAAACTCAAATGCGCGATGGCGCGGTCCAATTTCACATCAATGAGCCGTTTGCCGAACTCGATCGTGCCGGGCTGTACTTTTTCCAGGATCGCCGCATGCAGATCGTTGCGGTGAACGGTGATGTAGCTGGCGCCGTACTTTTGCTCCCCCGTATCGCCGAGAGGCAACTCGAACAAGACCTCTCCGCTATCCCATTTGCGGCTGGTGAACGTATCCGGGTGGATGCCGATCCGGCTCAACCGGGTGTCAGCGTCGAGATGGCGCAGTACCTTCATGACATTCGCTGAAACATGAATGCCGGCCCCGACGCGCTCGAAGGCCCGTGCCTGCTCGTAAAGTCGAACCTCGTAGCCCTCGCGCTGCAACAAGGCGGCCACGGTGGCCCCTCCAAGTCCGGCTCCGATGACGGCAATTCGGGTTGTGCGCTTCATGAACAGACATTCCCTGAATGAATCGCTAATTCGTCCTCAAGCAAGCCAACCAGCACGCCGATTGGCCGCGATGCTGAATTACTTCAGACAACTCGACAGCAGATCAGCAGATTTTGTGAGTCTAGGTTGCCCAGTACGGAAGTAGCCCTGTTGGCGCCGATCCTCGCCTTTTGGTCTAGCGAGACACCAGGTACACGCTCTGGCGTACGACGCCCAATGGACGATACACTTCCAGGGTCATTGGCGTCCGCTTCGCGTAGCAGTCGTTCTCCTTCGCTTACCTCGCGATCTGCTCGGCTAGTTATCTTCCTTCAGCGGGTCTTTGACCGCTTCGAAGGTCTTGAACTCGACGGCCCAGTGTTCGTCGTTTACCTTCTCGACCTTGCGGATGTAGACATTCTGAATGATGTCGCGAGTCCGTGGATCGATTGAGATCGGGCCGCGAGGGCTTTCCCAACTCATGCCTTTCATTGCCGCTAGCACGGTGTCGGCATCGGTCTTGCCTCCGGTCTTTTTCAGCGTTTCGTAGATAAGATGCATGCCGTCATAGCCGCCTACCGAAATGTAGTTCGCACGGTGACCGGTAGCCTTTTGGTAGTCCGCGACATATTGCTTGTTGAGCGCCGAGGGGTGCGCTGCGGAATAAAAGCCGGCAGTCACTACGCCGAGAAGAGAATTGCCCATGTTCGGCAGGTCGTCGTCGTCGACGATGTCGCCCGTACCGATCAACTTGATGCCAGTTTTATCAAGCCCGCGCTCGACGAATTGTCTGGCGAATGGCCCTGCCTGTCCGGCCGGCAAGAAAACGAACAGCGTATCGGGCTGATGATCGCGCGCCCGTTGCAGGAAGGGCGCGAAGTCCGGATTTGCAAGCGGCACCTTTAGCGTATCGAGCACTTGGCCGCCGCCTTTCGTGAAATGCTGCTCGAACACCTTGGCAGCTTCCGCGCCGGGCGCAAAATCCGAAAAGATCGTGACCACTTTTTTGCTACCGTTCTGGATCGCCCAATCGGCAATGATTCCCGATTGCTGACCGAGGGTGAAGCTGGTGCGCACGTAGTAGGGCGACCGCTCGGTCACGACCGAGGTCCCCGATATCATCACTACCGTCGCGACTTTAGCTTCGGTAACAATCGGCGCCATCGACATCGCGGTCGGCGTAACGCCGGCGCCGAGTAAGTTCACTTTATCGTTTACTATGAGTTCCTGCGCCAGCCGCTTGCCGTTGTCGGGTATGCTGGCGTCGTCCTTGACGATGAGCTCAATCCTCTTGCCGGCAACGGTATCACCGTGCTGCGCGATGTAGAGCTTTGCGCCAGCGACAGCTTCCCGGCCGTTCGACGCCAGCGCTCCGGTCATCGGCATGACGAGGCCGAGCTTGACCGCGTCCTGTGCGGCAACGCCACCGGCGTCCAGACCCGCGATCGCAAACGCGAAACAACTGACGATAAAATGCCGAAGGTGCCGGACGACGTTCGCTGGGCCCAGGGGTGCTCCCGACGTAGCGTCGAGCACCTTTCGACGGCCGGCGAGGCCGAATGTCGGGATCATTGCATGTCACTCCCTGGATATGTGACGCACATAAGATATTTGATGATACGCATAAGTGTAAATCTTACGCCTCCGGTCATCCTCGGCGCCAGCGCTCTAATCGGAAAGACTTCCCCTATTTTCGGCCGTCATAGAAGACATGAACGTATGACCTACAGACGCGAAAAGGCCATCAAAGAGATAGGACAAGCATGCATTGCGGATGACCCGACCGTGTCTGGCCGTTCCATTGTCTTAAAGGATGTCTTGAAGTCTGTACCGATGGAAGACGGATCATGATTTGCATCAATGTTTTGGCGCGGCACGCGGCGGCCATCGTCGCGATTACCTCCGCGCGCTGGCACAAAGCCTCATGTCGAGTGTGTGCCTACCCACACCTGCTTAAACTCCAACACCGGGTGCCAACCCGACGTGTTGGGCAAGTTGTTGACCTCTAACGCCTCCACGGACTACTATTCTCATTCGCAATACGGCGTCGGCCAATAAGGCGCTGATTGTTGAGCTAATGGGAGGTTTTTTGTGCGTGCAGAAGTTCGAGTAGGTCGAGTCACATCTAAGAAGCTCAAGCAGAAGCCGCGGATCTCCAAATCCAAGAAAGCAAATGGCGTTGCGCGCAAGACTGCGAGACGATCGGCGGGTTTTAAGTCCGACAGTTGGTATGCGAGCGCCGCCCTATCGATTAGCGTTCGCGCGAGCGCCGATACCATTTAACCGCAAAATCAAAAGCCGCAGCCCCCAAGGCCCGCGCCCTGCGGGGCTTTTCTTTTTCCCGCTTCAGTGCGCCGCCTCCCACCTTCCAATAGCGTTCCGGACCGCTGAAGATAAGGCTATCGCCGCTCGGATCTGGAATGATGGTACCAGCGGCCCATCCCATCCCGGGAGGGCGCAAGAATTCCTTGATGTGAGGATCGTTTTCTATCGCGTCGCGCGAGTGATAGATATCAATTTCGCGCAAAAAGTCGGCAGATTGCGCCGCCCGCAAGCGGGCTCCACGTGTATGGTTCTGCGCCCATCCCCCGCTAAACCAGTCCACGATTAATTGCTGTATTCCGGCTGATGCGACCCAACTGGCTGTGTTTGAATCTGCGGTGAGTATGACGCCGCCTCGGGCGCCAGCAATTGCGGCTAGTTCATGCGATAGATTCGGCCATCTTCGAACGCGGCCGCTTCGTAAATGCGATCTAGGAAATCATCAGGCGCTGAGGACATGGCCAATTTTGTCTTGGTTTGGTCATAACAAGGTGTCTCGGATGAGGATAATCGGATTTGGAGGGCAACTTATGCAGCGACCGGATCTTGATCCTGATGAAGCTGAGCGCGTTCTCCGGTCCTTCCAAGAATGGATGGTTCAACACGGTGCCAAACCAACGCCGCACTCGAATGCTAAAGGATCATCCAGGGATCGAGTGAGTGAGCAATCCGAGATAATCCCTTCTGTCTCTCCGAATGTCGCCCCGTCCGACGCTTGGACTGCTTCACCGCGCCTTGCGCCAACGTCAACGCATTTTGATACCCCGCGAGAACCTGCCGAGGAGGTTGGAAACCCGAAACCGTCATTCAGAAGCCGATTATTCCGGACTCTGATCCGCGGCTTAGTAGTAGCTATTGTGGCCGCCGTGGCATGGCAGGTTTACCAGAACAACGATGCTAAACAGCGGATCACCGCTTTGGCTAATTCATCATCGATGTGGCTCTGGCGGTCTCTCCGCACGGGCTCTCACACCAGTTCGAGAGTGCCGGACGATTCAAAGTCGTCGGATAGGGCGGTGGTAGCCGACAATCCTTCAGCTCCAATGCCGACTCCAAGTCAGGAATACCGTGATATTCAACAACAACTGCAAGTGATATCAAACCAACTCAACGTGCTCGGTCATGACGTTGAAATAATCGCTGGCAACCAAGTTCGAATCACTCGAGACTTAGCGACCGTTCAAGCCGCTCAACAGAACGCCGGCCAGAAAATTGCGACGCTCGCCAAGGCTATCGCCGTCCGTCCTTCATCACGGAAGAATGACGATAGGACTGTTCGCTCTGAAGCTCAGCATCCTGCCATTGCGCCGCTTCCGCCACCATCGCCGCCGGTTCAAACGGAAGCTCCAAGACAATGATTGTATTCACTGACTGTGTTTCGGCTCCGAATATTGACCCCTTTCGGCGTCCAACCATGACCCCAGTCAGAACAGCATTTTGGCGGCAGTTCAGATATTTGAGCGATCCGAGGAGGGGAGTCCAACCGAGATACAGCCTCCGACGATCAAAAGGACCGGTTCTTCAGCCGTGGTCGCTACGCGAGGGCGTGATCAAACTTCCGGTTGCGCGGTAAGGGATCAAATTTTCTCAAGTTCACCCTTTTTAGGTTCGCCCAAAACTCGTCCGGCACATCCGCTCTTTCTTTGCCGACAGCGAACTCTCGACTGCAGTCGCAGAGTGGAAGGGCCGCCCTGATCTGCCGTGGATGCGGCACAAGAAAAAGGCCCGGAAGAGATCCCGGGCCTCCATCATTTGGGTTGAGGGTTGGGCCTAATAATCCATGCCGCCGCCCATGCCGCCCATGCCGCCGCCAGGCATAGCCGGGCCCCCACTGTCCTTCTTCGGCTTTTCGGCGACCATTGCTTCCGTCGTGATCAGAAGCCCGGCGATCGACGCTGCATTCTGCAGGGCGGCCCGAACAACCTTCGTCGGGTCGATGATGCCCTTGGCGACGAGGTTCACGTATTCGCCGTTCTGGGCGTCGAAGCCGAAGCTGTATTGATCCTTTTCCAGGATCTTACCGACGATGATGGAGCCGTCCTCGCCTGCGTTAATCGCAATCTGACGAGCCGGCGAGTAGAGCGCCTTGCGCACGATTTCGACGCCAGTCTTCTGGTCGTCGTTCTGCGTCCGTACCTTCTTGAGCACCTCGCTGGCACGCAGCAAAGCAACGCCACCGCCGGGAAGAATGCCTTCCTCGACTGCAGCACGGGTTGCGTGCATTGCGTCGTCTACGCGGTCTTTGCGCTCCTTGACCTCGACCTCGGTCGCGCCGCCGACGCGGATCACCGCGACGCCGCCCGCGAGCTTAGCGAGACGCTCTTGCAGCTTCTCACTGTCGTAGTCCGAGGTAGTCTCCTCGATCTGTGCTTTGATCTGAGAGATACGCGCTTCGATGTCGGCCTTCTTGCCAGCGCCGTTGACGATCGTCGTGTTCTCCTTCTCGATCATCACCTTCTTGGCCCGACCGAGCATGTTCACAGTAACCTTGTCGAGTTTGATGCCGAGATCCTCACTAATCGCCTGAGCGCCAGTGAGGATAGCGATGTCTTCGAGCATTGCCTTGCGACGATCACCGAAGCCCGGAGCCTTCACCGCCGCAACCTTGAGGCCACCGCGCAGCTTGTTGACGACGAGCGTGGCAAGGGCCTCGCCCTCAACGTCCTCAGCCACGATGAGCAGCGGCTTCGAGGTCTGCACTACTGCTTCCAATAGTGGAAGCAATTCCTGCAGGCCGGATAGCTTCTTCTCGTAGATCAGGATATAGGCGTCATCCATATCTACGCGCATCTTTTCGGCGTTGGTGATGAAGTAAGGAGAGATGTAACCGCGATCAAATTGCATTCCTTCGACGACTTCGAGTTCAGTCTCCAAGGATTTTGCTTCTTCGACCGTAATCACGCCCTCGTTGCCGACTCTCTTCATCGCATCAGCGAGAAACTTGCCGATCTCAGCATCGCCATTGGCGGAAATCGTGCCGACCTGGGCGATCTCCTCGTTGGAGGTTACGGCCTTCGAGTTCTTCTTCAGATCCGCGACCACAGCTTCCACTGCAAGGTCGATGCCGCGCTTGAGATCCATCGGATTCATGCCTGCAGCGACGGCCTTCGAGCCTTCCTTTACGATCGCTTGGGCCAGAACCGTTGCGGTTGTGGTGCCGTCACCAGCGAAGTCGGATGACTTCGATGCAACCTCGCGCACCATCTGCGCGCCCATATTCTCGAATTTGTCTTCGAGCTCGATTTCCTTAGCGACAGTTACGCCGTCCTTGGTCATTCGCGGTGCGCCGAACGACTTCTCTAGCACGACATTGCGGCCCTTGGGGCCGAGAGTCACGCGAACCGCATTGGCGAGAATATCGACTCCGTGCAACATCCTGTCGCGCGCATCAACGCCAAATTTTACGTCTTTGGCAGCCATTTTTGTTCTCCGTTATGTTTGATGAGGCAGCCTTAGGCAGCCTTCTTGCTGGCGACAGGCTGTTCGATCACGCCCATGATGTCGCTCTCTTTCATGATCAGATATTCAATCCCGTCGATCTTGGCCTCCGTGCCCGACCATTTGCCGAACAGCACGCGGTCGCCGACCTTAAGGTCGATGGGAATGATTTTCCCGGCCTCGTCGCGGCCCCCGGGACCGACCGCGATCACCTCTCCCTCAGATGGCTTCTCTTTGGCAGTATCCGGAATGATAATTCCGCCTGCGGTCTTATCGTCGGCGTCGATGCGCGTAACCACGACGCGGTCGTGAAGTGGCCGAAACTTCATATCTCAATCTCCCTAAATCCATGTTTCTGCTAAGTTTTCTGCCGTAGGCAGCACTGGCTTCGAGGGTGTCCGCGCCACCGGCCCCGATTCCTTAACTGGTGTGCATTTAGCACTCGTCAAGTGCGACTGCCAATTCGCTGTCGGCCATCGCGCCGTAATGCTGCTAAGACTTTGAATCTGGCGGAACATTTAGGCTTGTCATGGTACCAGCGGCGGACAATGGCCACCTCCGGTGATTAGGGCAGATGCACAGTGTTATTGTGCCTGGACTCTACGTCCAGGTTTTATCCGCTGGAAGACGTCGGCAGCTTGGTTCCTAAAGTGGACTTCTTGTGGCGAGTTGATGATGCGTTCATAATTCAAGATGGTCAGCGGTTTTCCAATCAAATAGCCCTGAATTTGATCGCAACCCTCATGGCTCAGGATGAGACGTTGCGCTTCGGTTTCGACGCCCTCGGCCAGCACCGGTAGATTGAGGCTTCGCGCCAATGTGACGACGGCTCGGACAATTGCGGCGTTACTATTGTTGGTTTCCAGGTCTGATACGAAAGATCGATCGACCTTAATTTTGTCGAAGGGGAATGATTGAAGATAGGACAGGGAGGAATATCCTGTACCAAAATCATCCATCGCTATTTTGACGCCTAGAGTCTTCAAACGTCGCAAGATTGCTTGACCGCGGGAAAAATCATCGATCAACACGCTTTCGGTAATTTCAAGTTCGAGTCGGGATGGCGGCAAGCCGGTTTCGAGCAAGACAGCGTGCACGAGCCCTGGTAGATCTCCGTGGCGAAACTGAGCGGGTGAAAGATTTACCGCTACTAGGGCTTTTGACTTCCACGATGCGGCCTCCCTGCATGCCGTGCGCAGGATCCACTCACCGAGTGGGATAATCTGACCGCCGTCTTCCGCAAGCGGAATGAAAGCCGACGGCAGAATCAAGCCGCGGGTCGGATGGTGCCACCGGACAAGAGCTTCGAAACCGATAACGGTGCCATCAATTAGTGCTTCCGGTTGATAGACAAGTTGAAACTCGCCCTTTTCGAGGGCAGACGTGAGGTCATGTTGTGTCTGGCGACGTTCGCGCAACTCGCGATCCATCTCGGGTTCGAAGAACCGATAGGAGCCGGAACCGTCTGCCTTGGCGCGATAAAGTGCAGCATCGGCATTACAAATGAGCTTCTCGCCATCGGTGGCGTCATTCGGATAGATCGCGACCCCGACACTCACATTTGCCGAGAGCTTTCGCCCATCAATCTGGATGTAATCGCCGAGTGCCGTAACAATCCGCTCGACCAAACGCGCGGTTGCGTCAAGTGGTTGGGTCCCCGAGACGATGACTGTGAACTCGTCGCCGCCGATGCGCGCCAGAAAGGAGCTGCCGATTGTGGCCTTTAACCGCTTCGCCACCTCGCAGAGAAGCGCGTCGCCAACAGCATGACCAAACAGGTCATTCACATACTTAAATCGATCAAGATCCAGACACACCAGCGCAAACTGCTCGCCCGAACTCCTTGCTCGCTGCAGGGTCGCCGTGAAAAACTCATTGAAGGCTGCGCGGTTTGGAAGGCCGGTGAGAACATCGTGATGCGCCAAATGTGCAATCTTAGCTTCATATTTCTTGCGTTCGGTGATCTCCTCATGGGTCGCAACCCAGCCGCCATCGGCCGTGGGCCGGTTTACCACCTCGATAGTGCGACCATCCTCCAGCTCATGGGTCAGGCTGATCCTCTCTTTGTTCCGCGCTGCACTTCTTAATTTTAACCCGTATTTTTTCGGGTCACCTGTAAACGTTCCGCTTTGCGTGCGATGCTCGAGGATCTCAAGCAGGTCGCACCCAGGCTTAATCACATCGGCCGAAAGGTTATACATACCAAGGTAGCGATCGTTGCATATGAGGAGCCGACCATCGCCATCGAACATGCATAGGCCCTGAGATATGTTCTGGAGCGCAGCATCGAGATGGCCGTTTGCCTGCTGTAGCTCCCGCGTTTTCTCCGCTAGATTTACCTCACGTCTAGCGAGCGCAGCCTCGGATATGAGAAGGCGACGTAATTGTTTTCTCAGAAATTCGAGGAGGAACGCCGAGCACAGCAATCCTAATAAAGTGCCGATGCCGATTAATGTCGCCCGGCGATACCAGTGCGCCAGTGCCGCAGCTTCCGATACCGCGACGTTGATGACCAGGGGATAGTCATGGAGGGGCTGTACGGCAACGAGCCGCGCCTGACCATCGAAAAATCCGGGTGACCAATAGTGGCCGCCGCCTGCAGCAACAGCTGTGTACCACGGCGATCCAGCCGGCATTTTCTGATTACTGCGGTCTATTGCGGTCGGATAGCGAACCAATACCGTGCCATCGGGATGCAAGAGTGCAAATGATTGATCGTGCAAAGGCGTGATCGAATCATAGATGTTCTGGAAATAGGAGACCCCTAATCCGACCAACACTACGCCAAAAAATTCGCCATTTGGTCCATTGATGCGTTTGCTAACAAAGATAGTTCGCGCGCCTGTCACTCGATTCGTCGAAACGTTACTGATATAAATTATGTCGTGATTTTCGTGTGTAAAGTGTTGGAAGTAGTCGCGATCGCCTACGTCCATCTTTGGTGTAACCCAATGCTGCGTCGTGGCTGCGATGTGTCCGTCTCTGTCGATGATGGCAATAAACTCGGCCTGCGACAGGCGACTCAGACGTTCTCTGAGGAACTCATATAAATCGGGACTTCTTATATATTGATCAAATCTTTCTTGCGCTAACGCGGTTTGTGCCTCTGTCCGTTCACGAACATCAGTCAGAACAATATCGACCGATTGAATAGATCGGGCGAGCTGCTCGCTGAGGACGACCGCA
>Ga0302324_100023634_pt1 | contig 11882 bp, 17 predicted proteins | sample Palsa_T0_1_FD_201949 | JGI IMG/M metagenome (GOLD analysis project Ga0302324, IMG submission 201949) | Peat permafrost microbial communities from Stordalen Mire near Abisko, Sweden - Palsa_T0_1 | ecosystem: Environmental > Terrestrial > Soil > Palsa > Peat permafrost | place: Sweden: Abisko... | reverse complement strand
CCCGAAACGAAGGATTCCTTGTGCGAAAAGAATAGGCGCGCTACGCCTTCGGCTTGTTCTTGCTCCCCTTCGGCCTTCCCCGCCGCTTGATCTGTGTCATCCATTTGGGCGGACGCCCGCGACGTTTTCCTTGTCCGAGTGAAAGCCGTTCCAGCACGATGATGGCTTCGGCGACTTGCTCCCGCTCCGTCCGAAGATCCGACAGCATTTTATTGATGTCCATTGATCCAGCCTACCGATCTTCAGTGCTTCGCGTAAATCGGACCGGAGCCAATGTGTCGCCAGCAGCTAGTACTCGCAGCCCGTGTTAAAAGTCTGGAAACGCCGGGTTCGCAGGCGAAAGCGCCTGCGCCACGTCTACGGATCAACAATTTGTGGCGCCAGGTGGGGCGTTCGGCTCCGACATAAGCTCCAGCGCTGAGTAGGATTTTGACGGCCTCGGTGTGACCTTGCATTACAGCCCTCGCAACTGCCCCGTCCCTCTCGGCATGGACATCCGCTCCGGCCCCAAGCAGGGCCTTGATCTTTTCGACTTGTCCCTCACTCGCTGCATCACCCAGCTCCTGATTCAGGTCCACCCAATTCCACCGCGCGCCGGCACGGTAGAAATAACTCTTCAGCGATTTCATGCCAGTCTCCTTCTCAAATGCTGTTTGTTCTTAGGCCACGGTGAACTGCAGGATGTTCTTGTTAACGGCAGTGCCCTCGATGGCATCGGCGATTTTTGCAATCTCGCGTGCATTCGCAGCGCCGGCACAGGACGTAATCCGCGCACCGGAGAAATCGTTACCGTTCCGGCAAAGGGTCTGCCGCATTTCAGGACCGGCAACGCGCTTCACGAAGGGCTGAATGGCGGCAGGGAATAGCAAGGCGGAGAGGCTTGATGCCACACCAGGATTGTAATAACCCGCCCCGAAAATATTCGGCACCCCTCCACGATGCCGTGGCGCCCCCGGAATTGCGATAACGCTCACAAGTTATGCGAACTATCTTTCCGGGGCGTTGGCCAAAAACCCTCATAACGATGCCAGGATTATTAACCGCCTTCTGGTGATCAAGCTACCCCCGCCTGCCTTGCAGGCGGGGGGTAAAGCCAAGCCGGGCTAACTAATCGAGGGAGCCAGGAGCAAACCGCGTGGTAGGCGCATTTCGTTGTGCAGAAAGCCCCTCAGCCCTTACCGGCGCAAGCCGGTAGTCGTTCACTTCTTCTTAACCGGATCAGCTTCGCAATAGTAGTATGTCTCACTGATAACGACTAAATGTTGACCCGCCGGACAGGGAGTGGTGGTAACAGCAGCGGCTGGACCGATGGAACCGATAAAGCCGATCGTGGCCAAGGTCAGAATGAATGCGCGGAATGTACTATTGGACGTTTTCATGATAGTTGCTCTCCCCTGTTTGCCGTTGTTAAACAATCGCGATTAATTGTCCCTTACTAATTAGGCTCGCATATTATGGTTAATTATATATGAATTAGGTATAATTTGTAAGTGACGACTTGCCATGCTGCACCGGCATTACGGCTTAAGCCCGAATCCGCGATTCTTTTCCCCGGCTATGAAAGTCGCATCCCCAAAACAGGATTGGGGCCGCTCGCGCGCGCAGTGTCCTCTTACGACCGGCATGTGCTCATGCGCTGCGCCCGCATCCGGCTGATGTTTTCGAGGGAAGCCAGCGCGTTTCTGCGCTCGGGCGTTCCCCGCCCGGTGCGAATCAGCCCTTCGGACACCGCGCGGAACAGCGCCGACAATTCGCTTTCGCTCCGTTGGCCAAGTTCGTGGTTTAAGAATAGTTTCACTTCTTCCTCCGTCTGTTCGGGACCCCGCTCATCGGGGCCGTTCATGAAGAAGCGTCCGCCCGGCAGCCAGACGGATCTGTCAACGGACTACCCGGTCACCTGGTGCGGGCCGGAAAGTTGACCGGCCGTATGGCTTCGTGCAGCGTACATTCGGAAAAGGCCCTCTGCGGGACCGACATAAGACGAAAAAGGAAAGCATTTCAAATACAGAACTGGTTGCCAACAGACGATAAGCGCCTCTGATGCACCAGTGCGAAAATGAGCATATGGATCGCGTTGGATTGCCGCATGGCGCGAAAGGCATCGAGAGCGATGATTTCGCCATCGAGTTTCGCGGCGACAAGATCGTGTTCGTCCCCAAATCCCACGGCGCGGGGAATCACTATACCGTCCATGCCGGGCCAAAGTCGGGTGTGATCGACTTGCACGAAACGCATCCCGGCGCCGATGGACGGGAACAGCACCGCACATTGTTTGCGATGCGCCGTGATGACCTCGCCGCGCTGCTCGGCGAAGCGGCTCCCCGGCTCCCTGATTTTCTGCGCCTCTTTCGGCCGCTGACCGTCGGATGGATGAAGCACCGGAATATCGGCATCGCGCGCGGCATCGATCCGGTCAGCGGCGATGAGATAGCCGCCGTTACGCAAAAGCATAAGCGCCGCCTCAGGCTCGATCCCGAACGCTATGAGCGCAACATCTTCGTTCCTGAATTCCTGGACGAGGTCTACGATTTCCCGGACGGCACCTTCTCCCTGTTCCACCGCGGCCGCAACATCGGCATCGGTTTCAAGAAGACGGATCAGGAAGGCAACGTGCGCTTATTCTGGATCAAGCGCCGGGACTTAGCAAGCTTCGGGAATGAGTGGCGGAAAAAAGTCGGCGCGGCGATTGAGCGGCTCGCGATTCCGAGGGACCGATACGGAGAATTCCCGATTCTCCGGGCGTGAGGGACAATGGCCGAAATGATTTCCAGTCGCGCCGACGAAATCGGCGATTTCTGGGCGAAACTCGTTTATCCGTACCTCACGCCCGTTGTTGAAGCCGACCGGAAGGAACGCCCTGTCCCGATCGGCAGCGGCATCCTCGTTTCACACAAAGCCAAGGATTATCTGCTCACCGCGTATCACGTGACCGAAGGCGCCTGCGCTTCCCATGAGGGCGGCGCCCTCTATATCTTTGCCCCGGAGCAAATCGAGATTGCGGGCGTCAACAACCATGTACCTGATCCGTTTGATCTCAGCATGACGGAGCTGCCGCCGCCCCCTCGCCGCTGTCTGCAATTGCCCCGTCACCTTGCTGCCGATATTCGCGAGGGCGAACTGTGCCTGGTGCTTGGCTTTCCCGCACGGTCAAAGTCCTGGCAACTCGATCATGCCCGTCATTCCTTGCGGCCCGCGCCGCTATCGTATCTCGGCACGGTCTTCAGAAGCTCGGCTGGCCGGTTCAGCGTCAGATTGAGTCGCAAGCATGCCCACCGGAACGGCCGGAAACTGCCGCGCATCGGAAAGCTCAATGGCATCAGCGGCGGCGGCGCTTTTGTATTGCGGAACGATCGCCCGCGCCTGGCTGGCGTCGTTATCGAATACCATTCGAATACCGCGGAAATTATCTGCACCGATTCTGCTGCCCTGTGGTCGCTCGCAAAACAGATCTAGCAGCGCCAACCAGATCTGGCGGCTTACGGTTGACCGGCGCCGTGTCGGGCAGCATTCGCTCCGGTCGGTGTTCGGTTAATCCACCGCCCGCCCGGCTCCTTGTCTTTGCGGCAGGAACGTCCCTCGAAAGCGGACGAACTATCTATGCCGACCGACCCAGCTCAATGTCGGTTCGCATGTTTTACCGAACCATGAATGTTTACCTTATCGATCCAGCCGAAGTGCTCTCTCGCGACGGAGAGAGTGACGTTCAGCGCCGCACTGCGTGTTGGTTCCCGTCGCTGCTCGACGTTGTACTCTCTACCCAGCCGACGATGCCAAGCCATCCGACACATGGCCATTGTGAAGCCCGCGCGAGCGCACCCGCCGGTCATCGTTTTTTGCGCTCTTCCCGCTTGGTCACAATTCGCGCGGCTTCTCCCGCACCCATGTGCAGCGGGGCCGATGCGGGCAGGCTCGCGCTAACGAAATTTTAAGCCTTTCATGCTTATGCTTCCTGATGAGCAGCGAAGATGGCGATCCGCAATACCTTCTGACGCCCGTGAAAATCGGCACTCAGGCTTGGCATATGTACCACGAGATCGCGCGGACATCGCTCTTCGCGAACGAAAAACGGGAATATTACAGAACGCTCAGGAGCTTTGCGGACGTTTACGCCAGACACAAGCCGCTGCTCCTGTCCTTCAACGGCAAGGCGCGGGCGACGGGAGCGCTCGAAGATATCGGGAACGCAAGCGCCGCGCTGCGGATGGTGGCCGTACACAGGCGATACCAGGGCCACGGTCACGGTCGCATGCTCGGTTCTCTGCTCATCGAGTTCGCGAAGACCCAAGGCTTTCAGCGCCTGTGCGTCAATGCGGCTCCCGACGCCGTCGGCTATTATGCGAGCCTGGGTTTCAAGCCGGAGACCTGGTCGAAAGCGGAGTATGAAAGCTTCCGGCAGAGCCGCGCGATGCCGGTCCAGATGGTGAAAGACCTCGACTGAAGCCTATTTACCGATTGTTTTATGGACGGAGCGTGTCCCTTGTTGTAATAACAACTTTGCACGCAGACCGTAACAGCCTCCGGACCATCGGCTTTGAACCGCCAGACCGTTTCGATCCGGTTGCCGCTCGTCGACGGGCTCTTTGGTTCGACCACGACCGTCGAGCTCCGCGCCTCAACGTCGGTGTACTCCACCGCAATTTCGTTTTCGGCGAGTTCAAAGTGCTTGTGGAGCAGGCATACGCCGAACCGATCCGCGCGGCTGTGCCGCAGAAGAACCTCGCGGATTTCGTCAAGGACGCGCAGGTCGGCCTCGCCGATCGGCTCTACGTCATCGATGTCCGGCAGGGACGACCACTGAATATTCTCAAGCGTGATGCCGCTCATAAGGGAGCCCTCCTCTCATGTTTAACATTGTGCTTGTTCTCCTTTTCGGGGCTGTATCGACAGACGAGCACGCATTGCGTCTGCACCCTTGCGCCGCGGGGGGCGAAGCGCCAGCTTGTTGCGATGTATCGCCCGGATGACAGATTGCTTTGAGGGATCACGGCGACGGTAGACTTCCTCTGCTCAAGATCGGTGCTTTCGATGCCGATTTCATCCTTCCCCATCTGCACCCGATCATGGCGCAGAAACAAGCCGAAGCGCTCCAGGCGCCCGTGCCGCAAAGAATGCCGCGTATTTCCTCAAGCACTTCATAATCGGCATCTCCGGGGACTCCGCCGATCCCGATATCCCGCGACCATTGGACGGTTTCCAGGATCATATCACCCCATTCTTTTCACTTTTCACCGCGCCGGCACAATCGCTTCGGCTAATCACCGTCTTTTTCCTTCTTCCGGCCTTGTCGCGATCCGCACGATGTTTTCCAGCACCCACAGGCAGCGTGCGATGCGCGCGACGGATAGCACGGCCAACAGCCAGACAGCATAGGTGAGCCCACGGATCGGCGCTAAATCGCGATCAGCGACCAGCGCGGCGATGGAGGCGACGGTCGCCAGGGCGAGCCACCGCGTCGCGGACATGAAAACGCCCCACAGATGAGGATAGTACCGGCTCTCCCGGACGATCGTCAGCCTCTCTGAGGCTGAGAACCCGAGCGCGATCGACACAGCGGTGATGATGAAGCCGAGCAACGATCCGAATATCGAGGCGAGCGTGCCGTAGATCGCCCCGCGGTTTCCTTGCAGCAATGAGGCCGCCAGCTTCCAGCCGCCGAACCTCTCCATCCATAGGATCGCCGCGCCGGCCAGGGCCGCCGACAGGAGCGCTTCGTTCAACAGGAAATGTCTTTGCCACCATCCGCCAGGGTCCCACGTCATACGGCAAGGGAGGCGGCCGCCATCAGATCGCTCTTCAATTCATCATAGGCCGCCTCGATTGCGGCAAAAGCGGCCCCATCCTGCACCTGCCGCGACCGCTCGCTCACGCGCGGGATATCCTTGTACGCCACGAGTTCGTCGCTCAAAATATCGATGAGCTCCAGCTTCTCGGTTTTGACGTTGACGCCTTTGATCTTGAAATTGTCCACGTGCTCCTGCAGGTCCTTGTGACCTGCGAGACGTTTCACGGCCTGCATCAATCCCTTGGTCAGGCCCGGTGCATCTGCTTTCCTGCCCTTTTTTCGCAAGATGATTTCAACCGCGTCCGCCTCGCCGGCCTCCAGGGCGGCCTTGAACGCCGCTCCCAGACTATCGTTCGCTTTTTCGACGACGCTTACGTAGGCGGGGTCGATGCGAAGCTGAAAGAGCTTTAACTCCGACAGCTCCTTCAGCTGCTCCTCAATGTTCCTTTTCAGGAGTACGTCACAGCTGAACTCCGTTACGAGTTTTCCGCATTTTGCCTCCAGGTAGACCGGCAAACGGGAGGGCCTGGGGCCGTAAAAGTTGAATTCGACGCCAACGATTCCGCCGTCGAAAAGCACGAAATGCGTGACTTCTGCCAAGCCGGAATTGGCGGGGATCGAGAGCGGCTTGATCTCGCCCAGGCTCTCGATTCCCGGCAGGCCGGAGCGCCGAATCTGCCCCAGGCGAAAACGGAGCGGGCTTGTCAGCCGATCCACCCAGCAGGCCAGCGCATTGCCGTCGCCGAAGGGATAATATTTGCCGCTCTCGCTGAAGGGCAACGTCTGAAGGTGCGTCAATGCCGGAATCAGATCGACGGGAACCGGTTTGCCGGCGGTATCTTTCCCGCCATTAAGCCGGTAAAAAAGAATTTTGCGTTCCGTGCTCGCTGTTTTTGGCGCCTGCTGTTTCTTGGCCATTCGGCAACAAAGCCTCATTTCGGCGGCATTATCCCATCCGCTATAACCCACGCCGCAAACCAACTTGAAGATTATTGTTTTAGTTTACTCGTTTCAACATAACTCTCGCGCTCCCTTTGTTCCTTGGAATCGACGCCGCCAGCCGCATCGGCGCGCTGAGATGACTCGAATCGCCTCTGGACAAAAGCTCACTGTGGAGCAGGATAAATAACTTGTTTTGAAGGAAGCGCGGCGTTGCAACCCGCCTCATCGCGGGCTAACCTTCTCCCCCGAGTCGGCCCCGATCGAGGCAGCCTGCGAACGATGTCCGGAGTGGTAGGATCGGGTCAATGGCCATAGAACAAATCGTCTCGCTTTTGATTGCGGAGCGCGATCGGCTGAACAAGGCGATTGAAGCGCTGACCGGACCAACGAAGCGCCGGGGCCGGCCGCCGAAGGCGGCGTCTGTCGCATCGGACGGTGCGGCGCCCAACCGGCGGACTCTCAGCGCCGCGACCCGCAAGGCGCAGTCGCAACGGATGAAGAAGTATTGGGCGGCGAAGCGCAAGGCGAAAACCGCGCAATGAGCGGACCCGCTGCGGCGCGGTTCAGGGATCTTCGCCGGTGCGGGTAACGGAGCTGCATGGCCGTCATCTTGTTGGCGCTCGACGAAAGCGGCAAGCTCGACAACACCGAGGACGTGGTCTTCGGCGGCTGCCTGTTCGAGAACGGCGAAAGCCACCGCTTCGGCAGGAAATGGCTGGAACGGCTGGACGCGGCCGGCATAGAGTCGTTGCATATGAGGGACGCGATGCGCCTGGGCGGCGCATTCCGGGGCTCGAAGGAATCCGATCGAAATGCCCTCTTGTGCGATCTGGCGGCATTGGCGGCGCGAAGCCGGCCCACGCCCATGCTGGTCGCGGCGCCGATGTCGACCAAAGAGTTTCGGGCGCTCCCGCAGGATGCCCAGCAGCGACTGAAGAATCCGGTCTACTGCGGCTTCGAGGGATGCGTCCGGGCTGCGGTCGACTCGATCCCCCAGGACGAGGCGCATTCCTTGCAGATTGCCTGCGATCTCGCCGAGGAATATTCGATTCAGGTGCTGAAACTCTTTCACAAGCTCCGGAGCCGGAGCGACGAAGTCAAGCGGCGGTGCCACGCCATAATGTTCGGCGATGACCGGTATATCCCGATTCTTCAGCTGGCCGATATGTATGCCTATGTCTGCCGCGCGTTCCATGCCGGAAACCCGCCGGACGTTATTGTGGACATAATCGAAGCGCTGACCGGCTCAAGGACGATGACCGCCAACACGCGTATGGTGTACGAAGCGGGAGAGATCGATCTTGGCCATGGCCGCACCTAGCGGCGCCGCAGTCTGGTAGAAGCTCATGGACAAACCGTCACATCCGGCCTTGGAAACGCTTTGCGAACGAGAGTTCGCGTTGCAGCGCGAGGAAGCGTATGAACGGCTCGACCGGGAAATCGCGGCGCTCAAGGAACGCCACAATGCGCTCGGCAACTACCTCAGCACGGCGACCGGCCAGGCCGTCAGGGATGCGGTGCTGGCCCGTTTCGACCGGGTCATGGCCGCATTTGATCGGGTATATCTGGGCAAGTGGCGCGACGACCCTGCCCTGCGGCTCACCGATGAGGACCTCGAATGGCTGACGCGGAAGGCGGGATATCACCTCAATGTCGCCGCGCAGGAAGCCGAGGGCAAATGCAATAGCTATCTGGGAGAGCCACGGAGCTTTTTCGCTGAATACTGGTGCGCGGTCGGTATCGCGGCGAGGGAGCGCAGCGCGAAAATTCAAAAGCAAATCGAGATATTGAAATTGGAGAGAAGCCGGATGAGCCAATCCAAGGAACCGAACGGATCGCCATTGACGGCGGACGACCACAGATTCGCGCTCATGGCCGTCGAAGAAGCCAGAAAGAGCGTCGGGGAGGACGGCCGGACACACCCGAAGGTCGGCGCGGTGATCGTCGCCGGCGGCCAGATCCTGGCGAAAGCCTACCGCGGCGAAATCCCCGGTTGTCATGCGGAGTATATCGCTCTCGAACACAAGCTGGCCGATACATCCGTCGCGGGCGCGACAGTCTATACAACCCTGGAGCCATGCACCGAACGAAATCACCCCAAGATTCCTTGCGCCCGCCGCATCGTCGAGCGGAAGGTCAGGCGGGTCGTCATCGGCTCGCTGGACCCCAATCCAGTGATCCGGGGACATGGACAGATCATATTGCGCGAAGCGAACATTATCACCGACTTCTTCCCGCCCGATTTGATGTCTCAGGTCGAGGAGTTGAACCGCGATTTCATCCGTTCCCATCGCACCGGCAAGACCGCAGGTCAGGGAGCGCAGACTCCCGCACAAGCCTCAAAACCAGCACAAGTCCCGGACGTGTTTTTTGAACAACTGAGAAGCCTGCCAGAGCCGGACATTATGAAGCGCATTTGGCAGAAGCCTCACTGGCGCGTTCTGATACGGCCGACCGAATTCATGACGGCCCAATTCAGGGACTTATCGTATATAAGACACTTCATCCATCACGCCGCGGTTAAAACCAGGAACTGGGACTTTCCCTGCGTAGGTATGGCCACCATCGAGGAGGACGAGCAAGGCACTTATGTCTCGGGCGAGTTTGACTGGACAGAAGCCAAGCCCGGATTGGTCGAGCGGTGGGTCCTGTTTCGAAGCGGTCAGTTTGTTCACAACAGGATGATTCAAGAACTACCCGGCTACGAGAACGAACTTCACTATCTTGAGGTGTTGCGGGTGATGTCGGAAGTGTTCGAATTCGCGAAGCGAATGGCCACGGATGGCACTCTTTCGCCGACGGCCGTCGTGAAGATATCGTTGCGCAAAGCAGGCGGACTCGGCCTCCTCGTGCCCGAGTCCTTCGAGATCAGCAGCGCCACATCGCACTGGTGCAAACAGGACGCCATCGACGACCTGGAAGTGGTCGTTACTCCGCCTGAACTGGAAACGCGGAGCAGCGATCTTGCGCTTGATGCAGCGCTCCACGTCTATAAAAAGTTTGGTTGGAATCCGCACAGGTCTTTGTTGACGGAGAAACAGCCGCGCTTCTCATAGAAGTGTCGCCTCATCCTGGCCACACAAGATCGGACAAACGGCGATCGCGTAGACTGAACAGAACAGCCCTTGGCTTTGGGTGAACGAAAAAGGACGGGAACGGGACATGAACTATATCATCGAGTGCCGGCCTTCAGGGCAACTGATAAAGTCAATGGCCGCCGACGATCACCTGCGTCCCCTCGCCGAGCTGCTCGCGAGTGCGGTATTCTTTGCCTGCAACATCTCCTGTGAGGCCGGACCGAACATTGACGACATGCGGCGTTCGGCTGACGAAATTGTGCACCAGGCGTCGAAAGCGGTGGCGCCGTCCCTGATTGTCGAGACTGAGCGCATTGAAGCTCGGGAAAGCTCGGTCGTCCTGATTTTTTATATCAACGTCCTTGTCACTCAGCATCCCGAGCTGGCGACGGCCGCCGCTGTTGTCGGACTCGGATCGCTCGCGGTTTGGGCGCTGCCAAAACTCTGGGACGCGGTTCTGGACAAGTTCTTTAGAGCGCTTGTCGATCAAACGACGGAGAGAATTGCCGCCTGGTGGCGCGGAAACGGCAAAGAACCGCCTAAAATCGATGTCGTCGACCCCGCTTTTGTCGCCGATGCCGAGGCCGCGAACCGTGCCAGGGCTCACGGTTGCAGCCCTGCCCTTTTATCCGGCGGTTTTGTCGTTGGCCCGCACCGTTACAAGTACGTGTACCAGCTCGCGGGCTGCAACAAAACCCGGATCGCGGTCATTGTCGACTCACAGGCGGAGGCGCCGCCGCAGGTTGAGATCTGGTAGGACGATCAGGCGCGCGGGAACAAGATCTCGTACCGGTCGATCTTGCCGTCCCGCGCATAACCATTCGTGATCGTTCCGGTTCGGGCATTTCGCTCGATCATCGCGGGCGCCGGAACGTCCGGCCTGAACAGCTGGCCGTGCCGGTAGAATGTTTCCACCAATGAACCGTCGCCCTTTCGCTCAATCGAAGCGGGGCCATCTTCGCTGTGAAGTCTGTCCTCGCCATCGTAGTAGCATTCGGTGACGGCGCCGTCGTCCGTTGTGATCTTTACGTACTTGCTCGCGATTGTCATAGCGTTCCTCCCGAAACCGGCGTAAGCGTTCGTTGATCAAAGGAAGCCATGCTAGGCACGACCGACTGAAACGTCAAGTCATCGCTGTTATCGGCGAGCTCCGCACCCCCTTTCGGTTTATAGTGATCTCCAGATGATCTTTGTCAGCTACAGCCACGCGGATGATGCCTGGCGAAAGCGCTTCGAAACCGTGTCGAAGCCCCTCAGCCGCGCGGAATCCATGGTCTTCTGGTCCGATAAGAACATCAGGATCGGCGAGTGGGAGAAGCAGATCGAGTCGGCCATGAAAGGCGCGGTCGCCGCCGTGCTACTTGTCAGCGACAATTTCGTTGCCTCCGACTACATCGTCGACAAGGAGCTGCCGTATCTGATTCACGCCAACAAAACGCGCGGCCTGATGATCGTCTGGGCCTATTTGGAGCCCTGCGATCTCAAGCGCTTTCCGCAGATCACAAAATTTCAGGCGATGACCCTGGGTGATCTGAAACCCATGGCGGCGATGAACCAGTGGGAGTGGAAACAGACGATGCTCAAAGGCTGCGACATGATTGACGGTTTTCTGAAGGATCTTGAACGCCCGTCCATCAACAGCGCCGTGGTCGGCAAGTCGTTCCCGATGATCAGCGAGTTACCGCTTCTGGCAAGGCCGGCGCGGCGCAGGGTGGAAGTGCTGGTGTACGCCGCCGACAGGAAATGGTGGCGGCAGTCAGGAATCAATGCCGGCAAGAGCACGGCGAAGATCCAGCTGGGCATCAAAACCACGACGAAAGGCGCCCGCTACACGGTCGTAGCGCTCACCACCGAAAAGCCGCTGACGCAGCAGACATATTTGAACCTCCCCGACTACCGCACAAAATCGAAGGAAATCACGCTGGTTCGCGCATGACGCCGCCCGCAGCGGAACAGGATCCAGGAACTGGGCTTGAGAACGTATGTCGCCGAACCGGATCGTGGCCCTCGCAACTGGGATGGCAAGGCGGAGGAGCGGGACGCTGTGTACGCCAATCGAAGGCGAATCAACGGCGAGCGGG
>Ga0302324_100023633_pt1 | contig 11882 bp, 8 predicted proteins | sample Palsa_T0_1_FD_201949 | JGI IMG/M metagenome (GOLD analysis project Ga0302324, IMG submission 201949) | Peat permafrost microbial communities from Stordalen Mire near Abisko, Sweden - Palsa_T0_1 | ecosystem: Environmental > Terrestrial > Soil > Palsa > Peat permafrost | place: Sweden: Abisko... | reverse complement strand
GACGGACTCCTGGAAGGAGCGCAACGGCCAAGCCCTCGCCGGGCTCTTATTGACGGGTTACGTTTCGTCTGTCCCCCTCAAGCTCCGTCTGTCCCCCTCAAGCTCCCTGTCCCCCTCAAGCTCCCCACTTGTTGGCATGCAGCTTCAGTGTAATTGGCAGGGGGATGCGGTCCTCGTTTCATTCGAGAGATAGGCGTCGTGTCACCGTATCTTGGAGCAGGAAACGCTAGCCCTATAGCCTGGGCCTTCCCACGAATAGCGAGAAATTGGTCATTGGGAACCGGTGACCTCGAACTGGTAATTCGCAATCAACAAGATCTCGATACGTCAAACCAATACTAATTCCTCGCTATAGTGACAGCTAACGGCTGGCAGACTGGGGCACCAAAGATGGCCCAGGATTAAGGGAGATAGTTATTCTGTCGTCTAAACTCTTCCTTCGCATGCCTCTTCTTCTGCCATTAAGCTCATGTAAGAAGCGTCAATGTCAAGCTGGGTCCTTCCTTTCCGAGCTGTTATCCGGTGCGGCCGCTTATTTCGTCGGTTTTTGTTCGAGGTTGCTGCAACAGGTATCCCTGCCCTATTTGTTTTATGGGGCGCTAATTGATTTGCTACCATTCAGGGCGAGTGCAAACAACACTATGGCTGATTCTGTCACACTGAATTCACCCTCTGCCCTGGACGGCCTGGAAGCCAAGCTCTGGGCAGCTGCCGATGCCCTTCGCAACAACATGGACGCGGCGGAGTACAAGCATGTCGTCCTGGGCCTCATCTTCCTTAAGTACATCTCCGACGCATTTGAGGCAAAGCGGGGTGACCTGATCGCCCTTGCCGCTGAAGGTGCCGACCCTGAAGACCCGGACGAATACCGAGCTGAGAACATTTTCTGGGTACCCAGGGAGGGTCGGTGGTCCGTCCTCCAGGCAAATGCCCCGCAGCCCACAATCGGCAAGCTAGTCGATGACGCTATGACTGCGATAGAGCGGGACAATCCGTCGTTGCAGGGCGTGCTTCCCAAAGACTACGCCCGTCCCGGTCTTGACAAGCAACGACTGGGCCAGCTCATCAACCTCGTGAGCAATATCGCTCTCGGAAGCCCTGACGACCGCGCGAGGGATATGCTAGGTCGCGTCTACGAATATTTCCTCTCCCAGTTCGCCAGTGCGGAGGGCAAGAAGGGGGGTCAGTTTTATACGCCAGCGCATGTCGTTCGTGTCCTTGTGGAGATGCTAGCCCCCTTCAAAGGGCGCGTCTATGACCCTTGCTGCGGTTCCGGTGGCATGTTCGTCCAAAGCGAAAAATTCATTGAGGCGCACAGCGGGCGCATTGGCGACCTCTCAATCTACGGGCAGGAGTCGAACTACACCACATGGCGGCTGGCGAAAATGAACCTCGCCATTCGCGGCATCGACGCTCAGATAGCCCATGGCGACACTTTCCACAATGACCGTCACCCCGACCTGAAGGCGGATTATGTCATTGCCAATCCGCCCTTCAACGACAGTGACTGGCGCGGAGATCTGCTCAAAGCAGACAAGCGATGGGTCTACGGCGTGCCCCCCACTAGCAACGCCAACTATGCATGGGTGCAGCACTTCATCTCGCACCTCGCGCCAACCGGACTAGCCGGTTTCGTCCTTGCGAATGGCTCGATGTCTTCCAATCAATCTGGGGAGGGCGAAATCCGTAAAGCCATCGTTGAGGCAGATTTGGTGGATTGCATGGTTGCTCTACCTGGCCAGCTCTTCTACGCGACGCAGATTCCTGTCTGTTTATGGTTCTTGGCGAAGTACAAAAAGAACGGGCGTTTCCGGGATCGTCGTGGGGAAACACTATTTATAGATGCCCGAAAGATGGGCGTACTCAAGAACCGTATCCAGCGTGAATTGACAGATCAGGAGGTCAGCCGCATTTCGGCCACCTATCACGCCTGGCGTGGCGACAAAGGCGCCGATGAGTACGCCGACATCCCTGGGTTCTGCAAGGCAGCCACGCTCGCAGACGTCCGCGGCCACGGTCATACTCTGACTCCAGGTCGATACGTCGGGGCGGAGCTGGTGGAGGATAATGGCGAACCCTTTAGTGAAAAGATGGCGCGCCTCTCGATACAGTTGCGGGAGCAGATGCAAGAGGGGGTCACCCTTGATGCCATGATCGCTCTGAATCTGAGGGAACTTGGCTATGGTGAATGACTGGAAGATACGTCCTCTAGAGGAAATCGCAGACGAACTTACCGTCGGTTTCGTTGGTTCGATGACCGGAGAGTATGTGAATGTAGGCATTCCGTTCTTGCGTTCGCAAAACGTGGAATCCCTACGAATAAATCTGAGCGACGTGAAGTACATCAGTCCCGCATTTCACAAGAAAATTCGCAAGTCGGCACTCAAACCGGGCGATGTTGTCATCGTCAGGACGGGTAAGCCGGGTACATGTGCTGTAATTCCCGATTGGCTGACAGATGCTAATTGTTCAGACCTGGTCATCGTTCGTTGTGGCACAGAGCTCATGCCAGCATATCTCGCGTACTATGTAAATTCTGCAGCTGCCCACCACATTTCCTCCCACCTCGTTGGCGCTGTGCAACAACATTTCAACGTGGGTGCGGCGCGTCGAATCCTTATACCGCTTCCCTCTCTCGCGGAACAAGCGCGTATTGTCCATATCCTGGGTTCCCTCGACAAGAAGATCGAGGTGAACCGAAACACAAATGAGACGCTCGAAGCGATTGCCCGGACACTCTTCAACTCTTGGTTTGTGAACTTTGATCCCGTCCGTGCCAAAGCGGAGGGCCGGGACACCTGCCTCCCGGACCACATAGCGCGCCACTTCCCGGCTTCTTTCGAAGACTCTGAAATGGGTGAAATCCCGGCAGGCTGGAAAGTGGCGGGGCTTGATAAACTCGGTACGTTCCTTAATGGTCTGGCACTCCAGAAGTACCCTCCGACTGGCCCCGAATCGCTCCCAGCTATCAAGATCGCGCAACTTCGCGCGGGAAACGCCGATGGCGCTGACCGTGTGGGCGTCGACATCCCCGCACCCTATAAAGTAGCGGATGGCGATGTGCTCTTTTCCTGGTCTGGATCGTTAGAATGCGTTGTTTGGACCGCCGGCCCGGGGGCCCTTAATCAACACCTGTTCAGAGTCACATCGGAGTTTTACCCAAAGTGGTTTTACCTGCAGTGGATCGTGCACCACCTTCCGGAATTCCGCCGAATAGCGGCTGCCAAAGCTACCACGATGGGCCATATCCAGCGTCACCATCTGGCTCAGGCTTTGGTCTTGATCCCACCGAAAATCTTGGTTGACGCTATGTCCTCCTATTTTGAACCGATCCTAAACATGCGCATCACGCGGATGTTGCAGTCCAGGTGCCTTTCCGAGTTCAGGGACGCTCTTCTTCCCAGATTGATCACGGGGGAAATCCCCGTCCGTTCATCTCCCGAGGAGGCGTGGCAATGACAACCCTTCCGCCATGGACGTTCGGCCCATTCGAGTTGATTCTGCATGCCGAGACGCATTACAGGAACGGAGAAGACATCGATCGCCGTATTGCGATTGTCGGGTTCGATAACTCAATAGAGCTCTCGATACATACATATCTGAACCTGCACCCGATTCAACGCTCAAACCGAACCTATATTCGTAGTGATGTTGAGAAATGGCTCGCGAATTTCTACACCAAAGTCGAGTTCTTGGAGATTGAGATCCAAAGGCGTGGTTTGACGGCCCATTGTACCTCAGCTGAGTTTATCTGGTATCACGAAGTGAGAAATAATCAGTACCACGTCGGCGGTGCGACTGTTCCGCAAGAACGTGAGCTCGAAGGTATTAGGAAAGCGGCGGTATGGGTCTTCGGCACTCTCTTTGACGTGGCAGATGTCGAAGTACTGCTCGAAACGAGACTGGCGGTCGCGCCAGATAATTCGTTGCCACCACGAACCCCTGAACTGGATCGACTGATTGACGCTGAATTCGGGACAATCGAAATAGCCGGCAGAATTTACTACACGAGTGAAGCGCTGCATGCGTGTGATGCAGTCCTATATTCAGAGTTGGCCGCAGACATCAAGAAAAGGAACGCATCGGAGTCGGAGATGAACGAGGTGTCCGGTTGATTGATGGCGCGAAGTTCACTGAATCAGTGGTGGAAGAGGCGGCCCTTGCTTGGCTCGAGAACCAGAGCTGGACGATTCTGCATGGACCAGATATTGCCGCTGACATGCCCTCCGCTGAGCGTACAGATCCCGATTTCCGCGATGTAGTCTTGGAGCGGCGACTCCGACACTCGCTTCAAAGACTAAATCCTGCACTCTCAAGCGATGCTGTCGAAGCCGCGTTCCGCAAGCTGACTGCCGTGGACGGCTCGAGCCTACTGGAACGAAACCAAACGGCATGGCGCATGCTCGTTGACGGCGTGGATGTCGAGATTACTCGTTCGGACGGTTCGCTTGGCGGTTACCCGGTAAGAGTTCTTGACTTCGACAATCCGGAAAACAACGACTGGGCGGCCGTAAACCAGTTTACGGTCCGGGAAGGACAGCACGTTCGCCGACCGGACATCATCCTCTTCTTGAATGGCCTGCCGGTCGCCGGCATTGAACTGAAGAATGCGATCGACGAAAAAGCGACGATCTGGGCTGCCTATGATCAATTCCAAACGTACAAACACCAGATTCCGTCGCTCTACGTTCACAACGCTCTGCTGTGCATTTCGGACGGCATAGAAGCGCGTGTCGGTTCGCTCACTTCGCCGCCCGAGCGCTTTCTGCCCTGGCGCACGATTGAGGGAGAGAAACCCGCTCCGGCGTCTATCCCTCAATTGCGCGTTGTGATTGAAGGTCTTTTCGATAAGTCGCGCCTGCTTGACTTCCTGCGCTACTTCATCCTCTTTGAGCAAGAAAAATCGGGTACTGTAAAGAAGATTGCCGGCTACCACCAGTTCCACGCCGTGAACCACGCCATCCAGGCGACTGTTGCTGCTGCCGACGCAACAGGTGACCGTCGTGCCGGGGTCGTTTGGCATACTCAGGGATCGGGCAAGAGCCTCACGATGGTTTTCTACGCCGGTCGATTGGCCCTCGACCGGCGATTGCAGAACCCGACAATCGTTGTCCTCACGGACCGCAACGACCTGGACGACCAGTTATTCGGGACCTTCTCCCGCTGCCAAGAAACATTGCGACAGCCGCCAACCCAGGCGGAGAGTCGTGAGCATCTTCGCCAGTTGCTCAATATTTCGTCGGGCGGAGTAATCTTCACTACTATCCAAAAGTTCGCTCCCACTGGCGGGGAGAAGCAAGAGAAATTGACTGACCGGCGAAATGTGATCGTCATTGCAGACGAGGCCCATCGAAGCCAGTACGATTTCATCGACGGCTTTGCACGCCACATGCGCGATGCTCTGCCCGGGGCCACCTTCATCGGCTTTACCGGGACCCCGATCGAGAAGACGGACGCCAGCACCACCGCTGTCTTCGGGGACACGATCTCCGTCTATGATATCCAGCGCGCTGTCGAAGACGGCGCGACCGTGCCGATCTATTATGAAAACCGCTTGGTCAAGCTGAATCTCGATGAGACACTCAAACCTCACCTCGACTCCAGCTTTGAGGAGGCAACAGAGGCCGAGGAAATAAGCAGCCGCGAGCGGATGAAATCCCGCTGGGCCGCGGTCGAGGCCATCGTCGGCACGGAGAAGCGGATCAAGGCCGTCGCGAAAGATCTGGTGACTCACTTTGAGGAGCGACAGCTGGGGATGGTCGGTAAGGGCTTGGTAGTCTGCATGAGTCGCCGCATTTGTGTGGAGCTTTATCAAGAGATCGCCGGGATACGTCCCGGGTGGCATGGGGATCAGGATGCGGACGGGGCCGTTAAAATCGTAATGACAGGCAGCGCGACCGATCCGCTCGACTGGCAGCAACACCTTCGCAGTAAACAACGCCGTGAAGCGATCGCGGAGCGCTTCAAGGATCCGAACGACTCCCTGAAGCTGGTAATCGTTCGCGATATGTGGCTGACTGGCTTCGATGTGCCGTGTCTCCACACTATGTACGTGGACAAATATATGCACGCGCATGGTCTCATGCAAGCCATCGCGCGCGTGAATCGCGTCTTCCGCGACAAGCCTGGTGGTTTGGTTGTCGACTATCTCGGCATCGCTTCAGAATTGAAAAAGGCCCTCTCAGCCTACACCGAAGGCGGAGGCGAGGGTGACCTCACCCGTCCTCAACATGAAGCAGTCGAATTGATGCTCAGGAAGCATGAGGAATGCTCGGCCTTGTTTCAAGGGTTTGATTGGTCGCGCTGGGGCATTGCAAAAGCGGTCGCAAGGTTGGAGCTACTTCCGGGAGCGCAGGAGCATATCCTGGCACAGGCGGAAGGCAAGGAAAGGCTGAGCAAGTCGGTGGCAGGGCTGTCCCACGCTTTCGCTTTGGCTGTGCCCCATGATGAGGCTATCCGCATTCGAGAGGATGTTGGATTCTTTCAAGCTGTCAAATCAGTCTTAGCAAAATCACCCACACAGCGGACGGGTCGGGTCGATGCGGAATATGCGATTCGCCAAATTGTCTCCAATGCCATCGTCTCGGAGGATGTGGTTGACATCTTCGCTGCGGCCGGTTTGAAAAAGCCGGACATCTCGATTTTGTCAGATGATTTCCTCGCGGAAATTCGATCAATGCCTCAGCGGAATCTCGCGGTCGAGCTATTACAGAAACTTCTCAAGGGCGAGATCAAGACTCGTTCACGACGAAATATCGTTCAGGCCAAGAGGTTTTCAGATTTGATTGAAGCGTCCCTTCGCCGCTACCAGAACCGTGGCATCGAAACAGCCCAGGTCATCGAAGAACTGATCGCGCTCGCCAAGAATCTTAGGGAGGCCGCGCAACGGGGTGAGTCACTTGGCTTGAACAATGACGAGTTGGCGTTTTACGACGCTCTCGAAGTCAACGACAGCGCCGTGCAGGTGCTCGGTGACGAATCACTTCGCAACATTGCACAGGAACTTGCCGAGCAGGTTAGGAGAAACGTGAGCCTCGATTGGACCCAGCGCGAGAATGTTCGAGCGAAGCTCCGAGTCATAGTCAAACGTATCTTGAAAAAGCATGGATATCCGCCGGACAAGCAAGAGAAAGCAATGCAGACCGTGCTCGAACAGGCAGAAGTGCTATCAGAAGCATGGGCTGTTTCCTAGCTAGTCTGTTAGCGGGAGATCGAAGGGAGTCCTGCTCCTTTGGACGCGGGGTTGGGTCCGACCGGGATTTAGTCTACGGGGATAGCACGTCGTCAGCGTTTCAGGCTAAAGGCAGCTTTGTCGCTTGGAAAATCAATGCGAATCTTCCTAGTCGATGGCACTCCTATGGGCGTCTGGACCGCTGAAGTTCAGAATTGTACGGGTCACGTCCTCGGTGCACCACGGTTCGAATCCTAGAGGCGCTCCTTGATCCGGAAGCGGTCAAAACTGTCTGTGAAGAGCCTGGTAGATCCAATTGTCTATGTCTCCGACGACGATCCGATCGCTGAGGTCTCAACAGCAATGCGTCAACAGGGTAGAAATTTCCCTCAACCGGGAGTGGTCAGCTAGAAATTGCTAACGCCGTCTGAGCCGGTGCTATTGGGATGCTGTAACCTCGCTTATCTCAAAAACTGCAGGGGACTGGACGACGGTTCCGTCTGGTTGGGTGCCGTGTGATTGAGCTGATTTACTTTGCTCAAGTGGAAAATACCTGTTACCTTCTCTGGCGTGCCGCTCGGTTTAATAGATGTCCTCAAAATCTCAGGGTTCGACCCAACGCTGAGAACGAAGTTGTTACGCCACCAGGATCGCCGCTACGATGTCCGCGAACTGCGCCGACATGATTGGTTGGAAACCTACCAGGCTTACCAGAGCAAGCCCAAATTTCATGATGCAGTTCAGCTCATTTCCTTCTACGGCTTGTCTGGGACCAGAGCGGGCTTTTACGGTGTTTACAAGGTTTTAGGGCATGTCCCCGCGGGTCAGGGGCCCATCGTCGAAGCATATCCCCAATCGCGGGAATGGGGAGCCGGCGGAGCGGGCTATTTCTATCAACTGGAGTGCGATAAACGATTTGACGATCTTCGAGACCGACTGATTATTAATTGGGGCCCTGGGACACTCGCTTGGTTACAGAAACTAGACAACAAGCCAGTGCTTGAAATCAAAGAGCCAGGGCGCAGCCTTCCACCCTTTGAGGATTATTTAGAGTTTAGTTTGACCTACGCCGAACTTAAAGATCTGTTTGCAAACGGAGAGGCGCATCGCGACTGGCGGATACCGCTTAGCTCTGTGGCAGGAGTGTATTTGATTCTTGCGGAACACTCCGGTGATCTCTACGTGGGAAGCGCCTACGGGGAGAGTGGTATCTGGGGCCGTTGGCGTAACTACGCCGACTCCGGCGATGGCGGCAACGTAAAGCTTACAAAACTTGTCGTCGATGATCCTAGCTACCCGGAGCGGTTTCGGTTTTCAATCCTTCAGATTCTTCCAAGGACGATGGCCAGGGAAGAAGTGATCAAACGCGAGACCTTGTACAGGAGAAGCTTGGGAGCAAGGCACACGGGCTGAACTCAAATTAGTTCCGACTGCTGCGCGTCCTTGAAGCAAGTGTGGGAGATAGAAGATGCTTAAGTTTGGAAAACTGGAAGCAGTGCCTATCCGGGAAGGTTGGCCGCGCGAAGATAGTGAATTTACGCCCTGGCTGGCAGGGGAAGAAAACCTCTCGTCATTAGCGCAAGAGATTGGGATGGACCTGGAGCTTGTGGAAACGGAGTCGCACGTTGGCACATTTAGAACAGACATCCTTGCGCGCCGAGCTGGTACAGATGAGACTGTCGTCATCGAAAATCAGTTTGGCAAGACGGATCATTCTCATTTGGGACAGTTGCTTACCTACGCGGCTGGAGCTGGATCAGAAGGAGGCGGGGCTAAGACGATCATCTGGATATCCGAAAAGTTCACGGAACCGCATCGCGCCGCTCTTGACTGGCTAAACCAATGTACGGAACCGGGCATACGCTTTTTCGGGATCGAACTTCAGCTCTGGCGAATCGGGGAATCTGCTTTCGCACCGAAATTCAGTCTCGTCTGCCAGCCAAATAACTGGCAGAAGAAGCTGACGCAAAAGACTGCTGCTGCCGTGACTGAAAGCGGTCTCCTTTACCAAGAGTTCTGGACTGCCTTTGTCGATTTCTGCGCCGGGAATACCTCTCTTCGATTGCCCCCACCCCCACCGCGGCACTGGTTAGGCACCGGTATTGGCAAAGCGGGATTCAGTGTAAACCTGACAGTAAGCATACGGCGCGGGAGGATGGAATGCCAGTTGTGGATCGAAGGAAAGGAGGCGAAAGCCGCTTTTGCGAAGCTGGTAGCCCGGCAGGACGCCATCGTTTCGGTACTCGGCTCTCAAATCGTCTTTGATGAAATGCCGGGAAGGGGTCCATGCAAGATTTACGAGACTATGAACGGAGACGTGAGCGATCGCGGCCAGTGGCCAGCGATCCACCAATGGCTGAAGGAACGCGGTGAAGCTTTTGCGCGAGTTTTCACGCCATTGGTCGCGCAGCTTGACGCCGAGTGAACTGCGGCCGTGATAGCCATTTGAGGGACGGTAAGACCAATTGATCTTTTCTCGAAGTGGCTGGGTTTCCTCTAACTTGAATGCAGCCGTGCAGATTTCTTTATGTCGTCTAGCAGCGGTTCCATGTCTTCAAATGTGTGCAAGCCGACGTCGTGGTCTTTGAAGATTTTTGCGATGAGCTGCCTTGAAGGGCTCCCATTCCCATTCCGTTCGGCAAACCTCGCAATCACAATAAGTCGCAGGTCTCCGAGGACGGGATCAGGGTTTTGATACAGAAGCTGTCCTTCAATCGCACTCTTCCCTGCTTTCGTTAAGATGTCCTCCCGGTCTGGATTGAACTGTATGGGGGAAATAAGGTTAAAGCGTCCGTTTTGATACCCATAGGGGACGCGGATGGGTTGCTTGAAAGCAGGGATCTCGATGCTGATCGACTTTTGTACCAGCCCCTCCACACCCGCCTCGATCAGTTTCTTCGACAGGTAAGTGGATATGCGAGGTTTGCGCACGACTTTCTCAGACTCGACGAGTCGCCGATATAAGGCAGAAACCTCCTGGCCGATCTCTCCGATCTTCAGCGGCCGCACCGGGGTGAGCTGGACCACATTCGCTCGCTTTGCGATGTAGCTCTCCAGGTCATGGACAGTCTCAAACTTTTCCGATTGCAGTCGACTTTGAACGGATTCCCTGACCCTATCGATAAAGTTCCAGTCCTGCTGGCCGAAGACCTTCCGAATTCGTTGATTGCTTTGAGTCAATCTAAATGCCAGTCTGCGGTCGTCGGGGGAATACACAAGAACGCCTAGATTGATGCCCTCCAAGCGGGAAGGATCAGGACAGAACTGTATCAGCGAATAGTAGCCTTTGTGTTGGTTCATGCAGTTCCTCCTTCGTTGAATTGCTGCTGAGGCCATATCCTCATTTCGACGGTCTCCGCCACGAATTGAGCACGCTGGGTGATCATAGCGGCCCAAGCGCTCCTCGCGTCACTGGATATATCCCACTCTTGTGGTACCAGCGAGATGAACGCACTTGCGACATCGGCAGTAAATTCCGTCAGACGAGCCGCGAAGCGACTGATTTCTGCACGTTCCACGAAATCTTGGAACACGGGGAAGAAGCCATAGAGTTGTTCGTCTCTCACGTTTTCAATAAAGGCGATACGCCTGTTTATCTCGCGTCCACAAGTAAACGCGTGGGTAAAATCGATAGCTTTCAGCAGCGCCTTTCTCTTGCTTCCAGAGTATTGGACGAGAAAGACGTTATCAAGATTCACGCGCTGTCCGTGTGGTGCGTACCGGTCGCAGTTCAGAATCCACGTGTCGAGGACGACTAAACCACTGATATCCAAGCGGTTGTGGACGGACGCGAGTTCCCCTACGGATCCGCCCCAAGGGAGACCTGTACGCTCGGCCCTGCTTATAAAGGCCGGCCCGACCCTCGCGTTTCCGCCGTTGAGAAGTGGGATCTCGTCGTCCGGGGTGACCTCGATCAAGGCAAAATCCAGGGTTGGGAGGCCAAGCCAGTCCGCCAGTAGACTGCCGACCAATTCGCAGGCGAGGATATGGGGTCCTTCCGGGTTCCCGAGCGCTTTGATATAACCCTCGCCTAGATCGGTATCTACCAAGGCCGTGGCAGCGGCGGTTCCGAAACTCTGGATGAACCTGGTCACGTTTTGGGGAGTCCAACCGTTGCCATTCAGTGGCACTCTCGCCTCGAGCTTCTAACCGATCTAACGGAATCAATGCTACAACGACTTCTCCGTGCGTGCAGAATTGGGGCGCGATACGGGGACGCGCCTGATGCGGGGGGCTTAATCCGGCGAAAGCTTACCTATTGCAGCAAATCGATACTCTTGACGGTGAATGCGTATCATGGCGCTGTATTCTCCCGACGGGTGTGCATGAGCGATCGGAACCTCTTAGCCGCCCTACCCAACCCACAACAACGAGACTAGCCCTACTCCCCTCGGAGAGCCTGGATAGGATCTACGGACGCGGCGCGGCGAGCGGGCAATGCCGATGCGGCCAGGAGCCAAAGCGAAGACCGTGATCGCGGTGAGGACCACCACCACCGGATCGAAGGGGCTGACGTGAAAGAGGAAGGAACGCAGGATGGTTGAGGCAGCAGCGGCGCCCACTAATCCGAGCACGCATCCAACGGCAGCAAGTTTGAGGCCGGAGAAGAGGACAAGACGCATGATGTGCGAACGCTGCGAGCCAAGCGCCATGCGGATGGCCATTTCCTGGACGCGGGACGCGACCGAGAAGGCGATGATGCTGTAAATGC
>Ga0302324_100023632_pt1 | contig 11882 bp, 10 predicted proteins | sample Palsa_T0_1_FD_201949 | JGI IMG/M metagenome (GOLD analysis project Ga0302324, IMG submission 201949) | Peat permafrost microbial communities from Stordalen Mire near Abisko, Sweden - Palsa_T0_1 | ecosystem: Environmental > Terrestrial > Soil > Palsa > Peat permafrost | place: Sweden: Abisko... | reverse complement strand
TGAGTGGGCGATCCGCCCCCCTTTGATTGGTGATGGTGAGGAAGTACATGACAGTTGGAGTGAAGGCAAGCGCAGGCTCTACCCGCAGAGTCGGCCTGGTTTTCGGTTTTGTTCTGCTGCTGGTGGGCCTGGGTTTTGGCATTCTCGCTTGGCGCAATCCGCTGTGGCTGGTTGACCAGCAGGTCGACGCCCGGCTGCGCTTGCACGGCGTGCATAGCGAATTCGTCACTGTGAATGGTTACAAAATGCATTACCTGGTGGGTGGCGCCGGCCGGCCGCTGGTGCTGGTGCACGGGCTGGGCAGCCGGGCCGCTGACTGGGCCAACCTGATACCGCGGCTCATTGCCGGCGGCCATCGCGTCTACGCTCTGGATCTGCTCGGATACGGACGTACCGCACAACCCAGGGATGCCGACTATTCCATCTCCCAGCAGGCGGCGATGGTCGAGGGCTTTCTCGATAGCCAGCACTTGCAGCAGGTAGACCTGGCAGGTTGGTCCATGGGTGGATGGATCTCCATGCAGGTCGCCTTGCAACAACCCCAGCGCATCCGGCGGCTGGTGCTGCTGGACAGTGCGGGCCTGCGCTTTACGCTGGGCTTCGATCCCGCTCTGTTTCAACCCGAGTCGCCGAACGACCTGGCCCAACTACAGGAGTTGCTCGTCCCCCATCCGCACCCTTTGCCTGAATTTTTGGCCATGGCCATGCTGCGCCGCGGCGACGACATCGGGTGGGTCGTCCATCGCAGTGTTGAATCCATGATGACCGGAAAAGATCTGGTAGACGGCAAATTGGGAGCCCTCACTATGCCGGTGCTCATCGGTTGGGGCGACCAGGACCGGTTAATTCCGCTTTCGGTCGGCTACCGGCTGCACGCAGAGATACTCCAGTCGGAGCTGGATGTGTACGCCAATTGCGGCCATCTGGCGCCGGGGCAGTGCGTCGCCCAGGTTGCGCCAAGTGTCTTGAGTTTTCTGAACGCCCAGCCGGCGCGGATGGCGATGGTTCGGCAGATCCCTGCGACCGCAACCAACGACAGTGTGTTTCCCGGTCAGTGATCCGTCGCCGGATTCGGTAAGGTCTCACCTTTCCACACATACGCATCGGCTTGTGGTAGCCCGATGTGCCCCAGCACCCGGCAGACAAATTGCTCCGCCATCTCGGCGGCATCCATAGGCCGGTTGTAAAAGGCAGGGATGACGGGAAAGATCACCGCCCCCGCGTCAGCGGCCAGGCTCATGTTGCGCAAGTGGATCTTGTTGAAGGGCGTTTCACGAACGCACAGAATGAGCGGACGCCGCTCTTTGAGGCACACGTCGGCAGCCCGTTCGATCAGGTTCGAGGCCAATCCATTGGCAATGCCGGCGAGCGTGCCCATACTGCAGGGCAGGATGATCATGCCGGCCGACGGATAGCTCCCGCTCGCCGGTCCGGCGCCAATATCGCTCTCGGTGTGCTGTTGAATCTTCGCGGACGGCTTGCCCAGCAGTTTTGCTATCAGTTCGCTGCGGCCGCCTAGCTGCAGTTCCTCGGCGATGACCCGCAACGAGCTTTCTGACGCGATGAAGTTGACGTGAGTGACCCGGGAGTCGCGCTCCAGCGCACGCAGCAAGTGCTGACCGAAGATGGATCCGCTGGCGCCGGTGACGGCTACAGTCAGGTTCACGCCAGAACCCGATCAAAGATAGCGTCCACGTTGGCCAACTGACGCTCAAGTTCAAACGTCCTCTTCAACCGGTCTTCGGGAAGCCGGCTCCGGATCGCCGGATCCTGCTCCACCAGCTCGCGGAACACCAGGTCTTCTCTCCAGGCGTTCATGGCATGGCTTTGCACCAGGCGATAGGCCTCCTCGCGAGACATCCCGGCTTCTGTCAAATCGAGCAGTAGCTGGCCGGAGAAGATAAGGCCGCCGGTGCTCTCCAGGTTCTTGAGCATGCGCCGGGGATAAACCAGAAGCTTCTCAATCAGCGAAGTCGTCTTGGCCAGCAGGTAGTCGGCAAGGATCGTGGAGTCGGGAAAGATGATGCGCTCCACCGACGAGTGCGAGATGTCGCGCTCGTGCCACAACGGCACGTTCTCTAAAGCGGCCTGAGTATTGCCACGGATCACGCGCGCCAGCCCGCTGATCTGCTCTGAGGTGATGGGGTTCCGCTTGTGCGGCATCGCGGAGGAGCCCTTCTGCTTTTCGGAGAAGAACTCCTCCGCCTCCCGTACTTCGGTGCGCTGCAGATGGCGGATCTCGACCGCAATCTTATCCAGCGTGGACGCCAGCACCGCGAGGGTGGCGATATAGGCCGCGTGGCGGTCGCGCTGGATCACCTGGGTGGCGATGGGATCGGCGCGAAGCCCCAGCCTGGAGCAGATGCCGGCTTCATGCTCCGGCTTGAGATGGCCAAACGTCCCCACGGCGCCCGAAAGTTTGCCCACACGCATGTCTTCAGCGCTGGCGTCGAAGCGCACCAGGTCGCGCATGATCTCGGCGTACCAATTCAGCAGTTTGAGCCCGAACGTGGTGGGTTCGGCATGGATGCCGTGGGTGCGGCCGATCGTCGGAGTGTATTTGAACTCCAGCGCCCGCCGCCTGAGGATCGCAGCCAGCGCCAGAATACCCTCGCGGATGATCCCTGAGGCTGCTTTGATCTGCAGCGCCTGGGCCGTATCCACCACGTCATTGGATGTGAGCCCATAGTGCAGCCAGCGCGATTCCGGTCCAATTTTTTCCGCCAGGGCTGTGGTGAAGGCGATCACGTCGTGTTTTACCTCCGCCTCGATCTCCTGAATGCGGCCTACGTCCACATCTCCGTAGGCGCGAATAGCCCGCGCGGCCGATTGCGGCACGATCCCGGCGTCGGCCAGGACCTCGGATGCAGTGGCTTCCACCTCCAGCCACATACGGTACTTATTTTCCTCACTCCAGATCCGGCCCATGGCCGGGCGGGTATAACGAGCGATCAACCAAAGCCTCCGACCGGGACAACTACCCAACGTTCTATTCTATCGTTGGTGCATCTCACTAGTTGGAGGATCGATTGATGGAAAAACAACCGGAACTGATCACAATTGAAAGCTATCGAGACGCTTTGGAGGCCGACATGGCCAGGACTCGCCTGGACTCAGCAGGGATTACCAGCTTTCTGGTGGGAGAAAACGCCGCCATGCTGTATGGCACCGGGCTGGGTGGGCTACAGCTGCAAGTAAGCCCCAAAGACGAAGTGGATGCCCGCAGCATCCTCAACGACCCTGGGCCGTCAGATAGCGAAAAAGAATCTGTCTTGTAAAGCTACTTAGGATGGAGCTGACTGGTCCCGGCCACGCCGAAAAGCTCGGCCATTTCCTGGTGGAGAAACCCTTGGCCGGCACGGTAAGGCTGAACCCATTTACCGTCCAGGACGAACTGAGGGATAGCCCGTTTGCCCACATGGCGGATGACTTCCTCTGCCGCCCCGGGGTTGGTCTCGATATCAATTTCGGTATAGGCGATCTGGTGCTTTTCAAGGAACCGTTTAGCTTCGCGGCAATCGCGGCACCACGGAGCGGAATAGACCAAAACATGCATCCTCCCATCATATCAACCGCAGCGCCCTTGGCCTAATAACACTTCAGAGGGAACAGGACGGGTGCCCCAGGTCTCGCGTTTTGGACCTGGGATCCTCCTAGTCAAGGCTCATGAAGTCCCGTGATGTGACTCCAGGTGCGAAACAAAACCAACAAGAGTTTCCTCGACATAGGAAACCGGATTTCCTGCTTGCCGTCATCGTGACTTTCCGAATACTACGGAAGAAGGGTGGGTTGACGCATTAAGCTGAACTCCATAGAAAGCCAAACCAGGCTGGTTCTTGGCATCGCTACTCACCATCGCCCCAGCGGTCCCGGTGGATACATCAACCGGGCAAAGGTCCACTCGGCTTGCCGGCGCCAGTCCTGGGGTAGGGGCATGGATTCATAACCTTTCTACCGAGGGATATCGACGGAAGGGACGCTGTGCATACAGTGCGCCAAGCAACGTTGCGGCGAAAACAACCCCACAGCCTAATCGCCGCAACGCCTGCCAGGCCGTGATCATCGCATCCCGTCCTTCTCCGCATTCACGTAGGCGCGTTTTCCGTCTGGCATGATGGCCACGTTTCGCGGACGAGGACCTCCTAGAATGTCGTCAGTACGCGAAAGGTAAATTGGCGACCCGGGCCAACCGCGTTGCCGGAGAACAATCCCCCGAAATCGATGAGTTCGAGCGTGTTGCCCACGTTTGCGATATCGCCCTGAAACCGCGTGTTGAATTTCTCACGCTTGAGAATATCGGCTCCCACCGAAAAATTTTGCGTGAAGTAAGGGTTGATGCGGCCGCGATCGAAATTGAGGTGATTGATCACCGTTTGGCCGTATTCTGTCGCATATTGTTGTGGAGTTAAGTCCGCTTGAAACGGCAGTCCAGTGTTGTAGTCAGCTCCAACGGCCATCCACAAGCGCGGGGCAATCTGATAACGCGCTCGAGCGCGAACAGTATTCCGCTGGTCCTGCGAGTCGGGAAAGTGTCCGATAGTCTGGGTCAGTGCGCTGGAAGCATCATCCCCAAGAAACAAGCCGCCTGTCACTGGATACCAGGCGTTCCCTACAATGTAAGAGTAGCTGGCGAAGCCAGAGAAGCGCCCCCAATTGGGAGTTTCGATCTTTCCCTCTGCCCCGTAGAGAATAGCCTTCCTAAAGGCGATGGGGAAGCTTATCCCGGTGCTCAGGATTTGGTCGTCGTCGGCGTAGTTATTCACATCGCGGCGGAACACATTCGCGTCCACGCGCAGTTTATTGAAGAATGGTTTCGTCAGGCCCAATTCATAATAGTCCCCGTGAGAAGGCTGGACCGGCAATTGCACCGCGGGACCGCTCGTGTCCAGATTCGCTGCCTCCGGAGAGCTGGACAGAAGGATGTTTTCGAAGGAAGGTGTCTGGAAGATGCGGTCAAAGGATCCGTGAAGATTCAGGTTGAGCTTCGGAAAGTAGCGCGAGGCGGCGATCCGCGGTTCCACCGTGTTTTGGTTCAACAGCAATTGGTAGTGGTCCCATCGCAGGCCTGCGTTGACGGTCCAGTTGCCGAGGCGGATTAAGTCCTGAACATAGGCGGCTTGTTCGAGATCCGGGCGGGTGGCGGTAAAGGAAAAGGTGGTCGCGCCGGTGTCGAAGATGCCCAAAGCTATCGGGCATTGAACGTTATTAATGTCGTCGCAGTAGGGCATGACGTAGCCGGTGTTTTCGTGCAGGAAGATCGCGTCTGATTCCACGCCTACCTTGAATTCGTGCCTTCCACGATGGATGGAGGCGCTTCCGTTGAAGTAAACCTCCTTGAAGTCGTTGTGCTGGGTTGCAATCAGTGGCCACGACGCCTGATTCGAGTTGAAGTCATTGGCGTTATCGCGGGCCATAAAGCGCAGCCATCCGATCGCATCGGACGAAAATATGTGCTGGTAGGAAGCGATCCCCATGGTTTCAAAGTTGCCGCCAGTCTGCAGCTGCCCACCGGGGATGTATACGCAGTCGGGTGGCTCCTGGTCCGGGGGAACAGGAGGACAGCCAGTGTCGTTGTCAGAGTTTGGCAAATACGCCCCATTCTGCTGCACCAGCTCGTTGGGAATCTGATAGCGGGCGAGTTCATGGCGGACAATGAAGGTGAGGCGGTCTTTCTCCGTTAGATCCCGCTCATAACTTCCCCCGAAGCTGGCAACCGTGCCGGCGTTGGTGTAATTCTCGGGGACCACTGGATTGAGGTAGTGGTTCGTCATGTCGCCCGAGGCGCTCACGCCAAACGTATTCTTCCCTGATGTGTATTGATCCTGGGTACTGGCCGAGGCTGTATCATAGGTTCCGCCGAAGAGAGTCAGTTGTCCATGAAACCCCGGCAACTGGCTTCTGAGCGTATTGACCTCAACGACGCCTCCCATTTTCCTGCCATATTCCGCGGGAATACCGGCGGTATAAATCTTCACGGATTGGATGTCATCGGCTTCGGCAGCCTCCGGACCGAAGCTAGGCGAACGGTTGTCCGTGAGCGGAATCCCGTCCACCACAAACTGGGTCTGATATTCCGATCCGCGCGGGTGCAGAACGGCATTGCCTTCATAGAGCCAGCCGGGTTGTGAGTTTACCAGGTCTTGAATGCCGCGGCCGGGCAGTGCGGTCAGTCGGTTCTGAATAGTCTCCGCCCCCAATTCATTGACTGAACCTGGACGATACGGATCGATCAAAGTGTTGCTGTCTGTGACCTTTACCGATTCGGAAACTGTAGCCACTTGCAGCCGAATGGTGCGATCCAAGGGGAGCGCAGAGCGGATTTCGACCGACTCGGAAACCCCGGCAAAGCCTGGCGATTGAATCTGGACCTGATAAAACCCAAAGGGCAGGCGCCTGGCGTCGACGCCGCCCTCCTGGTTGGTGACGAATGTCTGGCTATACTGGGTGCCCTGGCTGAGGAGGTCAACTGTGGCCTTCACGCTCTTTCCTGTAGGGTCGTTGACCCTCAAACGCAACTCCCCAGTGGTGCTTTGGGCAAGCATGGGAAGAGCACACAAAAATAAGGGAACCAGCAGCGCCTTTTTCATTTTTAGTTTTTCACCGATTGGCTCCAGTTTGGGAAAGGAGGATAGACGTCGCAAGGCCAGAGGAAGTACTCTGATTCTTCTCGCCGCCTTCGCAGTAGCGACTCTCTGCGACCAGCCATTGGCAAGGGGCAAACTGACCTCATACTGGAATATTCCCTGGAGGCCCGTTTTGTTCAGCTTTTTTTTTAGAGTGTTTCCCGGACTGTAATAATCAAGAAGGCAGGTGTCCACTGAGTAGCGCCCCCAAAATGATGGAAACCACTCAGAAACCGATCGCGCTGCCTTCAGAAGACCCGGAATTTGCCCTTCGGCTGGATCCGGCTTTGACAGCCGAGCCGCGGGCCCAATCGGAATTAGAGTCATTGGTCATTCGTCTCTTCGATCAGTTCCAAGGGCGAGTTCTAAGTTACGTACTCTCCTGCGGTCTGCCTTTTCACGATGCCGAAGATATCGTTCAGGAGACGTTTCTCTCCCTGTTCCGCCATTTAGAACTCGGCCGCCCTCGCTCGAATCTCAATGGCTGGCTCTTTCGCGTAGCCCACAACCTGGCTTTGAAGCGGCGGGTCGCGAATCAGGCGTTTGAACGTACGGTTCTCGACGAGAACGCGCTGGCCCAGCATCCCTGCAAGGGGCCCGATGCAGAGGAGGAGGTCTCGTTCAGTCAGATGCAGCAATGCATGCGTGCCGTCTATGAGGCACTTCCCGTGCAAGACCAGCGCTGCCTCTATCTGCGCGCTGAGGGACTAAAGTACCGTCAGATTGCCGACGTGCTTGGCGTATCGGTCGGTGGGGTCTCATTGTCGCTGTCTCGATCGCTGGCGCGTATAATTCGCGCAACTGGGAGTGAGTGAGCGATGCCCGGCAACAAAGCACACTTATCCGACGAAGAGCTTCTTCTCTTCTCTGACCAGGAACTGCCGGCGCGCGAGGCAGCCGGGGTGCGCGAGCATGTTGCCCAATGCGAGCTATGCCGCGGGCGTCTGAAGGAGCTCGAAAATGCTTCGGCCTGTTTTACCGATTTTCATGAACAGGAATTCCAGGCGCAGAGCTTTCGTTCCGGGAATGCGCGCAATTTGCTAAAGGCGCGCTTGTCCGAGGCTTCCAAGCGGGTTAACAGATCGCGACGTGCAACACTCTGGAACGTAATGGCCCAACAAGTGGCTAGCGCTTGTCTGGCGCTCCTGATTGTGGTTGGGAGCATCTGGATTGTTCGTCATGTGGTGCGAGCCCGATCCAGCTTCGATGCCATGAAGGCCGAAGCCATTGCACTTCCGCGTAGAACCCTGACGCCAGGTTCGGCCCGGACCGTCCAGGTCGCGGAATTGTGCAGCACTCAGGATCTCGACAATGATCCGCCGGTAAACCCTTCCCTGGAGCAGGCTGTTTTCGAGGAATACGGCGTCCCAGACTCCTCGAAAAAGGACTATGAGCTGGACTATCTGATTACGCCCGGGTTGGGTGGAGTCGACAGTATTCGGAATCTCTGGCCGCAGCCGTACTCGTCTACCTGGAATGCCCGCGTAAAGGACCAGCTCGAAGATCACCTCCATGAGCTGGTTTGCCAGGGAAAGGTTCAACTGGAAACAGCGCAAAGTGATATCGCGTCCAATTGGATCGCGGCATACAAAAGATATTTCAATACCGACACGCCGCAGCCAAGCCAGTCGACCGCCGCCAGCGTTGGTCCGGAGCTTAGGTAATTGAACCCGAAAGCGGGCTCCCCACCCAAAGGGTGACTTTCCGAGTACTGGACATCGAAGGCGGGACCGCGAAGCCTGAACCACCGGTTAAGCTGAACTCCATGAAAAGCCTCACCAGGCTGGTTGTGGGCATCGCTACTCACCATCGCCCCACGATCCTCGCCGAAACCATCGCCTTCCTGGCCAAACAGACAAGACAGCCGGACAAAATCTTTGTAGCCTACGCAGAGCCGGCGGACGTAGCAAACGCCCCCACCCTTTTCCCGCACGTGACCTTCATCCAGACCGAACTAGGGCTGACCCGGCAACGAAATGTAATCCTCACCCTGGCCCGCGACCACGACATCTTGCTCTTTATCGATGATGACTTCTATCTCGACCCGCAATATCTAAGCATCACCGAGCGCTTTTTCCAGGAGAATCCTGAAGTGGTGGCTTCGACCGGCACCGTGCTGGCGGACGATGTCAAAGGACCCGGTCTCACCGTGGCGCAGGCGAAGTCAATCGTAGCCGGCAGCAACCACGCCCAAACTGAGCAGCAGATCACCCCTACCTTCCTCGCCTATGGCTGCAATATGTGTCTCCGTCTAGCCACCATCCGCGAGCATAATCTCCGCTTCGACGAGACCCTGCCCCTGTACGGATGGTACGAGGACTGGGATTTCTCGCGGCAGATCACGTCCTTCGGATCGCTGGTACACATCTCCAATGCCTGCGGAGTCCACCTCAGCACCAAGGTCGGACGCTGTACAGGATTGCGCATGGGATATATGCAAGTGGCCAATCCGATCTATCTTGCGCGAAAGGGAACCTTCCCCTGGTCCTGCGTCTTCAGGTTCATCATCGGCCCATGCCTGAAAAACCTGGTGCGTAGTCTGGCGCCGGAAGCACACGTCGATCGACTGGGAAGATTTTGCGGAAACCTCGCCGCGTTCCGCGATCTCCTCACCGGCACACTCAGCCCGCAACAGATCGTCGACCTTTAATCCATTCCGCATACTGCAGCAGGATGTAGTTATCCGTCATGCCCGCGATATAGTCGGCAACCACCCGGGCCGCGCCATGCTCAGCAAGCTGCGACTGGTTAGCAACCGGCAACAGCGACGGATCGTTTACCCAGCATGCAAATAGATTCCGTACTACCATCGCCGCCTCCTGCAGATCCCGCTGCAGTTCCTCCCGGCTGTAAAGCGTGGCGTAAAGATGTTGCTTGGCTTCGCGGCGCAGCTCCTCCATCCGCGGCGAGAACGCCACCAGGCGATGTGGTGACCGGCGGACATCCTGGAGCGTAACCACACCGCCCGCGTGGACCCGGCGCGCCGTCTCCCGAATCAGATCGCCCACCAGGCTGTTCAGCATTCTCTTCAAGGCTTCGTTGGAGAGCAGGTTTTTGGCAGCGGTAGGGAACTCGCGCTCCGCAGCACGCAGGGATTCATCGAAAATCCGCACATGCGCGCGGAGCACCTCCGGCCGGAGCATGCCGGCTTCTATCCCATCATCCATGTCGGCCGTGAGATAAGCGATCTCATCGGCCAGATCGATGAGCTGCGCCTCCAGCGGAGGTTGCTGCTCAAGAAAGTAAGCACTGAGCTCCGGGTGCTCGGCGGCAGAATAATTGCGCGAGTGCTTGATGATGCCTTCACGCACGCCTAGCGTGAGATTCAGCCCGCGGAACGCGGCATAACGTACCTCAAAGTATTCGACGATGCGCAGCGCGTGCAGATTGTGATCGAACCGCAGGCCAAATTCCTGCATGGCTTCGTCCAGCGCCCGCTCGCCGGCATGCCCAAAAGGCGGATGACCAATGTCATGCACCAGCGCCAGCGCTTCGGTCATATCTTCGTTCAACTTCAGCGCAGTGGCGATAGCGCGCGCAATCTGCGCCACCTCCATGGTGTGGGTGAGCCGGCTGCGAAAGTGATCGGAATAACGGTGGGTGAAGACCTGGGTTTTGCCTGCCAGGCGGCGAAATGCTCGCGCGTGAATGACTCTCGCCCGGTCACGCTGAAAAGGAGTGCGGTAGGGATGGGCTGGCTCAGGATGCTCCCGCTGCGCAAGCTGGCTTCCCTCGTCGTCACCAACCCCACAACCGGGCGGCAGCGCCAAAATCTCGCCGGTCGCTCCCCCGGCGGTTACCACCTTAGTGCTTCGGGCTGGCGCCCGATTCTTCCTTGGCCAGCTTTACCCGCGCGCTATCCAGCTTCTTCTGCACCTTGTTCACGTCGCTTGGTTCCGCGTCTGCCGATACAGTTTTGGCGTACTCCTGCAGGCTCTGCTCCCATTGCCCGGCGGCCATCTTCAGCCGGCCGGTCTTTTCGTACAACTCTCCCAGGTGGTCATGTACCTGGGGATCCTGTCCAATGCGCTCGCTCGCCTTGCGCAGGTTAGCCTCCGCCAGCGCATACTGGCCCATCTTGAAGTACACCCAGCCCAGCGAATCCAGGTAGGCTCCGTTCTGGGGATCCAGCTGCACCGCCTTCTGCACCATGGAAAGGGCATCGTCCAGCTTGACGCCACGATCCGCCAGCATGTAGCCGAGGTAGTTGAGCGTCATGCTGTTGTTGCTGTCAATAGCCAGGATCTTGCGGAATTGCTCTTCCGCGGAGTCGTAGTGCTTCTGCCGCTCATCCAGCGCTCCGCGGAGAAAGTAGATGTAGATCTTGTCGTCTGCATTCACTGCGACAGGGCCTGAGGCGCCCAGAAAAATCTTTTCGCCACTAGGCTTGCTGGAAAGCGCGTCGGCCGCATCGATCTCGTCCGCGGCGTCCTTCCAGCGGCGCATCCGGGTGTACATCTGGGCCAAAGCCAGGTGAACCTCGCGGTCGCTCGCGTTGCCCTTGAGTTGCGCCTTCGCCAGCTTGATGCCTTCCTCAGACTTGCTCGTATCCGCCAGCTGCCCGGCCAACATCAACTGGATCGTCTTGTCCTTCGGCATGGCCAGCGCGGCCTGTTGAGCTACCTGCGTCGCCTTTTCATATTGCTTGGCGTCGCGATAGGCATCCACCTGCCCCTGGTACCCGCGCTCCGCATAGTCCCCGCCCATGGCGATCATCAGCTGGTAGGTCTGGACCGCCAAATCCGTCTTGTTCTGCTCGCGGTAAATATTAGCCAGCCGGTCGAGGAATATGGAGCGATTGTTCTTCTCCGCCTCTGCATATTGGCCGTCTGGATGGTTCGTCTGCTTCACCAGCAGTTGCAGAGCCTGCGCAGCCTCGTCATAGTGACCGAGCGAGTCGTCGATCAAGGCCTCATTGAAGCCAATTTCAAGCGAATCCGAAGCCAGGGCCTTGGCCTTCTTCAGGGTGGTGAGCGCCTGCTCATAATGACCCTGCCGGCGTTGGATCTCGGCGAGACGTAGATAAGTCTGCGCGTCCTGCGGATCGGCAGCCGAAATAGCCTCAAAGTGCTTGAGCGCCGCGCTGAGCTGGTTGTCGTTCAACAATGCCTGCGCCAGGCCTCGCTCGGCATCCAGGTTGTCCGGTTCCATATCGAACGCCTTGCTGTAGGCGTCGATGGCCTTCTTGTTTTCCTTGAGCTGGTCGTAACTCATGCCCAGCGCGTAGTCCATTTTGGCCGTGCGGTCGTCCTCAGGCAC
>Ga0302324_100023631_pt1 | contig 11882 bp, 11 predicted proteins | sample Palsa_T0_1_FD_201949 | JGI IMG/M metagenome (GOLD analysis project Ga0302324, IMG submission 201949) | Peat permafrost microbial communities from Stordalen Mire near Abisko, Sweden - Palsa_T0_1 | ecosystem: Environmental > Terrestrial > Soil > Palsa > Peat permafrost | place: Sweden: Abisko... | reverse complement strand
CCCCGGCGGGCCTACCACCCCCACCCGGCGGATTTTCCCCCGCAAATCCGCCAATGGAGTCGGCGCCCGCCGACTCCACAGCCCCCCGCAAATCCGCCAATGGAGTCGGCGCCAGCCGACTCCACAGCTACTGCTCGAGGCGCGATTGTCGCGCGGCCGAGGCGCGGTCGACGGGCGATGTCATCGGGTGCATCCCGAGGTTCCTCAGCGTGATGATCGTCACGGGCACGAACGTCACCACCAGGAACACCGTGAATGCGATGGTCACCCGGCGCAGACGGATGCTGGTTCCGAGCGCGGCGAGCGGCAGCAGCCAGACGATGTACCACGGCACGAGCCAGCCGAGGCTGCACATAAGGGCGAGCGTCGACCAGCCGGCGCCCGTGAGCCAGTCCCCGCGCCGGCGGACGAGCACTGCAACCACCAGGACCAAGGCAACGCTCGCGATCCGTAGGAGCGTCGCCGTGCCGCCTCCGAGTCCGAGCAGCAGCCCCACCACGTTGGGCACGCTGAACGTCGTCAGCAGGGTGCTCTGGTCGGAGAGGTTCGGGGCCGCGAGGCCAAAAGCGGCGAAGCTCACCGCCGCGATCGGGACCGCCGCGACCGCCATTCCCGCGAGCAGTCGGACCTGGCGGCGCTGTGAGATCGGTTGACGCCGATTCCAATGCCCCGCCGCCAGCAGCATGAACGGCAGCAGTAGCACCGCCGTGAACTTGACCGAGACCGCGAGCATCAGCGCCGCGCCCGACCAAAGGTCCCGACGATCGAGCAGTAGCGAGATCGACGCCATCGCCGGTACGAGCATGAAGACGTCGTTGTGGAAGCCGCCGAGCTCGTAAATCAGGAAGATCGGGTTCGCCGCGACGAACAGGACCGCGAACCGCGGATCGCGACCGAGCTGCCGGGCACAGCGCCAGACCAATGCGATGAAGCCGAGACTGGCCAGCACCGTCGCCAGCTTCAGAACCCAGTACGCCACCGGCAGCGGGAGAAAAGCCAGCGGATATGTGAGCAGCGTGAACGCGGGGCCGTACGGGCTGCGAAGGTTGTGCCAGCTGGTCAGCCCGTAGACGGGATCGTGCCGTGCGGAGAAGATCACGTGCGTGTAGGGATTGAGCTGATGCAGTGCCCCGAGGCGTGCGTAGCCGAGGTAGTTGAAGAGGTCGGTGAGCTGCAGCGGCGGGCCTAGCAGCAGCACCACGTGAAACGCCACGATCGCGATCACGATCGTCCGCATCGACAGCATCCGAACCGACGCCAACGCAACCACATACGCGACCGTCATCGCCACCACCACGGCACTCAGCCCGTAGCTCAGCGTCAGCGGATCCGCGATCAGGTGACCGAACAGGCCGTGCAGCGGGCCTGACAACCAGTCCGGGAACGCGAACTTGCTGCGCGGGACCAGCACCGATGGACCGGCGGCTGCGAACACCACCACCGCCAGGCACCCGGCGAACAGCGAACCCAGCGCGACCCGCCCGTAAACCGGCCTCGCCAACGCCACCCGGGGGCCGGGCACCCGCCAGCGTGCACCCGAGAGCGCGACCCGAGGAAGAACCAGGTCTCCCGGGCCCGCGCCCACACCGGCAACGGACTTGGACGCGAGCGCGCCCGACCTATCGCCCTGACTCGGGTCGTGCCGCATCGCTGTGAAGTCTCCCCTGCGCGGGTCGTGTATCCCCATTGGCAATGTTGGGATCCGGTTAAGGGCCGATCGCCCGGCACCCGGTCAATTGCTAGTGGGCGAGGCGCTCCCAGCGCGCGTTGGCCGCCTGGCCCACCGAGGAGCCGATCGGGTTGAGGTGAAGCTTGGCAAGCAGGATTCCGGTTGCGGGAGCGAACGAGATCAACAGGAACACGGTGACCGCGAGCGCCACGCGACGCAGCCTGAGGCTCGAGCCGATCGCGGCCAGCGGCAGCAGCCAGACGACGTACCACGGCATCAGCCAGGCCAGGCTCGCGAGCAGCGCCAGGGTCGCAAAGCCGGCGGCAGAGAGCCAGTCGCGGCGCCCGCGCGCCACGGCCGCCACCAGAATCGCCACCACCACCACGGCCACTACGTTCGCGACCCGCAAGAGCATCGGTGGGGCACCGCCCAAACCGAGCGACAGGCCGACGAGATTCGGCCCGGAGAAGGTCGTCAGGATCGTGCTCTGGTCGGACAGATTGGGGATCGAGAACCCGAAGGCCGCGACGCTCGCGGCGGCGAGCGGCGCCGTGGCGAGCGCCGCTCCCGTCAGGAAGCGAGCGCGGCGCCGAGGGGGGCGCGCCGCTAGCAGCAGGAACGGCAGCAGCAGCACCATCGTGAACTTGACCGCAACCGCGAGGATCAGCGCCGCTCCCGACCGCCGGTCCCGCCCGTCGAGCAGTAGCGAGATCGACGCCATCGCCGGTACGAGCATGAAGACGTCGTTGTGGAAGCCGCCGAGCTCGTAGATCAGGAAGATCGGGTTTGCCGCGACGAACAGGACCGCGAACCGCGGATCGCGACCGAGCTGCCGGGCACAGCGCCAGACCAATGCGATGAAGCCGAGACTGGCCAGCACCGTCGCCAGCTTCAGAACCCAGTACGCCACCGGCAGCGGCAGCAGCGCAAGGGGGTACGTGAGCAAGGTGAATGCGGGGCCATACGGGCTCGGCAGGTTGTGCCAGCTGGTCAGCCCGTAGATGGGGTCCTGTTGCTCACCCGCGATGACATGCGAGTACGGGCTGAGGTGATGCAGCGCCCCAAGGCGCGCGTAGCCGAGGTAGTTGAAGAGGTCGGTGAGCTGGAGCGGCGGGCCCAGCAGCAGCACCACGTGAAACGCCACGATCGCGATCACGATCGTCCGCATCGACAGCATCCGAACCGACGCCAACGCAACCACATACGCGACCGTCATCGCCACCACGACGGCACTCAGCCCATAGCTCAGCGTCAGCGGATCCGCGATCAGGTGACCGAACAGGCCGTCCAGCGGTCCCGCCACCCAGGCGGGGAACGCGTACGCGCTGCTCGGGACGAGCACCGTGGGACCGGCGGCTGCGAACACCACCACCGCCAGGCACCCGGCAAACAGCGAACCCAGCGCGACCCGCCCGTAAACCGGGCCCGCGAATGACACGCGCAGACTGGGCACCCGCCAGCGTGCACCGGGCAGTGCGACGTGCGGAAGTACGATCGTCGTCTCGCCGTGCCCGGCTCCCACGCTCGCGACCGCGCCAGGAGCAGCCGAAAGCTCGCCCGTACCGAGGTCGTCCCGCATCGCCGGAATGGTGCTGGGAGCTGTGTTGGAAGGGTCACCAGCCCGGTTGCGATCAGGTTAGGAGGAGGGGTGCGAGATGTGCGTTTGATGGGCACCGTGACCGTGCCGTAGCATCTGCGCACCGTGAGCGTCGTCGCGCTTGGCGAGAACGCGCGAGGCCCGAGTTCACGCGCCGGGGCACTCGACACCAACCCGCTGCTTGCAGTCGCCGGCCTGACCCTCCTGGCGGCCGTGCTCCGCTTTGCCAGGATCGGCCACCAGGGGTTCTGGTTCGACGAGGCGAACACCGCGCTGCTCGTCCACTTCTCGCCCGGCAAGATGCTGGGGTTGCTCCCGCAGACGGAGTCGACGCCGCCGCTGTACTACTGCATTGCGTGGGTGTGGGCCCGGATCTTCGGTTTCGGCGAGGCGGGCCTACGCTCGCTGTCGGCGGTGGCGGGTGTCCTCACCGTCCCGGTCGCCTACGGTGCGGGCGCCAAGCTGACCTCGCGCCGCACAGGCCTGATCGTGGCGGCCCTGGCGGCCACCAGCCCGATCTTGATCTGGTACTCGCAGGAAGCGCGCTCATACGAGCTGGTCGTGCTGCTGGGCGCGACGACGGTGCTGACCTTCGCCTACGCGCTGTCGGCCCCGACCTCGCGAACGCTTGCGGCCTGGGCAGGCGCTTGCGCGCTCGCGTTGGCGACGCACTATTTCGCCGTGATCGCGGTGGTCCCCGAAGCCGCCTGGCTGCTGTTCGCGCACCGGCGCCGCCGCTCGGTACAGGTCGCTGTCGCGCTGATCGCCGTCGCCGGCCTAGCCCTGATCCCGCTCGCGATCAGCCAGCAGGGCACCGGAAACTCGAACTGGATCGCGAAGATCCCGCTGCACGTTCGGCTCAGCCAGGTGGCGCCGCAGTTCCTACTCGGGTTCGGAGCGCCGGCGGGTCGCTGGCTGCGAACGCTCGACGCGATCGTCATCGTCATGTCCGTGGCGCTGCTGTGGCGGCGCGGGGGTCAGGCTGAGCGCCGCTGCGCTCGGATCGCGGGAGCGCTTGCCGGCGCCGGAGCGGCCGTGATGCTCGCCCTCCTCGCCGCCGGCGTCGATGACCTGATCACGCGCAACATCATCGTGCTCTGGCTCCCACTGGCGCTTGTCGTCGCCGCGGGCCTCGGCGCACCGCGCGCACGCATGGTCGGCCTCGCGGGCGTGGCCGTGCTGTGCGCGACCGGTGTGGTCGCCGTCGTCGGGGTCGCCGTCGACCGCGACCTTCAGCGGCCCGATTGGCGGCCCGTCGCGCGCGCGCTCGGATCGGCGCCGGCACACGCCGGGCGGGCGATCCTGATCCAGCACTACAAGACCCTGCTGCCGCTGTCGCTGTATCAGCCGCGACTGAGGTTCATCCGTCACGGCGGCGCGCTCGTCGACGAGCTGGACGTGATCTCGATCCGGTCGCCCCAGCAGGTCGCCTGCTGGTGGGGCGCCGCATGCAATCTGATCCCGTCCAAGGCACCGGCCTCGGTCCCGGTGCCCGGATTCAGCGTCGTCGGCGAGCAGCACATCGCGCAGTTCACGCTGCTGCGGCTCAAAGCCGCCAAACCGGTGTACCTGACCAGACAGATGGTGTCGCGCGCGCTCACGACCACGACGCTGCGAAACGACGGACTCATCCTCCAGCAACCCGGCGCAGCGCACTGATCTCCTCAGCGGTGAGCTCCCTGACGGCCCCCGCGCGCAGCGAGCCGAGCTCGAGGGACCCGAAGCGCACCCGCTCGAGCCGCCTCACCGGATGGCCGACCGCCTCGCACATCCGCCTCACCTGGCGCTTGCGACCCTCGTGGATCGTGATCTCCAGCACGTCAGGCCCGACGCGCCTCACGGCCGCCGGCGATGTCGTGCCGTCGTCGAGCTCGACCCCTTCCCGCAGCGCCCGCAGCGCCCGCTCGCGTACGGGTGGTCGCGACACGATCGCCCGGTATACCTTCGGGACCTCGAAGCGCGGGTGCGTCAGCCGATGCGCGAGCTCGCCGTCGTTGGTCAGCAGGATCAGGCCGGTCGTGTCGATGTCGAGCCGGCCGACCGGATAGAGCCGGACGTTCGCGGGCGCCAGCGAGACAACCGTAGGGCGCCGATGCGGATCGCGCGCGGTCGAGACCACACCGGCCGGCTTGTTTACGGCGTAGACGACGCGGCCGGTCGGTACGCCAACCTGGTCGCCGTCGACCGCGACCTTGTCCTCAGCGGTGACATCCCGCGCCGGATCGGTCACGACGACTCCCGCGATCGTCACGCGCTCGTCACGGATCAGCTCTTCCGCGGCACGCCGCGACGCGACTCCGGCCGACGCGAGGAACTTCCCAAGCCGCACGCTGCCACCATAGGCTAGATATGGATCTCGAACTACTCGAGCGCACGCTGTCCGCGCGAGGCGAGCCGGCCTTCCGGGCTCGTCAGATCTGGAGGTGGGCGGCGCACGGCTCGACGTCCTATGAAGAGATGACCGACCTGCCGCGCAGCCTGCGGGAGACTCTGGCCGCCGAGGTCCCTTTCTCGACCCTCGCCGTCGAGCACGAGTCCCGGGCTCGGGACGGAACCGTGAAGGCGCTCTTCCGAACCGGCGATGGCCGGCCGATCGAAGCGGTGCTGATGGTCTACCGCGACGGGCGGCGCTCGATCTGCGTCTCCTCGCAGTCGGGATGCCCGCTCACCTGCAGCTTCTGCGCGACCGGCCAGATGCGGTTCGGACGCAATCTCACAGCGTCGGAGATTCTCGACCAGGCGCTGCACTTCCGGCGCCTTGGCAGCGTCGATCACGCCGTCTTCATGGGCATGGGCGAGCCGATGATGAACCTCGACGCGGTGCTGGGCGCATGCGCGAGGCTCCCAGACGCCGGCGTCACGCATCGGCGCACTGCGATCTCGACCGTCGGCTGGATCCCGGGGATCGAGCGTCTCGCGCAGGAGCGGATGCCGGTGCGGTTGGCACTGTCATTGCATGCGGCCGATCCTGCGCTTCGCTCCGAGCTGATGCCGGTCAACGACCGCTATCCGCTGGCGGATGTGCTCGCTGCCTGCAGCTCGTTCTACGAGCTTAAGCGGCGCAAGGTGTTCGTCGAGTACGTGATGCTCGCTGGCGTCAACGACTCCCATGCTCAGGCCGTCCAGCTCGCCGACGCCCTCGATCCGCACGTGTTCAAGGTCAACCTGATCCCCTACAACCCGACCGGCTCGGCCTTCAACGGCTCCAGCCCGAAGGCGATCGCGGCGTTCAAGGCTGAGCTCGACCGGCGAGGCCTCGACGCCACGGTCCGCCTCACCCGCGGACGCGACATCGACGCGGCGTGCGGGCAGCTGGCGGCGGCATCGGCGCCTGGGCCCACACCGGCGGATGGTGTTTAGGGCGTTAGCCGCCTGCTCCCGCCCGCGCCTCCCCGGCGCGCCGCAGCCGCTCGCGGAGCTCCGCTTCGAGCTCGGGAGAGGGGTCGAACTCCGACGCGTCGGGCAGCTCGTCGATCCCGCGGAGGCCGAACAACCGTAGGAACAGCTCGGTGGTGCGGTACAGGATCGCGCCGAACTGCGAGCGCCCGCTCTCCTCGATCAGCCCCCGCTCCAGCAGCGTCGCGGCCGCCGATTCGGCATTGACGCCGCGGATACGGGCGATCTCCGGGCGCGAGACCGGCTGCAGGTAGGCGACGATCGCCAGCGTTTCGGCCTGAGCCGGCGTCAGCGGCGGCGTCCGCGGCTTCGCGAGCAGGCGCCGCGCGGCCGGGTCCGCGTCCGGATGACTCGAGAGTTGGTAGCCCCCGGCGAGCTCCCGCAGCACCAGGCCACGGCGCTCGAACTCATAATGCTCGCGCAGCCGCTCGAGCGCGGTCACGACCTCGTGCAGCTCGCTCTGGGTGGCGTCGGCGAGTGCGGCGGCATCAACCGGATCGACGGAGAGGAACAGAAGCGCCTCGATCGTCCGCTCGAGCTCGGCGGTCACGCGATCCTCCCCGCGAACTCAATGGAACCGCCGCCAGCCGCGAGTTCGGCGCCAGCCGAACTCGCAATGGAGTTGGCACGGATGCCAACTCCACCGCCAGCCGGTTCCACGGCGACCACCATGATCGCCCCGAACGGTTCCGCCTGGCTCCAGGTCAGCTCGCCCTGCTTGTAGAGCTCGAGCAGTGCGAAGAGCGTCACCGCGACCGTCACGCGGTCGGCCCGCTCGACGGCCTCTTCGAAGTCGAAACAGCCACGGCGGAGCATTGTCCGAAGGTGCGCCAACCGCTCGCCGACGCTGACCTTCGGCGCGATCAGGTGCTCGACGTTGATCGGCTCGGGCATCAGCAGCATCGCTCCGAGAGCGCGCCCGAGCACGGTCGGGTCATACACCGCACTCGCCTCCGCGAGGGGCGCCCGCCGTAGGCTTGGGGGCAGCGGCGCGGAGCGGAAGCGGTGGCCTTCCTGCGCCCGCAGGCCCTCGACCAGGTAGCCCGCGGCGCCGCGGTACCGGTGCGCGTCGAGCAGACGCGCGAGCAGCTCCTCGGCGGCCTCGCCGGGGTCGAGCTCGATCAGCTCCTCCTCCTCGCCTGGCAGCATCAGCCGCGACTTGAGCTCGAGCAAAGACGCGATCAGGACCAGGAACTCGGTCGCCAGCTCGAGGTCGAGCTCGCCGCGGCGCTCGAGATGGTCGATGTACGTGATCACGATCTCGGCGAGGTCGACCTCGAGCAGATCTATCTCCTCGCGCAGGACGAGGGTTAGCAGCAGGTCGAACGGGCCCGCGAAGACGTCCAGGTCTAGCTCAAGGTCGGCAACGCTCACTCGCTGCGCAAGGCTACTGCCGGTGCCGGACCGTGGGCAGGCGGCGTCCGACTCCCATCGCCTCGCGCACGTCCGCAAGGGTCTCGGCAGCGATCGCGCGCGCCTTTTCTGCGCCCCGCTCGAGAGTCTCCTCGAGCGCGCCCTCGTCGGCCCGCAGCTCGCCAAAGCGCTCGCGCACCGGCGCCAGGTAGTCGACCACCGCATCCGCGACGGCCTGCTTGAAAGCGCCGTAACCGGATCCGTCGAACTCGCGCTCGACGGTCTCGGGGGCGATCTCCCGGACGGCCGCGAGGATGTCGATCAGGTTGGAGACCCCTGCCTTGCCGGGCGCGCGCTTGATCTCCTTGCCCGAGTCGGTGACGGCGCTGCGGAGCTTCTTCACGATCACGTCCGGGCCGTCGGTCACCAGCACGGTCCCCTGCTCGCTGTCGCTCGTCGTCGACATCTTGCGGTCGGGGTGCTGGAGGTCCATGATCCGCGCGCCGACCTGGGGGATCCGGGCTTCGGGCACCACGAGCGTCTCGCCGAAGCGGGCGTTGAAGCGCTCGGCGATGTCGCGCATCAGCTCGAGGTGCTGGCGCTGGTCCTCGCCCACCGGCACCTCGTCGGCCCGGTAGGCGAGCACGTCCGCGGCCTGCAGGACCGGGTAGAAGAACAGGCTGGCGGACACCAGCTCGCGCTGGGCGGCAGCCTTTTCCTTGAACTGGGTCATCCGGTTCAGATCGCCGAACGCGGTGACGCTGCACAGCAGCCAGCACAGCTCGGTGTGCTCGCGCACGTCGGACTGGCGAAAGAAGATGCAGCGCTCGGGGTCGATTCCCGCGGCCAGGAGGATCGTGGCGGTGTCATACACCGCCGCCCGCAGCCCCGCCGGATCGTAAGGAACGCTCGTGGCATGGAGGTCGACTAGGCAGTAGATCGCGTCGCCGCGGACCTGCCCGGCGACCCACGGCATGATCGCGCCGATGTAGTTGCCGAGATGCTTACGGCCGGTAGGCTGGATGCCCGAGAAGATGCGCATGCGTGAACGCGGCAGGCTAGCGCGTGCGCACCGATGGCCGGCCGGCGCCGCGCCTACCGCCGCTACTGGCTGACGGGAAGCCGCGCGCCACTCGAGGGTCGCTTGAGGCCGCTCGCGGGCTTGCGGTCGCGCGCGAGCAGCGCCGCCGCGACCACCCCGCCGACCGCGCCGCATGCGTGGTCCTGCCAGGAGACCCCGTAGTGGGGCACGATGCTCGTCAGGAGCGCTCCGCCCCAGACCACGCCGACCAGTACGGCGACGAGCAGCTCGAGCAGGTTGCGGTTGAACAAACCCCGTGTGAAAAGGTAGGTCGCGTATCCGAACACGACGCCGCTCGCGCCCACGATCTCCTCGTTTCCAGGAGCTATCAGCCACGTGCCGAGCCCGGATACAACGATCACGATGACGGTGACCGCAGCCAGGCGCCGCGCCCCCTCCAGCGCGATGATCACCCCCATGAACACGAACGGGATCGTGTTCGACTCGAGGTGCTGGAAGCCGACGTGCAGGAAAGGCGAGGTGAGGATTCCCCACAGGCGGCCGACGTTGTGTGGGTAGAGCGCCCCATCCTTGTCGAGCCCCTGGCCATCGATCTTGTTGATCACCTCGGTGACCCACATCAGCACGACGATCGTTATCAGCAGCTGCAAGCCGCCGAGCTGGAGCTCACCGCGTCGACGTCGGCCGGGTGTGATGGCGCTCATCTCTCAGACAATGGTGTCAAACCCGCACCGCCGGCCGCATCAGCGCCACTCCCCTCCGTGCCGGCGCTACCCCAGCGCCTCGTCCGCCACCGCCAACGCCACCTCCGCTCGCTGCCTGAGCGACGACACGAGCACGAACTCGCCCGAGGTGTGGGCCCCTCCACCGCGCGGCCCGAGCCCGTCGACGCTCAGCGGGATCGAGGCGGCGAAGTGGCTCGCGTCGCTGGCGCCGCCGCGCGGGACGCCGAGAATCGCACGACCGAGTCGCGAGCCCGCGCGTGCAAGCACCGGCCCGGCTACCGCCTCGGTGTCCATGCCCGGCCAGAGGCGGAGCATCGTCGCCTCGATCGTGGCGCCGCCGACCTCGGCCGGCACCGCTGCGAGCACCGCCTCGAACGCTTCGAGCCGGTCGGCGCGCAGATCGCACATGAGCTCACCCTCAGCCGGCACGACATTGAATGCCGTACCCGCGTGCATCACCGTCGGGACCGCGCTCAGCCGATCCGGGCCGCGGGGGTCGTGGTGCGCCGCAACGGCCTGAGCCGCCGCGGCGACGGCAAGCAGGGCGTTGCGACCCTGATCGGGGGCGCTACCTGAGTGTGCGGCACGGCCGGACGCCCTCACGCGGAGCGTCCCGGCCGCCTTGCGCCGGACGACGACACCCTCCTCGCCGCCCGGGCCTCGCTCGCCCGCCTCGAAGCACAGGCACGCATCGAAGCCTGCGAAACGCTCGATATGTGTGAACGGGGCCGTCCTCCACTCCTCGTCGGTCACCAGCAGCACGGCCAGCTCGGCGAACCGCTCTGGGCGTGCGGCGAGCGCTCGCGCTACCCCAAGCGCCAGCACGACGCCCCCCTTCATGTCGGCGGTGCCGGAGCCGTAGAGCCTCTCGCCATCATGCCGCATCGGCACGTGCGCGTCGTGGTCAAAGACGGTGTCGACATGCCCGAGCAGCAGGACCCGACGCCCGCCGCTACCTCGGGCGCGAGCAACGAGATCGGGCGCGCCGCCCGGCGTCGAGCACGGCACGCGCTCGCTCGCGGCGCCGCGGGGCAGCAGCTCACGGCACATCGCGATCGCCTCCTCCGCTCCCGCGAGATCGCCCGAGGGCGAAGAGACGCCGACGAGGGCCTCTAGCTCGCGCTCGGCGCGCGCCGCGATCGCGGCCGCGTCCTCGGCGATGATCGGATCGGCCATCCGGGCACTGTAGCCGCGACCCGGCGTTCGTCTAGTCTGCAGCGCGTGAGCGACGACTGGCGACTACGGATCGAGCTGCACCATGCCGGTGCGGCGGCTGAGCTGATCGTGCTGCTCGAGAAGTCCGAGCAGGATCTCGAGGCCTCTTTCCACGATCGCGTGGCCCTGTCGCGCGACGGCAGCGAGGTGTTCGCCTACACCGGGACCAGAGAGCTCGCGGGCCGCGTCGAGGAACTGATCCGCTCGCTCGCGTCCGAGCACGGCTGGGGGGTGGAGACCGAGCTGAGGCACTGGCACCCGACGGCAGAGGAATGGGAGGATCCGGACAAGCCCATGCCTGACGGAGATGCCGCGGAGACGGCCGAGCACGCCGCGCTGATCGAGCGCGAGCGCACCGAGGTCGCCGAGCGCGGCTACCCGGAGTTTGAGGTGCGGGTCGAATTTCCCTCGCGCCGTGACGCGGCGCAGTTCGCCGGGAAGCTCCACGACGAGGGACTTCCGAACGTCCACCGCTGGAGGTATGTGGTGATCGGCGCGACCGACGAGGATGCGGCCGCCGCGCTCGGCGAGCGCATCCATGCCGAAGCCCCGCCCGGGAGCACCGTCAAGGTCGAGGGTACGTGGAGGGCGCTGCGGTCCGAGCAGCCGTTCAACCCGTTCGCCGTGTTCAGCGGCATGGCCGGCTGATCCAGAGCGCTCGTGCGCCCGTGGTCCGTGGAGCCGGCCGGCTGCTTCGACGAGCTCACGCTCGACAGCGAGGCACTGCGAGGCAACCCGCTTGGCGATCCCTCCGAGCGGCCCCTGTGGGTGTACCTGCCGCCCGGCTACGAGGACGAGCCCGACCGTCGCTATCCGTCGGTCTACGCGATCCAGGGCCTCACCGGTCAGCTCGACATGTGGCGCAACCGCTCCGCGTTCCGCCCG
>Ga0302324_100023629_pt1 | contig 11883 bp, 12 predicted proteins | sample Palsa_T0_1_FD_201949 | JGI IMG/M metagenome (GOLD analysis project Ga0302324, IMG submission 201949) | Peat permafrost microbial communities from Stordalen Mire near Abisko, Sweden - Palsa_T0_1 | ecosystem: Environmental > Terrestrial > Soil > Palsa > Peat permafrost | place: Sweden: Abisko... | reverse complement strand
TAAAGCACGGCCGCCTCGTGCCAGTTGGGCAGCATGAAAGACACGACGCTCCCGGCCGGCGCCCGGGCGAGCATCGCCTGTGCCAGCCGCATCGCTTGCGTGTGCAGCGTTTTGCAGTCGAGTCGATTGCCGCCGTCGACCAGCAGCACCCGCTGCGGGGTCTCTCTCGCGGCCGCGTGGAGCGTATCGGCCAGCGTGTCGCGGCTCCACAAGCCGCGGCGGTAGGCGCTCGCGGCGCGTTCGTCGCTCCAGCGAATCGAGCGCCCGCCGATCAGTCTTCGAGTCAAGTCATCGGGCATGGTCGTCGTCACGCCACGCTAGCGAACGGCAGCCGTCGGCGCCAGCCAGATCTCACGCACATTGACGTTGGCAGGTTGCCTGAGCGCGTAGAGGATTGCGTTCCCGACATCCTGGGCACTCATATTGCCCTGCTTGGTGATGTGCTGAGTCATCGCGGCGCGGTCGGACGGATCCGGTATGCTCTCGTGAACCTCCGTGGTGGTTGCGCCCGGCTCCACGATCGTCACCCGGATGCCGAGCTCGGCAACTTCCTGGCGCAACGTCTCGCAGAACGCATTCACGGCGTGCTTGCTCGCCGTGTAGCCGCTGTGGCGGGTACCCACGTAGCGCCCCGCCGTGGACGAGACCGTGACGATGTGTCCATCGCGACGCGCTCGCATGCCCGGCAGCACTCCCTGGGAGAGATACATCGCGGCGAGCAGGTTGATGTCGATCTGTTCGCGCCAGGCGGCGGGGTCGGCGGTCTCGACGCTGCCCGGACGCACGATGCCGGCGCCGTTGACGAGGACGTCGATCCGCCCGTGGCGTGCCAACACATCCGCCACGACCTTGCGCGCCTCGGATTCGCGCGCGATGTCCGCCGGAAAGGCGGCGGCGCGGTACCCGGCGGCCTGCATGCGCTTTACCAGATCCTCCAATCGATCAGCGCGCCGCGCGACGAGGGCGACGATGGCCCCCTCGCGGGCCAGCAGCTCCGCGGTGGCGGCGCCGATACCGGAGGAGGCGCCCGTGACGAGAGCGACGCGGTCTTTCATTTCGAGGTCTCCGTTTGCGAGTTAAGCATCCGGTCAATTCACCAACCGGTTCGGCTGCTCGAGGATGCCGCGGAACGCATTCAGCCATTTCGCCCCGATGACGCCATCGATCACCCGGTGATCGCAAGTCAACGTGACGTTGATCGACGTGACCGCGCGCAGCGGCTCGCCTGCGATCAGGCCCGGCTTGGCGGCGCCGATCGACAGGATGGCGGCATGCGGGGGATTGATGATGGACGCGAAGCTCGTGATGCCGAACATCCCCAGATTGGAGACGGTGAACGTGCCGCCGACATATTCGTCGGCCTGCAGTCGTTGCGCCCGGGCGCGTTTCCGGAGGTCTTGCGCCTCGGCCGATATCCGGGCGATCCCCTTCCCCTCGGCGGCGAAGACGATCGGCGTCATGAGACCTGCGTCTGTGGCGACGGCCACCGCGATGTCGGCGTGCCGGTGCCGCACGAAGCCGAGCGGCGTATAGCTCGAGTTGACCGCGGGAACCTCTTGCAGCGCGAGGGCACAGGCCTTGATCATGAGGTCGTTCAGGGAGACGGGCGCGTTGTTCGCATTGTTGTAACTGCGGCGAAGCTCAAGCAGCGAGTCGACGGCGATGTCCATCGACAGGGGGAAGGTGGGGATGTCGCGCGCCGCCTCGGTGAGCCGCGCGGCGATGAATTTCTGAATCCGGTTCAACGGCTCGAGCGTGTAGGTTCCGCGCCGGATCGCGAGGGCCTCGAGCTTTGCGGCGACCTCCTCGGAAAGCTCTATTGCCACGAGCTCGCCTCGGCGATACGACGATTCGCAGCCTCGAGGCCTCCCGCGAGGGTGATCAACAACTGAGCGCGCTTCAGCAAAAGGTGCGGATCCGCCTCGTCGCTGAAGCCGATCCCGCCGTGGATCTGAATGTTTTTCCCGGCATTCTCGAGCGCGGCGGACCCGGCCACCCACAGGGCACACTCCACTTGCAGCGCCGCATCGCCGCGCCGGTCGTCGACGGCGACTGCCACAAAACTCACTTGGTCGCGCGCGCAACTCGCGGAGATGGCCATGTTCGCGCAGTGATGCTTGACGGCCTGGAAACTGCCGATCGGGCGGCCGAACTGCTCGCGCGTACCCGCGTAGGACACGCCCATGTCGAGCGCGGCCGCGGCGATTCCCGCGAGCGCCGCGGCGTCGATCAAGCGCAACCGCAGCAGCCGCGAGTCATCGAAGCGCGCGAGCGGCTCGCCGAGCAAGTCACATTCGTTCAACTCGGCAAGCCAGAGCCGGCGGTCGAGGGGGCGCGACGCGGCGGAGCCAGTCGCGACGGAACCCGTCGCGTAGATGCCGGCACTGGCCGGCGCGCGCACGAGCACGAACTCGGCGGCCCTGTCTTCCACCACGACGGTGCGATCGCCGCGCTGCAAGCCCGCGGCAATCCGGCGTCCCTTGAGTGCGGGCGCGCCGTCGACCGGCGCTGCATGCGCTGCGCCCAGGGTGGCGAGCACCGAGGGGGCCGCCAGTTGTCGGCCGAGCGCCATCGCGATCAACGCCTCCTCGACGGCGCCGAGGCCGCTGCCCCCGGCTTCTTCGCTTGCGGTGACGCCGAAGATGCCGATCTCGTCAAGGCTCGCCCACGTTCGGACGTCCTCCGTCGACGAGCTATGCAGTCGCGAGATCGGCAGGAGCGGCGCGAGCGATTCCTCGATCGTGCTCGCCAGCGCAAGCTGATCGGGGCTAGGATGGTAACGGATGGCGGATTCCACGAATAAACCTCTGGTCGAGCCGAGTTACTATACGGCAGTGTTGATAGTCATCAAAGGCGATGGGGCATGATCGGTGCGGATCCGCTTGATCTCGGCGGGCAGATCGCCTTCGTCAGCGGCGCAGGGCAGGGAGCGGGTCGCGCCATCGCGCTCGCCCTCGCACGGCACAATGCCGGCGGCGTGGCCGTGAATGATTTCCTCAGCGAGCGGGCGCAGGCCGTGGTCGAGGAGATCGGGGCGCTCGGCGTTCGAGCGATGGCGGCGCCGGCCGATGTGGGCGATCACGCCGCCGTCGAGCGCGCCATGCGTGCGGTGGAAGCCTCGCTCGGATCGATCACGTTGCTCGTCAACAACGCCGGCAACGCAGGTCCCGAAGTATCGATGGGGATGTCGCCTGCCTTCTGGGAGAGCGAGCCCAAAGACTGGGATCGCTATTTCCGCACCAATCTGCAGGGCGTCATGAATTGCAGTCATGTCGCCTTGCCGGGCATGATCAAACGAGGCACGGGCCGGGTCGTTACCGTCGTGTCGGATGCGGGTCGCGTGGGCGAGGCGGGGCTCGTGGCTTATTCGGCGGCCAAAGCCGGCGCCGCCGGCTTCGTACGCGCGATTGCGAAGGAGGTCGGCCGTTATGGCATCACGTCGAACGCGATTTCCCTCTCGACGTTGGAACCTCAACTGGCGGAGCCGGCGAAGGCGGAGTTTCTCGCCGGCGACCATGCCAAGGCGCGCTTGTCGCGTTATGTGATCCGGCGTTTCGGCAAGCCGGACGATGTCGCATACATGGTCCTGTTCCTCTGCTCGAATGCGGCGTCCTGGATCACCGGACAAACCTATCCCGTCAACGGCGGATATTCGTTCGCGCAGTGAACGGTTGACTCACATTTAGAACGAGAACGGAGAGCACTCGTGGCAACGCGCTATACGGGCAGGGTGGTCTTGATTACGGGAGCGGGCGGCGGACTCGGGCGCGCGCTTGCGCTCGGCTTCGCGCGCGAGGGCGCGCGGCTGATCCTGACGGACGTGGATGAGCCCGGGATGCAAGAGACGGCTACGCTGGCGGGCGAGCAAGGCGCGGTCAGTTCGACGCACCGTGTCGATCTGGGCGTCGAAGCCGAGATCCAGGATTTCGGCACGCGGATCTGCAAGGCGCATCCGCGGATCGACGTGCTCTACAACAACGCCGGCATCGCCTATGGAGAGATCAACTATGGGTTCGAGTCGCTGAGTCAGGAGAAGTGGCTCCGTTTCCTGGCGATCAACAGCATTGCGCCGCTGATACTGGCACAGTCGATTCGCAGCTCGCTCGCGAGTGCCCAGGGCGTGATCTTGAACCAATCGTCCATGGCGAGCTACGTGCCTGCCTCGGCCTACGGCGTCACGAAGGCGACGCTCAACTCCATGACCTATGGCATGGCGCATGTGTTTGCGAAGGACGGCATCCGGGTCAACGCGATCGCGCCCGGACTCATGGAAACACCGGCGAACAAAGCCTCGCTACCCGCCGAGACCTACGCTCGTGTGCAAAGCACGCAATTGCTGAAAGCCAGCGGCACGGCCGAGGATATCGTGGCGCTGGCGCTATTTCTCGCCTCGGACGAGGCGCGATTCATCGATTGCGAGATCGTCAGCTGCGATGCCGGAAGCTCGATCCGGGGTTGGCGTCACTGAAGGCGGCGTATCGCGAGCTCGCGCAGCGGCGCAAGCTTGACCTTGCTCGATCCGGTCATGGTCAGATCGCCTTCCTGCATGAACAGCACTCGCCGCGGCACCTTGTAGCTTGAAAGGCGCTTCGCGACGAACGTCCGCACCGTGTCCTCGTCCAGGCTTACACCCGCCTCGGGGACGATGCAGGCGACCACCATTTCGCCGAGCGTGTCGTGCGGGACGCCCACCGTCGCGGCAATCTTGACCCCCGGGTAGTCGGCCAGGACCGCGTCGATCTCGGGAGGTGAAACGTTGGCGCCTCCCGTCTTGATGATGTCGTTCAAACGCCCTTGCCAGTGGAGCCTGCCCTCGGCATCGACGAACCCGCCGTCGCCGGTCCAGAAAAAGCCCTCGGCGTCGAACACGTCTTCCGGAGCAACGCGCAAATAGCCGAGCATCAGAGTGGGACCCTTGACGGCGATCTCGCCGGCCTCGTTTCTAGGCAACACCCGGCCCGACATGGGATCGATGATGCGGATGGTATTGCCCGGCAGGGGCACGCCATGGTTGTCCGCGGCGACCTCGGCCGGCGTGCCGCTCGGGTGCACGGTCACCAGGGTGAAGGTCTCCGTGCTCCCGTACGCCGACATGGGCTCCTGCCAGTCGGACTTGACGGTGGGATGATGGCGCGTCGGCAACCGCTCGCCCACGTAATGCAGAGAGCTCAGGTCGACCTCGTTCCACGCGGGATCGGCGACCAGTCGCGCCCACTGATGAGGCCAACCGATCGGCATGCTGACGCGTTCAATCTGCATGAGCCGTAGCGCCTCACCCGTATCGAAATGACGTTGCAATACGAGGCACCCGCCCGCAGCCAGCGTCGAGCCCAATGCCATGGCGAAATTGCCCGACCAGAAGAAACCGTTCGCACTCCAGGTCCGGACGTTCGGATCCAGCGCGAAAATATGACGCCATCGCCAGCACATGAGTGCCGCGGCGCGGTGCGCGTGCACGATGGCCTTGGGCTTCGCGGTCGTGCCTGAAGAAAAGAACACCAGCCCGCGATCCGTCGGCGCGATCTCGGCGGCGACCGCATCCAGCAGGACGGCCGGCGCGAGGTTGTTCTTCAGGAATTCCGGCCAGCTCTCGAAGGCGCCGGCCGGCGCATCATCGATGCAAATTGCGCGGCGCAGGAAGGGGAGCCGGGTGGATCTGACTTCGGGCTGCGCCTGGGCAAGCTCGGGGCAAAACTCCATGAGCTCGGCGGCGAAATCCCGGCCGATCACCGAGCGCTCGAGGATGAGCACCGAAACATCGCCGATGCGCAACTGATATTCGAGCTCCGCCCCCTTGGCAAAGGTGCTCAGGGCGACACAGGTACCACCGGCCATCGCGATACCGAACATCGCGGTGATCCATTCCGGCCGATTGGTCGCAAGCAATCCGACGCGCGTCTCCTTGGTTACGCCGCGCGCGATCAGCGCGCGTGCGACCAGGTTCGCCTCCTGCCAAACATCCGCGTACGAGCGCCTGATCACCGGCCCGGCGGGAGGGTGGAAGACCAGGGCCTCCTTGTCACCATTCGCGCGACACACCTCACGCAGAAATCCGCCGAGAGTCAGTGCACCCACGGACTCATCGGCAAGAGGAACGCCTCGAATGGTCGAATCCATCTACCCGCCGTGGTACATGCGTGCGCGCACGGCCGCATCGAGCGGGGTCGTGCCCGGCTCCAGCGCCACGGCGAATGACTTGAACGCCATCGCCAGCACGTCGTAGCAACCGACGGTGAACACCAGATCCAGCAGTTGCTGCGTGTCGAAGTGCGCCGCGAGACGCCCGTACGTCGCCTCGGAGATGCAGGCGTCACCGTGCAGCTCATCCACCGCGCGCACCAAGTCGGCGTCGATCGGACCCCAACCCGGGGCGTCGGGGCCGAGCTGAACGCGCTCGAGCTCCGCGTCGCTCAAGCCCGCGCGGGCGCCCAACACCAGATGTTGAATGAACTCGTACTCGGCTTGCCGCAGCCAGCCGATGCGCAGGATCAACAGCTCGCGGATGCGCTTGGACAGGCTGCTCGCCACCGAAATATGGTTGTTGAAGGTCAGAAACGCCTTCGCAAGCGCAGGATGACGCAGCATCGTGCCGAGCGCGTTCATCCCGCCGGGAGACTCCCCGAGCCGATGGCGCGACAACACGAAGTCGCGGCCGTTCGGAAAGGCGCTGACTGCGTCGAGGACCTCACCGGTCCATTCAGGGGGCAGCACGGGCGAGATGCGGGGTTTCGACATGTCACTCGGCACGCAAATACCGATCGAGCTCCTGATGCATGTTGAGGATGATCTTCTCCTGGTCCTCCGCGAGCCAGGTGTGCTCGAGTCCATGCGCGTGCATGCCTTTCTGCATGCGCGGGATATTGCTCAAGTCCTGCCGCGGAATGAGCAGCACCTGCTCGGGATCTTGAAGATCCGTCACGGGCTCCAGGGTCGGTCGCGGCGGCTTGATCGCGGCGGGCAGCGTGCGAGTGGACAGAATCTCGAAGGTGCAGCTGTCGGGGTCGGACCCGTTGGGCCGCACGCGGTAGATCATCGCATTGCCGGCCTGGGGCAGAATCATCAGGTTCGGGAAAATGAAAATCTCCCCACCCCACATGCCCAGAATCTCCGGTACGAGCTTGGGCATCGGACGCTGGCGAGTCGCCGCATCCGCGTACAACGCTTTCACATATTCGCCACCGAGGCTCGAGTCGGCCGGGATGGGTTTGCCGCGAAGCGACAGCAAGACGTCGATGTCATCTTGCAGCACCATCGCATCCATACCGTCGACCAGCAATTTCAGCCGCGCGGCCATTTCTTCCAGCGGGTCTCCCTTGAGATTGTTGACGTGGCCGGCCATGGGGGTTTTTTTGCCGCCGTAGAAGGCGCCGTGGCCATGCGGGTATACGGCATAGGTGACATAACGGTGTGTGAACTCGGCGTTCTCGCTTTTGCCGAGAATCACCTCGGCTCCGCCCTTTTCCAGTTGTGGATGAGTCGCCGGCACGTGGAACGCCTCGAAGAAGGCCTCTTGCGCCACTTTCCAGTTGGCCGGCACCGGGATCGATTTCCACCAGTAGTGGTGCATGTCGCCGATGGCCAGCCCCTCGACCGCGTCCCGTACGGGCGCAATGAAATCATCGAACGGCTCCGCGTTCGGATCCATGTTGATGAATACGAAGCCGGCGAATAAAGCGACCTTGACCTCCTTGAGAGCCACGTCGCTGTCGCGCAACTGACCGTTGCGGAATTCCTGCCGCTCCAGTACGAACTGATTCTCGCCGGCAAGATTCCAGCGCCAGCCGTGGAAGGGGCACATGATCCGGCAACTCGGAAACGTGCCCGTCCCCTTGCCCAACGCGGTGCCTCGATGCGGACACGCGTTGTAGTAGGCCTTGACGGTTTTCTCGTCGACGCGCACCACCAGAATCGACTGGTCCCCGATGTCGTAAACGGTGTAATCGCCGGTTCCGGGAATTTCGTCGAGCCGCGCGGCCGCCTGCCAGACACGACTCCACAAGCGCTCGTATTCCAGACGCATGAAGCGAGGGTCGATATAGCGGCCGGTACTGATGCCGTGCGGCAACGTATTCCAGCTGGGAGGCCACTCCGCGCCGCTACCGGCGATGGAGCTCTTGCGGGCCGCTCGACGAGATAGTTCGCTCATATAGATCTCCGGTATCAGGGCGCCTTACGATGAGATCCGTCCCCGATATGTATTCTAGGGGGCCGGAATGCCGCCAATCTACCCGCAGCTTCCTTGCGCGCCATCGCGCAGCCAGCTCTGCTGCCGGTAAGCCAGGTTACTATGGTAGCTTAGGATGGTGGTAGATTGCCGGGATACGGCAAAGTCACCTACTCTGGAGGCCGCGCGGGGGGCTGCTGCGCTGCAGAGGAGAATTCAGATGACCCGACTTTCCAAATTGCCGGTGCAAGATTGGGACAGCGATCTACGCGCGCTCACGCAAGCGGACAGTGCGACACCGCTCGAGCAAGGGATGACGCGGGTGCTGGCGCATTCTCCCGAAGTGGCCAAAGCCGTCGTGCGGTTCGGCGGGGCGCTGTTCCAGAACACGCGATTGCCGCGCCGGCTGATCGAGCTCGTCCGCCTGCGCATCGCCTTCCATAACCAGTGTCGCAGCTGCATGGCGATCCGCTATCAATCCGCGATTGACGACGGCTTGACGGAGGGCATGGTGTGCTCGCTCGAAAAGCCGCTCGATGCGCCCGATCTCAGCGAGGCCGAAAAAGCGGCCGTCGCCTATGCCGATATTTCGTCGACCGATCATTTTGCGATCGACGATCGGACGTTCTCGAATCTGCGGCGGTTCTTCAGCGAGGGCGAGATCGTCGAGCTCGCCGCCTTCATCGCATATTTCATCGGTTTCGGCCGGCTCGCCGCCAGCATGGACATGATCGAGGAGCTGCCGGCGGTGTTTCAGGACAAGACCGAGAAGGCCGCGCCCTGGTTGCAGGACGGCCTGCGGTTGCGAGGCTGAGGCGATGCGTCTTGCCAACAAGACCGCCGTCATTACCGGCGCGGGTTCCGGGATGGGCAAGGCCATGGCGGAATTATTCGCCGCCGAAGGCGCCCAAGTCGTCTGCGCGGACATCAGCGGTCAGCAAAACGACGTGGCGGCCGCCATCGGCGCGGCGGCCGTCGCGGTGCACGCCGACGTAGCGGACGAGGCAAGCGTTCGCGCAATGATTGCCGCCACCGAGCAAAGATTCGGCCGTCTCGACATCCTCATCAACAATGCCGGCTTCGGCGGCAAAATGGCGCCTCTGCACGAGCAGACCGCGGAGACCTGGGACCGCATCCATGCGGTGAACGTCAGGGGTGTTTTTCTCTGTATGAAATACGGCGTCGTTTCGATGCTGAAGACCGGCGGCGGCTCGATCGTGAACATCGCCTCGGCCGCCGGCGTCGTCGGCTGGAAACATCACAGCGTCTATGGCGCCGCCAAGGCCGGCGTGAATCAGCTGACCAAGTCCGGCGCGCTCGACTATGCGACCCACAAGATCCGCGTCAACGCCATCGAGCCCGGCACCATCTGGACCGGCCTCGTGCCGCGGTCCAAGGAACATCCGGAACCGCCACCGGGCGTGGCCCGGCTTCCCGGGATACCCCTCGACCGCTGGGGTCTCGCGCGCGAGATTGCTGCCGCCGCACTGTTTCTGGCAAGCGATGAAGCCTCCTACGTCACCGGCGTATTGCTGCCGGTCGACGGCGGTTATTGCATCGGTTTTTCCGGCATGGCCGCGGAAAACACCGGTTTACCGTGACCGTCGACGAGCTGATTGCCCGGGAGTGCATTCGCCAAACGATGGCGCGCTACACGCTGGCGGGCGATCGATTACGCAGCGAGGATTTCATGGCGGTGTTCACCGATGACGCCGTGCTCGAGACGGAACGGGTGCCCGAGTCGGATGCTTTTCGCTGCGAGGGCCGGGAGGCGATCGGCGAATGGTTCGGTCGCTGGCGCTCGCGCGATCGCGCGCCTGCCGCGCAACGCGCGACCTTCATACGACATCATCTTTCCACGTCGCAGATCGATTTCAGCGGTCCGGATAGTGCCCGGGCGCGCACGTACTGGGTCGCCTACAGCGATATCGGCCCCGACCATTGCGGCTACTACGTCGACGTGTTTCGAAAGGCGGGCGAGCAGTGGCTGATCGCGCATCGCAAGGTGCGCCTCGATTGGCGCGCGCCAGACAGCTTGTACCAGACCGCAATCGCAACTTTGTGAGAGCCTCACTATGAAGAACCTCGAATACACCAACGGAAAAACCAAGTTCATCGGCCATCTCGCCGGCGAAGACGGCGGGGCCGGGCGCCGGCCGGGCATCATCGTCTTCCCCGAAGCCTTTGGGCTGGGCGATCACGCCAAGAAGCGCGCCGATCGACTCGCGCAGCTCGGGTACGTGGCGCTCGCGGCGGATATCAACGGCGACGGCGCCATGTACAACGACATGGCGCAGCTCGGGCCCGTCATTCAAGGGTTCTACGATGATCGGGCCGAGTGGCGCTCGCGGGCGCGCGCGGCATTGGACGCATTGCGAGCGCAACCCGGCGTCGATGGGTCGCGCCTCGCGGCGATCGGTTATTGTTTCGGCGGAACGACCGCGCTCGAGCTCGCGCGCAGCGGCGCTCCGCTCGCGGCGATCGCCACCTTTCATGCCGGACTCATCGCCGAGCTGCCCGAGGACGCCGGACGGCTTCGCGCCCGAGTGCTCATCAATCACGGCGCCGATGATCCGCTGGTGAAGAAAGAGGTCATCGACACGGTGATGACCGAGCTCAGACGCGACAAGGTCGATTGGCAGGTGATTTTCTACGGCAATGCCGTCCACAGCTTCACCAATCCGGAGGCGGACGCACGCCAAGTGCCGGCTCTCAAGTACGACAAGAAAGCGGACGAGCGGTCCTGGTCCGTCATGCGTCATCTGTTCGAGGAAGCCTTCGGCTGACGCGCGAGCTCGTTGCCATCCGGCAACGCTCAGAGGAGAGTCAATGTCCGCGCAGGCGGGGACGGCGATCGATGATTTCGGGGGACTGATCGACTGGGCCCGTTTGAATGCCTGGATGGCCGGTCGGCAGCTTCCCGGCGCGGGTCCGGTGACCGCCGCGCGCAAACTCGCGGGCGGCGTGCAGAACAATGTCTTCCTGCTCGAGCGGGGCGGCGAGTCTCTGGTGTTGCGGCGACCCGCCAAGCAGCTGCGTCCGAACAGCAACGAGACCATGCTGCGGGAGACGCGGATCCTCGGCGCCCTAGCGAGCAGCGCCGTGCCGCATCCGACGGTGTACGCGGTGTGCGATGACCCCGCCGTCATCGGCGCGTGCTTTTATTTGATGTCGCCGCTCGAGGGTTTTGCGCCCAGCGGTCCGCTGCCGGGCCGTTACGCCACCGATCCGAACTGGCGGCGCAGCATGGGCGAGGAAATGGTGCGCGCGGCCGCAGCACTCGCTGCGGTCGACCCGGCGGCCGTGGGACTGCTGGGACTCGGCAAACCGGACGACTGGCACGAGCGACAGGTGGGCCGCTGGCGCTCGCAGCTCGATGGCTATCGCTCCATGCCCAACTATGATGCGGGGGGACTGCCGCACGTCGATGAGGTCGGCCGCTGGTTGTCCGATCATCTGCCGCAGGATCGGCGCGTTGGCCTGATCCACGGCGATTTGCAGTTCGCGAACGTCTTGTTCTCACTCCATTCGCCGCGGATCTCCGGTGTGGTGGATTGGGAGCTCGCGACCCTCGGCGATCCACTCCTCGATCTCGGCTGGGTGCTCGGCAGCTGGTGGGAGCAGGGCGATCCCGACGGCAAGCGGCCCTTGGTCTCCCCGTGGGAGGATTTCATGCCGCGCGCGGAGCTGGCCCGCCTTTATGGCCAGATCACCGGGCG
>Ga0302324_100023628_pt1 | contig 11883 bp, 6 predicted proteins | sample Palsa_T0_1_FD_201949 | JGI IMG/M metagenome (GOLD analysis project Ga0302324, IMG submission 201949) | Peat permafrost microbial communities from Stordalen Mire near Abisko, Sweden - Palsa_T0_1 | ecosystem: Environmental > Terrestrial > Soil > Palsa > Peat permafrost | place: Sweden: Abisko... | reverse complement strand
TGCCCGCGGGTGGCATGTAATTGATGACGCCGGTCTTGCTTGCGGTCAATGCGCGGAAGTAATAAGGCGCTCCGAGCAAGAGAGCGAAGGCGTTCAATGCCGTCCATTTCAAGAGCGCCTGGCGAGTGCCGGCACCCTGAACCAGCAAGAACAGCCACACAGCACTCCCGCACGCCACCACGAACAATAATCCGGTTGCATGGAGATAGAGGCAGACAGTTGCGAACAAAGCGTAGAAAGCGGCTGCTTTCACAGAGCGCGCGTCACGCAGGAACACCGCGGCGGCCCAGAGCAGCACCGCGCCGGCCGGCATTAACAGGGCATAGACTCTTGTCTCTTGAGCGAAATATAAGCTCGTCGGGCAAAGCGCGAAGAGAAGAGCACCGAGTAGGCCCAGCGACTTCCCGGCCAGTTCGCGACCGAGCAAATAGGTTGCCGGAACGCAGAGGATGCAGGCCACAACGGACAACGAGCGCAACGCTGCTTCGCTGGAGCCCCACAACGAGATCCAGCCCTGGAGCAAGAGATAGTAGGTGGGAGGATTCGTCTCCTTGGATAACCCGTCGGTCAGGGCGTAGTGCACTCCAAACAGATGTGCGTAATAGCGCGAAAACATCTCGTCGCTCCACAGCGAGGCTGCCCCGAGATGGTAGACGCACAGCGCTGCGCAGAGAATCGTGATGGAGGCAAGAGCAACGACCTCAAACGAGATCTGACGCGGAACGCGTGATATCTGGCTGGACGACTGGGTCTGGGCCGGCAGGTCCGGTATAGACATTTGAACATCTTCCCAACGAACACAGCTGGTTATGAAAATCTCTGATCGTAGGAGCTTTCAGCGTAAGGCAAGGAATCTAAGTGGCAATACAACTTTTCGCAACAATACGGGCGATGGGATACTGATTCCCCACGCTTTAGTGATTTTGTTCAAAGCGATCGTCGCGCGATATGAATGCGCTTGATAAGGCATAGACGTCCCAGGCTCATATTTAGCCGCAGAGGTTGGATATGATTCACGACACCTCGGCGGTGTCATATCCACCCGGCAATGCCAGGATTTCCAAACGGATGCCTTGTCGGCATGGTGCTGCTGAGCAAATGTGAACCAATACTTCACACTGGTTCGCAACGGGCCGCGGAGGCCGCCTTCCTCATGGGTCGACCGAATCCACACTTATTTTGGCCGGCCTACGAAACGAACCCGGCACATCCACCACCATTCGAATAATCGGGCGCCGCACAACTTGCAGACTCGAAGGGGCAGCAGTTACTATCGCGCACCAGAAGTAACCATCGCCGGTGCCCCCTGGTTTCGATTTCCTGCCACAACCATAGCAAAAACCGCGTAGGTAATGTAAGGATGCGAATCAGGATTCGATCAGGAAGGCCTCGTCAAGCCCAGCCGAACCTGGTTGAGTTACTAGATTCAAGCGGTAGGTTACCAGGATTGAGATGCAAATTCTGAATCGCGTTGTATGCTGCTTCTTAGAAGATTCAGACTAGGCGATAGACCCATCCCCTCAATGGGAGCCCTGGCCGAATTTGTTGAGAAGCGGAAGTTACTTTGCTTTTGGCAAAGTATCCCCGAATCCGCCCAACTATCCCCCCTTAAATCCTGATGGCGTTGCCACTTGGCCCCGCCGAAGTAGGTGACATTGAGCCTTGGTCGCACAGGTGTAGCCATTATCGGTGGAGGCCCAGCAGGACTGGCGCCTTTGCTAGCGGCGCATAGACGCGGGCGCCTCGCTGACTTACTCAAAGAAGGCGTCACGGTCGTGGAGCAGTCGGGCTCCGTTGGGGAAGGGACCATCGGCCGTTGGTGCATTAACTCTGACAGTACAGCTTTCACCTTCGCCGACTGCCTTGCCGGACCACCCGACAGTGAGCTTGCGGCACTCCGCAGTCATCCACTGACGAAAGAGTTCGTGGAAGCGGGAGAAGGCACGGTGCCATTGCGCCGCGCAGGTGAGTTTCTGGGCTTGGTCGGGCAAGCGATGAACGAGGTGATTGCGGCCTCGCCAAACGGTCGTGTTCTCAAGGGATACAGAGCAGTGTCGACGCAGCGCACGACCACGGGTTGGCTGACGCTGATTAGAGATCTTGAGAGCGGGCGCGAGCGCACCATCGATTCCCGCAATGTAGTGCTGGCCACGGGCGCCTCGCAGCCGGTAGAGCGGCTCCGGCGTGAGGTAGTGGCCGGCGTCAACCTTGTGGAGAGGTGTGGCGAACGGCTCTTGCAATCCGGCGAGGTTGTGAGCACCACAGGTTTTGCAGCGGTCGCTGCCCGTCTCGCGGGTCTTGGCCGGCCTCCACGCGTTGCCATCATCGGCGGTTCCACCAGCGCAGCAGCGATTGCATTCGCCATGCTGAACCGTATGCCTGGGGTAGCGTTTGGTCCGGGCGGCCTCACCATCCTGCACCGCCGCCCGTTGCGTATCTTTTATCCCAACGTGGAAGCGGCCCTGGCTGACGGATATACGGAATTTGGGTCCGATGACATCTGTCCAGTCAGCGGGCGCGTGTTTCGTCTGAGCGGATTCCGGTTGGACTCGCGGGAGTTAATCATGCGCGCGCGGGGTATTGGAGGGCGGCCGGCTGAGCCTCGCTTGCAGCTACATCGCCTCGGGGTGGATGACGCAGCCTCACTGGCGCTGCTGGACAATGCTGATCTGGTGATCGCTGCGCTCGGTTACCGGCCTCGCGCTCTGCCGGTCTTTGATGAGGCAGGGGAACGAGTGTCCCTGCAGTCCGAAACAGGTCCACAGGCGCGGCTAGTGGATGATCACTGCCGGGTGGTGGACGCAAGCGGCAACCCGCTTCCTCACTTATTTGCCATTGGTCTGGCCGCCGGGTTTGTCCCCCATGGAAAGCTTGGCGGTGAACCAAGCTTCAGGGGTCAGGCAAATGGTCTCTGGTTGTGGCAGAACGACGTTGGCGCGATGATTGCCGACGCGATCCTGTCTCCCAGCTTTGCCGAGGATTACTTACTTGAATCGCCCGCGCTTGCGGGCTTGGAACAAGTTTACGCTGCCCAGGAGCTCGAGGTATGAACATCCCGCTAGTTCGTCCCGCCCCACCGCAGCTCTCGCTTGCAGTCGAGGAACTGCAGTCGCTTGAGCAGAGTGGAATTTTCAGCAATTTCGGGCCAGTCAATACGCGCTTTGAGCAGGAGATGCTGGAGCGCTTTTTCGGCGGTGAAGGCGCTTGCACGACCGTTTGCAATGCCACCATCGGCCTGATGATGGCGATCAAAGAGGCAGTTGGGGAGCAGCCGGCTGGACAGTTTGCCCTCATGCCGACCTTCACCTTCGCAGCCGCGGCACATGCGGCGCTTTGGTGTGGCCTGACGCCGCTCTTATGCGACATTCATCCGGCCAACTGGGCGGCCGATCGTGCATCTGAGTTGGAGATGCTGTCGCGTTATGCCGGCAAGATCGCGATTGTGATGCCCTACGCGACCTTTGGCTACCCGATCGACCTGGAGCACTATAAGCAACTCGCTGGTCAGCTCGGTGTGCCGGTCGTAGTGGATGCCGCAGCCTCGCTGGGCACGTTTGACGAGCACGGGCATGGGTTTGGGAGTGGCTTTAACGGAAGCGTCGTGTATTCCATGCACGCCACCAAGTCGTTTGCGGTGGGAGAGGCCGGACTGATCTACAGCGCGGATGCGGATCGTATCGCAAGGCTTCGAACCATGAGCAGTTTCGGCTTTGGTGAGCCGCGCACGGCGACCATGGCTGGCTTGAACGGCAAACTCAGCGAAGTGAACGCATTGCTTGGCCGGTTACGGCTTGCCGATTACGACAGCGTTTTGGCACACCGGGCCGCGCTGTTCAATCGCTATCGCGATGCACTGCCGGAATTGCAGTTTCAATTGAGAGCGCCGGGCACGCAGGCCCACCAATTTGTGCCGGCCTTATTGCCCTCTGGACTGGGTGGGCGCAGGGCGGCTATCCGTGCGGAGTTAGCCAACCAGGGGATCGCGACGGGAGCTTACTTCAGCCCACACCTGATGGAGCAGCCGTATTTCCAAAAAGTTTGCGTGGCAGGCCCGATTCCGGTCTGCAACGATGTTTCCGCAAGGATGATCAGCCTACCTCTGTTCGACACCATGACTCACCATGAGGTTGATCAGGTGACTGAATGCCTCCACGCCCTGATAAATGCAGAGCGGGGGAGGATGCGGCCAAAGCCGTCGCGCAGCGAGCAGCCCGTACAACTGGTGGAGGCATGAGCCGCGCGACCCGGATTGAGGAACGACGGATATGACAACTACTACTCCCCGTTGCGCTGTTGTCTTCAAAACTTACGCTTGGGACGGTTTCGTTGAACGTCAGGCGCGCCGCCTGGCAGAGGCGGCCGGCGCTCTGGATTTCTACGTCTCGGTAGATGAGACCAACGGCCCGGCCGGGCCGATACCATTTGAGCGTGTCATCCGTTTCACCTGCGACGATCTTGCCGCCGCTGGCCTTCCCATGCGCTATGCCGTGGGTGGAGTCCTGTGGTGGAATCCGGATTACGCGCATTATCAGTTTCTGGCGCAATATCCGGATTACGACTACTACCTGTTCGTCGAGTATGACTGCGTAGCGCAATGCTCTCTGGAGCAGTTTGTTATTCGTGCTGCGTCGCGAGGGGCCGACGTCGTTGCCTTGCCGATTAACCGACCCTTCAAGAAATGGCATTGGATGCCATATCAACGCGATGTCTATCCTCCTGGCGAGGTCAAGCTCGCTCTGTTGAATGCGTGTTTGTTTTCTTCTCCTGCTCTAAAGCTGTTGCATCAGCGGCGGCTCGCCATGGGCGCTGACCCCTTTATGCGCTCGTGGCCGAGCAGCGAGGTGTTTGTACCGACCGAGGTTGCGCGTGCGGGCATGACGTGGCTGTCGCTGGCTGACTTTGGCGACGTTTCTCGCTGTGACTGGTTCCCGCCGACGATGGAGGAAGATTTGCGGCCAAGCGATAGCGAGGCCTTCTTGCACCCCGTGCTCGACCGCCAACGGTACGTTTCCTCGATGCTGTATAACCGTGGCTCACTCGCGCCCGGGGAACTATACCGTGCACTCTCCCGTTTCCGGCGCGAAGAATACGCCAAGCTTATCTGGCCGGCGGCCCGCCGGGGCGCACTAAGGGGAATACAGCACAAACTCCTCCGATTGCGACAGCAAGTGGGGTATTGACGCCTCCGGGGCTGACGTCCCGGGGAGTTTTCAGTCACCATTGTTCAAATCAGCAGCTTCGAAGGTTCCGGTCGTCGCAGTTGGTGCTTTGTATCAGGGCACGACTTTGCAGGAAAAAGTGGGGAGAGGGTCGGAGATGCGCCCCTCAGCGGCTAAAGCCGAATTCATTGCAAAGCATTTATGTACGGCCTGAAGGCCGTACCCTTCAGGAAAGAGGAGGCCCAATTCTCTTTCAGTTCTCACGCAGACACTGAAGCCCTCAATGGCCACAGTTCGGTGGCACGGCTGAAGCCGTGCCCTTCGTAAAAAGGCGTTTTTCCGCAGCCTCTAAAGTCCTGCCCCGATACAAAACATCACAGTCGTGACTAGCAGAACGTCGTTCGAAAACGATAATTTGGACGAACGTGATCTTTCATGAGTAACAAATTGTTCTGCAATTTGGTAACCAGCTGGTAACCATTCTATTGCGGGTATTTCCACAGCATCATTTGTTACCAAGGTAACCCTCTACGGTACTAAAGTGCTTGAGATAGCAATCGCCGAGTCGCCCTCATTGAGCATCTACTCCAGGGGGAAGCCTATTCCTGTGAAAGCTTTGCCGGTGTTGAGCAGCGATGGAAATTTTGCTTTTGCACAACATCTGTCGTAAGCTGCTGGCCAAGATCCTGGTTGAGGAACGTTAAAATAATCTTAAGCCACGGCCACGACTGTATCGTACTCTAACGTAACCCCCCTAAATCTTGATGGCGTTGGCAATTTGGGGCCGCGCCGAAGTAGGTGACATTGAGCTTTGGTCGCACAGGTGTAGCCATTATCGGTGGAGGCCCAGCAGGGCTGGCGCCTCTGCTAGCGGCGCATAGACGTGGGCGCCTCGCTGGCTTACTAAAAGAGGGTGTCACGGTGGTCGAGCAGTCGGGTTCCGTTGGGGAGGGGACCATCGGCCGCTGGTGCATCAACTCCGACAGTACCGGTTTCACCTTTGCTGACTGCCTTGCAGGACCACCCGATAGTGAGCTTGCGGCACTACGCAGTCATCCACTCACGAAAGAGTTCGTGGAAGCGGGAGACGGCACGGTGCCATTGCGCCGCGCAGGTGAGTTTCTGAGCTTGGTCGGGCAAGCGATGAACGAGGTGATTGCGGCCTCGCCAAACGGCCATGTTCTTAAGGGATACAAAGCAGTGTCGACACAGCGCACGACCACGGGTTGGCTGACGCTGATTAAAGATGTTGAGAGCGGACGCGAGCGCACCATCGATTCCCGCAATGTAGTGCTGGCCACGGGCGCCTACCAGCCAATAGAGCGGCTCCGGCGTGAGGTAGTGGCTGGCGTGAACCTTGTGGAGAGATGTGGCGAAAGGCTGTTGCAATCCGGGGACGTTCTAGGTACCACAGGTTTCGCGGCGGTTGCTGCCCGTCTCGCGGGTCTCGGCCGGCCTCCGCGCGTTGCCATCGTCGGCGGTTCCACCAGCGCAGCAGCTGTTGGACATGCCTTATTGAACCGCATGCCCGGGGTCACGTTTGGTCCGGGCGGACTCACCATCCTTCACCGGCGCCCGTTGCACATTTTTTATCCCAACGTGGAAGCGGCCCTGGCCGACGGATATACGGAGTTTGGGCCCGATGACATCTGTCCGGTCAGCAAGCGTGTCTTTCGTCTGGGCGGATTCCGGTTGGACTCGCGCGAGTTAATCATGCGCGCGCGAGGTATCGGAGGGCGGCCCCCTGAGCCTCGCCTGCAGTTACATCGCCTCGGTCAGGATGATGCGGCTTCGCTGGCGCTGCTGGACAATGCGGATCTTGTGATCGCTGCGTTCGGCTATCGGCCTCGCGCGCTGCCGGTCTTCGACGAGGCAGGGGAACGAGTGTCCCTTCACTCTGAAACAGATCCGCAGGCGCGGCTAGTGGATGATCACTGCCGGGTTATGGACGCAAGCGGCAACCCGCTGCCTCACTTATTTGCCATTGGCTTGGCTGCGGGGTTTGTCCCCCATGGAAAGCTTGGCGGTGAGGCCAGCTTCAGGGGTCAGGCAAATGGCCTCTGGTTGTGGCAGAATGACGTTGGCGCGTTGATTGCCGATGCCATCTTGTCCCCCAGCTTTGCCGAGGATTACTTACTTGAATCGTCCGCGCTTGCGGCCCTGGAGCAGATCAACGCTACCTAGCTAGGAGCTTCCGAAGCATGAAAATTCCCGTCGTGCGTCCCTCCCCACCCCAGCTCTCCCGCGCAGTCATGGAACTGCAGTCGCTTGAGCAGAGTGGGATTTTCAGCAATTTCGGACCAGTCAATACCCGCTTTGAACAGGAGATGCTGGACCGCTTTTTCGGCGGTGAAGGCGCTTGCACGACCGTTTGTAATGCCACGATCGGCCTTATGCTGGCGATCAAAGATGCGGCCGGCGGGCAGCCTGCTGGACAGTTTGCCCTCATGCCGAGCTTCACCTTCGCAGCCACGGCACACGCGGCGCTTTGGTGTGGCCTGACGCCGCTCTTATGCGACATTCATCCAACGAACTGGGCGGCCGATCCTGCAGCCGAGTCGGAGATGCTGACGCGTTATGCGGGCAAGATCGCGGTTGTGATGCCCTACGCGACCTTTGGCTACCCGATCGATCTGGAGCACTATAAGAGACTCGCTGCTCAGCTCGGCGTGCCGGTCGTAGTGGATGCCGCAGCCTCGCTGGGCACGTTTGACGAGCACGGGCACGGGTTTGGGAGTGGCTTTAACGGAAGCGTCGTGTATTCCATGCACGCCACCAAGTCGTTTGCGGTCGGCGAGGCTGGACTGATCTACAGCGCGGATGCGGATCGTATCGCAAGGCTTCGCGCTATGTGCAATTTCGGCTTTGGTGAGCCACGCACGGCGACCATGGCTGGCTTGAACGGCAAACTCAGCGAAGTGGGCGCGTTGCTTGGCCGGTTACGGCTTGCCGATTACGACAGCGTTTTGGCACACCGGGCCGCGCTGTTCAATCGCTATCGCGATGCACTGCCGGAATTGCAGTTTCAATTGAGAGCGCCGGGCACACAGGCCCACCAGTTTGTGCCGGCCTTATTGCCCTCTGGACTGGGTGGGCGCAGGGCGGCTATCCGTGCGGAGTTAGCCAATCAGGGGATCGCGACGGGAACTTACTTCAGCCCACACCTGATGGAGCAGCCGTATTTCCAAAAAGTTTGCGTGGCAGGCCCGATTCCGGTCTGCGACGATGTTTCCGCAAGGATGATCAGTCTACCTCTATTCGACGCCATGACTCACCATGAGGTTGATCAAGTAGCTGAATGCCTCCACGCCCTGATAGATGCAGAGCAGGGCCAAACGCGACGAAAGCCGTCGCGCAGCGAGCAGCCCGGGCCCCTGGTTTATGAGGGGATGGGCCGCGCGACTGAGGAAATTGCCGTTGAGTAGATGGATATGACCATCGCTGCTTCCCGTTGCGCTGTTGTGTTCAAAACTTACGCTTGGGATGAGTTCGTTGAGCGTCAAGCGCGCCGCCTGGCAGAGGCGACCGGCGCTCTGGATTTTTACGTCTCGGTAGATGAGACCAACGGCCCGGTGGGGCCGATAACATTCGAGCGTGTCATCCGTTTCACCTGCGCCGATCTTGCTGCCGCTGGTCTCCCCATGCGCTATGCCGTGGGTGGTGTGTTGTGGTGGAATCCGGATTATGCGCATTATCAGTTTCTGGCGCAATGCCCGGATTACGACTATTACCTGTTCGTCGAGTATGACTGCGTAGCGCAATGCTCGCTGGAGCAGTTTGTTGTTCGTGCTGCGTCACGAGGGGCAGACTTTGTTGCCTTGCCGATTACGCGACCCTTCAAGAAATGGCATTGGATGCCGTATCAGCGCGATGTCTATCCTCCAGGCGAGGTCATGCTCTCTCTGCTCAACGTGTGTTTGTTTTCTTCCTCCGCGCTAAAGCTGCTGCATCGGCGGCGGCTCGCTATGGGCGCTGATCCCTTCATGCGCTCGTGGCCGAGCAGTGAGGTGTTTATACCGACCGAGGTTGCGCGGGCGGGCATGACGTGGCTATCGCTGGCCGACTTTGGCGACGTTTCACACTGTGACTGGTTCCCGCCGACGATGGAGGAAGATTTGCGGCCAAGCGATGGCGAGGCCTTCTTGCACCCCGTGCTCGACCGGCAACGGTACGTCTCCTCGATGCTGCATAACCGGTGGTCCCTTGGGCCCGGGGAACTAGACCGTGCACTCGCTCGTTTCCGGCGCGAGGAATACGCCAAGCTTATCTGGCCGGCGGCCCGCCAGGTCGCAGTGAGACGGATACAGCACAAACTCCTCCGATGGCGACATGAAGTGGGCCTGTGACGCGACGATAAGTCAGCCAGAAACTAATCCATCAGCGTCCATGAAATCCGGATTTCCTGCAAGAGGCTTCAAACGGGTTCGCGTGTGCGGCTTTCAGTAAGGAAAGCCAACGCCAACAATCTCGAAGACCCGAGGTCTGTTTTGGCCCCGGGCCCCCCACGCCTAATGACGCCGTTACAGGGTAGCAATGAAGACCTCGCTGCTCGGGTTGACCATTGCTTGTTGCAGCCGAACCCGCTTCTCGGTTTTCGAAGGATGAAGTTCGACGTTCATACTTGCCGAGTCGCAGAGAATCTCGCTCAGAAAGTAGTGGTCGCCGTACTTGTGGAAGATCAGCTTTCCACCCTTTGGGGACCTGGTTCCGTCCTGATCGACAAGGGTGAGCACCTCAATGGGTTTATCGTGGTTCTTGATCGCGATGACTCCCTCTGATTGCGCTTGAATTTTGTAAGTACCCGCGGGAAGCACCTGGTTGCCCACGGTGAAGTCGAAGGGGACGTTCGCCTGAACCCCTTTGGACTGCGCGAATGACGTGCCGGCCATGGCAAGATTTGCGATGGCGAGGAGTGCGGTTGCTGTGATCCGTTTCATGACTTTTTCTCCTTTTCATGAGGCGTCCAACTCTGATCGCCTTCAATCTGTTAAGCGGAGTCCACGGTCGAAAAGGGCCAATAATTCCAAAACTTTTTTTTGAAAAAGCGAGCGGCCGCCGAAAGCAGGTGGGCTCGATCGGAGCGAGAGCGTAGTGGAGAGCCTGCCCTGAGCGAAGTCGAAGGGGACCTGCGGTTTCTGTGACGGACTCAGGGAGCGGGACAGTAGCAAGCCTTGTAGGTTGCGGGGTCCAGGGCGGCGATCGCGCACTCCAGGGTACGCACTCCGTTGGCGGGCACGGGGTGGTACGTACTGGAGACATTCAAGAGCGTCAGCCATCGTTGGCCGGCGTCAGGATTGCTGAGGATCTGATCGTAGATGGAGTTGAGGCTGGCTGCGTCCAGACGCGGGCTATGCCACTCGCCGGCGAAGGTATACTCCGGCATCCAGGTTCCTGGAACCGTAGTCCGGGCTGCCTCCAGATTGGTCAGGTACCAGGTGGTTTGATCGGTCAGAGCGCCGCCGGCGGCGAAGGTAACGACACGAAACGCAGGGTTCTGCCCGTAGATGGGGGAAACCGGCGGATCAATGAGGACAAATTGCTGGCCGGCCTGGCCGGCATGGATGACGCGGAAATCGTCGGTGTGATCATGACCGGCGAAGATGGCGGTGATCGTGGTTGGGTATTGGGCTATCAGGCGATCAAAGAGATCTGTCCAGAACGGCTTCCACATCGGAACGATTGCCTGGCTGCACAGATCCCGAGGCGCGGAGGACCCGGCGTGGGACAAGGACCGATAGCTGACCATGGTGGAGTAGGCGTCGATTCCCGGAGGGATGTGCATCATGATCCAGACTTTTTCGCGATTCTGCGCGGCGCGGCTCAGCGTGGACTCGAGCCAGCTGAAGGTGCGCGCCGGACCGTCCGACTGGACTGATGCGCAGCCACCGGCAAAGCTTACTGACTGATATTTGTTGGAGAAAAAAACAGAGTTCACGGAGACGATACGCAGCCCGCGGATATCCCGCGGCTGGAGGGTATAACTGCCAAGCGACTTCCATTCCCCCGTGAATCGGCCACTCGCCCGGGCAAGCGACCGAATCGTCCGGGCGGTATCGCTGAGGAAGGTTCCTCCGGCCTCGATGTTGTAGTCGCCACAGTCATCGTCGTTGTTGCCCGGGGTGAGGAGGATTTGCGACTTGCTGTAGCGTTTGCGCAGCTCAAGGGCGATAAAGGACACCGTCTTCGATACAAAAGCACGGTAGTGATCGCGGTTGGTGTCGGGGATGGCTTGCGCATACTTCTGAGGAAATCCGTGGGCCAGCAAGTCGCCGGTGATCATCACCAGGGTGGGATGGGACTCAGCCCTGCGCATGGCATCCAGAGCGGATTGCAGCAGCAACCAGTTGGTGTCCTGTCCATAGGGACTGTAGGCAGTGGATGAAGGCCGGCTGAGAATCGCCTCCCATTTATGGACCGGCGCCTGCGCCAGGTCGGCGGCCAGAGTGGGGTCGGCAAAGGGGTTGAAGTGCAGGTCCGAGGCGATCAACAATTGCTGGCTGGTTGGACGAGGTCTGGAAGGACGAGGCCTGGGCAGGCGGGGCAGCGATCGTGCCGTCCCGGCGAGCAAAATCAGGACAGCCAGAAGCGCCAACGAATTACGTTTGTGCGAGCTCAGTTTCGTCTTCCTCCTATTCGTTCCAGCTTAAGCGAGAATCATGATCTCACCCTCAATTGCCCTGAATCAGATTTAACGATGGCCGCCTCCACTGCTGGAACCACCGCC
>Ga0302324_100023623_pt1 | contig 11885 bp, 17 predicted proteins | sample Palsa_T0_1_FD_201949 | JGI IMG/M metagenome (GOLD analysis project Ga0302324, IMG submission 201949) | Peat permafrost microbial communities from Stordalen Mire near Abisko, Sweden - Palsa_T0_1 | ecosystem: Environmental > Terrestrial > Soil > Palsa > Peat permafrost | place: Sweden: Abisko... | reverse complement strand
TCGACTTCGATTTGCCGCAGCAGATTCACAATCTGCTCCGGCTTGTATTTCCTGATCGGCATACCAGCTTCCCTCCAGAGTGAATTCTCTCTCACTCCCGCTGGTACAAAAAATCCCGGTCAGGTCAGGGGCCCACCGCGTGCGCGCCGAGCAGCATAAACCACACTCAATCGCCACACTGCGAATCCGCCTTGCAAGATTCCTGATCAAGCAGCTCACCTGCTGCCATTCTGTTGATCTCCTCGTTTATCACACAGTAGTACTAGTAGGTGCATCTGTCGCGGCTCCTAACGGTTTCTACTTTGAAGTACAGATAGCCCCATTTCTCCGAGCAATTACACGTGTACGGGAAAGGTTGATTGTCTTGATTGAACAGCGCGCTAAATCAAGAAGGATGCGGTTTCCGAAAGAAGGTTATGTTCGCTGAAGGCGCAACACATGAAGCATATCTTTCCTTAGCGAACTTCCTCGTCCGGGTTCAGGCTGGGCTCACACTGTTGAGCTAGATACTGTTGAATAGCCTGAAATGTGCCTAGCTCCCACAAATGGTCGAGGCTCAACTGGACGCCGAAATCCTCGTCAATAACCGCAACCAGAGTAGCACTGGCCCAAGAATCGAGGTCAGACAGGGCCGTAACATTTATTTTCGAAATCTCTTCCGCGGTAAGATTCGGAAGAACTGACAGAAAACACGAGGTCAACCGCTCACCGAGCTCGGTCAAGCGCTACCTTCCTTAACCTGGTGAAACAAAACCGGCCTGCTCTCGAAGAAAAGCTTTCGGGTAACTCTCAGATCGGATGTTATAGCACCGTGGAGCAATTTTTCAAAAAAGTCACGTAGCGGCCCATTGCGTTCAGTCGCATGATAGTCGAAAGTGATTTCATCGGCGCCAAACTTTTCGAACAAATACTGCAAGCAACGGTATTCAATGCGCCTGGAGAAGGCCCTGCAGCTCATAACCCAGATATCGATGAAAAGCTTTTCGTCTTTGACCGTACCCAACAAAACCGCGATTTCCCCGAGAGGCCCATACCTGTCCTCGTAGCTCACGGATAATAGAAACGTTTCTGGCTCATCGAGGTAGGCCTGCCAGTCTGATTCGCTCAGACGTATTCCGTTCAAGTTGAACTGGTTCGTCTTATTCACAAGCTCGAAAGCCCTTCTATCCCCAACGTATTTTCCCAAAGCGAATCGTATCGTCGCGTTGCTTTTCCGGAGGAAATCGTCCAAGGAGCTTCCGGTGGCATCCGATAATTCATGCAAAGGGGCCTCTCGAATGCTCTGTAGCCGGATCGCATCTTCGTAAAAAAGAGTGCTTTTGCCAAACAGATGCCGCAGGTGCTTGAGCAAGTCCAAAATTGCTTGAGAATCGTGCTTAGGGAAAAGCATACATTCCATCTCAGGGAATGCGGCTTTCACTTCAGCAAGCTCCATGGGGCTGTCGTCAATAAAAACCACGGATTCAGGACCGATGTTCCATTGGTTCAAAATGCGCCGGACGGATTCGGATTTGTTCCCCCAATGAGCTTCAATTGGATACACGCTCTCCTTGGGGATTATTAGGTCTTTTCTCTGGAATGCCAGTTCCACTAACGCCCGATCATTCTTGCTCGCCGCGGCAATCAAGACGCCGATGCTGGAAAGGGATGCAAGAAATTGCTGAAACAGCCCGTGCCCCTGGGAATGGCAACTGAGATCCCAGGAAAGTCCGTTGGCGCCCACTTCGCCTAGGATTCCCGCCCACAGGGTATCGTCCAAGTCACTGATCAAGCCTTTCTTGGGGCCCGGGTTGTGGATCAGGGCAGCCAATAACTCCGCCAGCGACGACGCATGAGGCAGTTTATAAGGGAACCCAACCATCAATTCTGCATTCGCATCAAAGCGGGTATGCGGAGGAGACATTTCATCAAGGCGCTGCATGTTCAGAATGCGTGCGGAGGGTTTTTCCGCAACGGACGCGGCAAGGGAAGCAACTAGTTGTCGTAATTGAAGTTCGTGGGGGCTCGCTTGCGGTGTGGGAGGGGTGAAAAGCGGCGGCAGGGGAAGCGTAGGCGTACAAACGCAAATGGGAACTCTATCGGACACGCGCCACAGTGCTGCTTTCAGACGGACGGTTGCGCTCTCTACCGAATTGACGATGTCAGCCAAATCGCCTTCTCGCCATCCGCCAAGTCTCCGGATGCCTAGGCGCTCATCAAGATCCTGCCACTCAATGATCGCTACCACCGCGTCGTATCGAGATCCGTCTAGACGTTCGACGTTCCCCGCTAAGTCGGCGAACAGGCCGGCCGTAACCTCGACTTGCCGTTGCGGTGAGAGCATTCTCAAATGGGCCACAAGAAAAGTCTGGAAATGCAATGGGCTGAATCCACATGCCAAAAACACCCGCTGGGACGGCGCACCTTCCGGGACGGGCCGTTTGAGGATGTCTAGAGCTTCAACCAGCTTCATATGATCCTTGAAGTTAGAATGCCAATTTGTTCGTTGGGGAACCCACCCGCTTAATCACTCTGGCCGGAAAGCCACCGGCGACTACCATGGCGGGTATCTCGCTCACGACCACGCTCCCTGCGGATACGATACTTCCCCTGCCAATCCGAACCCCGGGCAAAATGATCGAGTTTGCGCCAATCCAGACGCAATCGCCAATTACTACAGGATCCGCGGCGCCGGTGGTGTTTATCCGGTTTTCCACGTCTTCGAAAGATGCATCGTGACCGTCACAATCCATGATTTGACAGTTGCCCCCGATTAAACATTTTTCTCCAATCTCGACCGAGCGATACGCATGAACGCAGGTTCCGTTGATTCTAGTTTCCGCCCCGATGCGAATCGTTGCTCCCTTGCGGTCTGCAACCAGCTTAACGGGGCTATGCATGTTTACGTGATAGCCAAAGTTCCGCGAATTGATTGTTGCACCTCTTCCTATATAAATTTGACCGCCTGCGCTCGTATCAATGATGGGCATTCCCTTAATGATGACTCCATCCGAAATTGTGAGGCCCCGGACCAGCGAGAGCCGCATTCTAAAATAAGAGATGTAGGTCTTACGAAGAAGGCTTCTGCCGGTCTGGTAAAAACTCATAAAGTTTCCCTTCTTTGCTCGGTTAGAGGGGGGACGCGTCGCAGGAAAGCGGGACCATATGGGCGGCACTCTTTCGTCGAGTGCCGGCGAACTCCTTGCATGAGGCCCACCATCGCGTTCTCCTGATATATTTACCAGTCAAGACCTATATACGCAATAGAATCTCTCACGCTCATACGATTGCTGGCTTCCCAGGTTGGCGATCCGCAGGACACCAGCCACGCGCGACGAATCGCATAAAGTTCAAATGGATTTTCTACGGAAGGCTGCACACCTGTTTCGCCAAGCTCGGAATGCGACCAAGACCAAAAACTGACCAGCCCGAGACCGAAGGGCCGGTTCGGAATCGAACGTTTGTCCGCATGAACTAACTGCGCTCGACGATCAAACGATGATGTCCTTCTCCGATGATCGTATGTCGCAGCCGCTCTTCGGTGATTCGTCCCGCACGCCACTGTTCTTCCAGATTCCGAGCCGCAGCTATGACGTTTCGGCAGATATTTGCGCAATCCAATTGAATAGCCGATTTTGCTGGGTCTGACCAATAGATCGCTCTCCTTTGCCAAAGCCTGCTGCGATCTTCCATTTCTGCGATCAGCGCGGCCACGTCACTTTCATGATCCATTTGTGCCTGACCTGCCCCCCGTTTTTGGTCCAGTCATAAGTTAGCACTCGGGGCCTTTTGATCGGTCCCCTTTTCCTGTATCACCCGGAGAGTGAGTTTTCGGCAGTTTGTTTGCCAGTGAATTCGCGGCTAGCCGTGAATTCACTGGCAAATTCGTTCGGCGTCCTCTCGCCCAGCGCCCTGTGAGGACGACTCTCATTATATTCTCGCCGCCACGCCTCGATGATTTGCTTCGCCTCCGCCAGCGTCGCGAACCAGTGCGCGTCCAAGCATTCGGATCGCAGCGTTCCGTTGAACGATTCCACATAGGCGTTGTCGGTCGGCTTTCCTGGCCGCGAGAAGTCGATCTGCACTCCGGCGTGATACGCCCAGAGATCCATCGCCTGACTGGTGAACTCCGAGCCGTTGTCGCAATACAGCGTTTTCGGAACGGCACGCTGGGCGCAAATTCGGCTGAGTACCTGTACCACGTTTTCTCCCTTCAGGCTCTGTCCTACTTTGATCGCTAAGCATTCTCTCGTGAACACATCCACCACCGTCAACGCGCGAAAACGCCGTCCATCGGTCAACTGATCCACGACGAAGTCCAAGCTCCACGCCTGATTCGGCGCTGTCACTTTGATTCGCTCCCTGCGGTTCGCGGCCGCACATCTGCGTCTTCGCGGCTTGTAGCGCAGCGCCAAGCCCTCTTCATAATACAGCCGATACACTAGCTTCTTGCCTACGCTCCAGCCCTCACGCCTCAAAAGCACTCGAATCTTCCGGTAGCCGTAGCGGATTCGAGCTCGGGCGATCTCTCGAATCCGCAATCGACGTGCGGTCCTCGGCTCTCGGGTGCTCTGGTACCGATAGGTGGAAACCGGAATCCGTGCCAGTTGGCAGGCACGTCTCAGGCTCACCTGGTATACGCCGCCCAGGTAGTTCACCACGGGGCGGCGGCGCGAGGGCTTTACAATTGTTTTGCGAGCACATCCTGCAACATCGTCTTGTCCAAACTCAACTCGGCAACTAACCTCTTTAGCCTCGCATTCTCTTCCTGAAGCTATTTCAGTTGCCGGACATGGTCGGTTTCCAATCCCACGTACTGCTTCTTCCACCGGTAGAAAGTCTGTTCGGTAATTCCTGCTTGCCGACACACTTCCACCACCGCCACGCCCACCTCTACCTGCTTTAACACCCCTACAATCTGCTCTACTGAAAAGCGCTTTCTCCTCACGGCAAATCCCCCTTCTTCAGGTCAGATTCTGCCGGAAAACTAACTCTCGTGGTGTGTTAAGAATTGGGGGGCCGATCAGAGCACTTAGTTCCGGCGTAACAAAAAACTCCGCGAGCTAAGCCCAACAGGCTAGCTTATCCCGACTACACAGTATTGCCGAATCAATCTAGGTACTTGCATCCGTTTCCTTCGAGGTTCACCTTTCTACTACGGAGGGGCGCAAAGATGCCTCTGTTACCGCGTTGTCTACTTGTTTTTATTTTGTCGGCTCCCATGGGTATTATAACGTCGAGCGCACTGCCTCCCCAACCCGGCTCTGCCGACATCAAGATCGCGGAAGGACATTCCCTTGGCTCGTTTGAGCCCACGCCCGCGCCGCTTCGAATGCTACTTATCGGGGGGGGATTGGTGCTGTTTGGAGGACTTCTTCGACGTAGGCTGCGAACCTAAGCGTAGCACTTTCTCGGTGATCCTAATTAGCGAGCTCACGGTTTTGGCGAGCCGGCGCTTTCCAGAACGCATACACAACATCCGATATCGCGAGTTTACCTAATCCCTGACTCTTGCCCCGCAACTTGCTCGCTCGCTATTCAATCTTCGAGCGCCGAAGTCCTGCTGACTCAGCCCTGGTATTGCGTGATCGAGAGACGCAAGTAACCGGATTAAGCTAACCCAAATAGCCTAATCCTTACCTCGAATTGGCTAGGCCTGTTGGGCTAGGACCTTTAGAGACTTACAAAAACTTCACATCTGGTAGATAAACTCGCACAGGTATTACGGCACGGGCCGTGAGTGGGTAATGATAAATTGCGCAAAGTTATTTTGGGGGTGTTACTTGTTCTCGGAACGTCAGTGGTCTTGATGGGTGGTGTCCCGCCGTGTGCGGTCGGTTGTTCTTCTGTTCCTGAAATCGATCATATTCCGAGAACGCCCAAAGCAATAAGGCTGCGGCCGTCAAGCTGCTAACACGTGTCTCTTGTCGCTTTCACTATTCACGTCGCGCATTGACTCCACCCCAGCTGAGTGGAAGCCCCGCTGTGACCCGGTTCCATTCCTGATTACGCGTCTACCCTCGCACAGTTTAGTCTTACGGATTTTGCTTCTGACGCTTCTTTTTGCGTCGGAATTGATCGCCCTATCGGTCTGGTTGGATGGTGCCTCTCTAGTCCAGCGAACTGGATTGATCGGAATCATGCACGACTGGGGGGCCTGGATTCTGCGGTGTATTACCGGCTTCGCGGCAATCTTCGCAACTTTTGCCTACCTCAAGTGCAAAACTGCACTCGAACGGATCTCCAGCGAGATTGCTCAGACTTCTATTCACTGGAGTCTTTTGGTCGCCCATGCTTCCGCGATGGTCATCTTTGTGGGCCTATCTTTTTTCCTTTATGATGCGGGCGGTGGCTCCGGTTCCTGGGCCTATCTATTCGCAACAAGCTGGTTTATTGTCGGGATTTCAGCGATTGCGTTTGCTGGATTCACATTTCTATCCCGGGCGATTTGGGCGCAGCTGATCCGCAGCACAGGTCATCTGTGGGCTTATGCATCGATGGCCGTCTTCTCAGCCTGCGTCGTCGGGAATATCCTACGGCAGCTGTGGCAGCCGGCCAATTACCTAACGTTTAATCTTACCAAAATGTTTCTGAGTCCCTTTGTTTCCGGCGTTATCACGGATCCGGCGACGATGATCATTGGCACGCGACGCTTCCAGGTAGAGATTGCACCCCAATGTTCTGGTTTAGAGGGCGTCGGGCTAATCCTGGCATTTGTAATACTGTGGCTCCTGGTGTTCAGACGCGAATGTCATTTCCCGCGGTCTTTTGTTCTCATTCCCTTCAGCGTTGCGCTCTTATTTGTGCTGAATTCGCTGCGAATTGCCGCGTTGATCTTGATCGGGAATGCCGGTGCCGAGCGAATTGCTTTAGGCGGCTTTCACTCCCAAGCTGGCTGGATTGCCTTTAGCGCCGTCAGCATGGGTTTTTGCTTCGTGACCCAGCGAGTCCCGTGGTTTGTCGCGAGACAACGGAGCCGGACGTCGCCTGATGGAGTGAACGATAATCCCACCGCTGCCTTTTTGTTACCATTTCTGATGACCCTCGCCGCTGGAATGATCGCCGGTGCAGCCAAGGAGGCGGGCGGCTTGGAACGGCTGTATCTTCTGCGGTTCTTTGCAGCTATCGCCATGCTTTGGCTTTTCCGGCGCAGTTACGCAAGCCTGAGTTGGAGATGCGACTGGCTCGCTCCAGCAATCGGTGCCGTTGTTTTCGTAATATGGATCGGGCTAGACCGCCTTTCAAGCCCATTCGCCGATCGTGAAGTGTCGTTTGCTTTGACGGTTTCCTCCCCTGCGGTCAAGGTAACTTGGATCACTTTCCGGGTGTTGGCTGCGGTGGTAACTGTTCCTCTGACGCAAGAGCTGGCGTTCCGGGGCTTCCTAATGCGTCGGCTGCTTTCGCGTGATTTTGAGTTGGTTTCCTTTAGGCGGTTTTCGTGGTGTGCCCTTTTGGGCTCTTCCGTGGTTTTTGGTTTTCTGTACGGCGGATACTGGATCGCCGGCATCATCGCAGGGATCCTATTCGGTTTTGCGCTGATTCGAAGGGGTCGAATCGCTGATGCAGTGCTTGCGCATGCTACAGCCAACGCATTGCTAGCCGCATATATTCTTGAGTATCACAAGTGGCACCTCTGGTAGCCCAAATTGTGACCGGAAACGGCAATTGGGGATGAAGATGCGAATCCTGACGAAGGTGAGCTATGATGATCCGCAGCGGGACGAGTCGAGAATGTACGGATTCAATTCCCTCCAATCGGCTAGGCCATCTGGGCTAGGACCTCTAGGGACTTGCAGATGCGGGTATTTCTAGAAGATAGTATATAGAGTAGTGCCTCAGAAAACAAATTGGAGGGAGGAAATGAGAAAATTGATTGCAGGAATATTGGTAGTTCTCGGAACTTCATCGGTTTTAATGGCTACTCCTAACACTAGCGTTTGTGGTAGCACGGTGGGGCCAACACTTGCAGCGTGTAAGGTTCCTGAGATTGATCCCTCCACCGGTATAGCCGCAATAGCTCTTCTTGTGGGCTCCTTCATGGTAATCCGGGGGCGTCGCAAGGCATAGTGGACTGTAACATATAAAACGGTAGTATGATGGTGTTCATGGAGAACACGATCGTACTGACCGACGCGGAACGTATGGAACTCAGCCAGCGAGCGACAAGCCGTAGTGGGCGTGCCGATGACGTGCGCCGGGGACGGTTGATATTATTGCTGGAGGCCGGCCATACGTGGGCCGCGATTCGCGACAAGCTGGACTCCAATGATGTGTTTATCGATCGCTGGAGCAAGCGATTTCGGGAGGAGCGGCTGGCAGGGTTGTTCAGCAGACACGCCGGGCAAGGGGCTGGCACGCTGACTCCTGCGGTGGAGGCGCGAATTCTGGAACGGACGCTCCAGCGAATACCGCCTGATGGAGCGACGCAGTGGAGCACGCGCCGACTGGGAACGCAGCTCCAGGTCAGCCACAAGCACGGCCTTAAGCCGCATCGGCTCGACCGCTACATGGCCACCGACGACCCCGACTTTGAGCAAAAGGGCGCCGACATCATTGAGGCTGTATCTGAATCCTCCGGCGCATGCGGCGGTCTTCTGTGCGGATGAAAAGACGGTGATTCAGGCGCTCGATCGCAAGGATCCCGTGTTGCCGCTCTCCCCGGGACGTGCTGAACGGCACGGCTTTGAGTATTTCCGGCACGGCACGCTGTCCTTGTACGCGTTCGACACCAAGACAGGGGAGGTACTCGGCAAGACCGCCGCGCGACACACGTCGGCGGAGTTCGTGGCGTTCCTGGCGGACGTCGTTGTCAACCAGCCACGCGGAAAAGAGATCCACGTGATCGCCGACAATCTCTCGGCCATAAGACGGGGCAGGTCGACGACTTTCTCGATCGACATCCGAAGGTTCACTTGCACTTCACCCCGACCTATTCCTCCTGGCTCAACCAGATCGAGCTCTGGTTCGCCAAGATCGAGCGCGACGTTATTGCGCGTGGGGTGTTCACCTCGTTGGCCGATTTACGGAGAAAGCTCATGAAGTACATCCGCACTACAACAAGGTGCCAAAAACCGTAAAGTGGCGCTACTTCGATCCTACCCGCCACATTACTTCCAGTTCAGCCGTTACAGTCCGCTAGTCACTGCGGGTGAGTTTTGCTCCTCACGGTGACGCTGAACGACTGGACGAAGGGCCTCGTCGAGATATTGCATTGCGCCGAATCCACGTCTCTTTCGCGCTCCCTAACCCTTTCCCAGGATTAAGGTTCCCGCCGTGATCGCTCTGATCGCTGATGCCACCAGCAAGTTCTGGGCACGCTTTACCGAACAGGACACCACGGAAGAGAAGATGCGGGCGCTGGGAGGCTGGCTGGAGCGCTATGGACGACCCTTGGCTCATTACACCGATAAAAACAGCATATTTCGAACGACGGGTCGGGCAGGTATGGGAGAACAACTGAAGGGAGAAAAAGCTCGGTCGCAGTTTGGGCGAGCCCTGAAGGAGCTAGGGATCGAATGGATCGCCGCGCAAAGTCCGCAGGCCAAAGGTCGCATCGAGCAGCTGTTCGAGACCATGCAGGACAGCTTGGTGAAGGAAATGCGTCTGGCGGGAATTGCTACGATCGAAGCGGCGAATCGCTTTTTGGAAATCCATTTTCTTCCGGAGTGGGAGCGACGTTTTGCGGTGGTACCACGTCATCCCGGCAATGCGCATCGACGGCTGGGGCGCGAAGAGCATCTGGAAGAAATCTTGAGCGTGCGCGCCGCGCGCCAGGTAGTCGACGATCACACCGTGAGCTGGAATGGAAATCGCTGGGGGGTACCCCGGGAAGAAGTCTGCGCGGGGCTTCGCGGAGCGCAGGTGGAAATCGAACGGCGACTGGATGGCACGCACTGGCTGCGTTTCCGCGGGCGCTATCTCTCCCTGCGCCTCTGCCCGGACGCGGTGCGATCGGCAAGTCCTTCCGGCCTACGGCCTGCAGGACTTGCCGATCAAAGGGCGTCCCCCAAGACAATCAAACCCAAATACCATGTGCCGGCCGATCACCCTTGGAGAAAACCTTGGAGGCGGACACTTCTATCTGGCACAAACCCGGACATTTCTACTTTGCGTTGACACGAGTTTCAATTCAGATCTCCTCTCGCCAAGGTGGGCGATTTCGCGGCGACATCGAACTGGGCATCCGCAATTTTTTGCCATCCCCATGGTGAGATCACAGCATCCGAACTGATTGCCGCGAGTCCGGAGAGTAGGGAATATGGCCAAGTGCGGGACCCAAACCACTCAAGATCGCGGTCCGCCCGGTTCGCGCGTGGCGAGTTCTGTTATCCAATCGTCTCCGGCGGCTTCGCCTGGATTTTTACAGACCTTCATGCACAACAACGTGAGCGCCCTGGATCATCGGCAGATGATCTGCAACTCCAAATTCGTTGGGAGTCAAACTCGATATCATAGCAACAAGAACCTCCTTGGCATCGTCGCCGGCTTTCAGGAGGAACACTTTGGATAGATCTTGTGTTGTTTTAACGCAAAAGCCTTGGGTCGATACCAAAAAGAAGTCGCCCTTCTTAATATCAGTGCCCGGCATATCGCCTCATGCCACACGAATGTCGAAAGGTCGATTGTAGGACCGATGGCCGAGGGGAATGACTTGTGCCGTTTCCAGCAGTTGCTTGCCTATTCCCGTCTCTTCCGTCGCTTCAGGAAGCGCTGCGGTTGCAGCCTTTTCAGCAACGATTGCCCCGCCGCTTCCCTGAACCGGGTCCATAAAACCGCCAGGTAATGCCTTGAGGCCAGCGCCGGGGTTGTGCTTGCGGGTGATGAGAATGGTGCTGGACACCGAGACGATCTCCAGCTTCACCAACGGCGTGTACCTGATCTGGAACATTTCCGGCCACGTGCAGATCAAAGTGACCAACATGACCAGCGGAAACGGCGTGATCAGCGGAACCGGTGCATGAACAAACGCAGAATGCCTCGAGGAAACTATGACTAGACAATTTGATCTGATCGCAATCGGAACAGGATCAGCCGCCCTCGACGATGGCATCGCGGTGCCGCGAAGCGGGATGGCAGCTTGCGATCGTAGAATCGAGGTCGTTCGGAGGGACCTGTGCTCTGATACTTGCCAAACACGGGGATCGGTTCGTTGTAGGTTTACTCCGCTATTTCTCCAGTCCGAGTGAGCGAGCACATGTCCAACGACCGGTCAGCCCGCTGGAAATCATCATGTCTGCCATGTGGATTGCTTCTGGAGGGTTCCTGGGGTCGCCATAGAAATGGAAACGTCGCTCCATTTCCTGCCAGGTCGATGTGCCGTTGAACTGAAGGATTCCCCAGCTTATCTGTCCGTTCGAATCAGGTCGCGCAATATTGAGCCCCTGCGATTCGCACTCGATCAACTGCTGGATTATTGACGGGTTATGAACCGGGAAATTGAGATCGTAGCGCCAGTTTGTCCCCGCAATCTGTGCGACCGGTATGAATCCGCCGGGCACGAGTGCCGTCTGCTGCGGATGATAAATCCTGACAATCGCAGCGGCGAGCGTCACAAAAGAGATGCAGAGCAGCCACCTGCGCCAGCCGAAATGGCTCCTCGCCGCTCGGAGCAATCGTCTTCCACTGGCCAATCGTTTTTCGAGCATCTGCTTCTTCCTAACCTCAAAGATAAACCTCCCGGCGCAGGTTCGCAACGGAGGGCGCCGAGCGATTAACTGGCCATGGGGACAGGACGCCGCGCTCCATCCTGCGGCAAACGATTTATCTCAATGAAAAATCCGAGGCCCGATTACCGGAGAAATATGCGTCTAGTGGCCTGTAACATCTAAAACGGTAGTATGATGGTGTTCATGGAGAACATGATCGTACTGACCGACGCGGAACGTATGGAACTCAGCCAGCGAGCG
>Ga0302324_100023622_pt1 | contig 11885 bp, 2 predicted proteins | sample Palsa_T0_1_FD_201949 | JGI IMG/M metagenome (GOLD analysis project Ga0302324, IMG submission 201949) | Peat permafrost microbial communities from Stordalen Mire near Abisko, Sweden - Palsa_T0_1 | ecosystem: Environmental > Terrestrial > Soil > Palsa > Peat permafrost | place: Sweden: Abisko... | reverse complement strand
CATCAGGCGGGCGCGGTATTGGTGGCCAAGTTGAGCCTTGGAGCGCTGGCGCTCAACGACGTTTGGTTCGGCGGCCAGACTATGAATCCCTGGCTGCTGGAGGAGGGTTCGTCGGGCTCCAGCGCGGGGCCAGGTGCCGCAACGGCTGCGGGACTGGTCGGGTTTGCGATCGGCAGCGAGACCGAAGGCAGCATCGTGAGCCCGAGCATGCGCTGCGGGATCACCGGCTTGCGGCCTACCTACGGGCGAGTGCCACGCACCGGAGCGATGACTCTGTGCTGGTCGCTCGATAAGCTGGGCCCAATGGCGCGCAGCGTGGAAGACACCATGCTCGTGCTCCACGCGATTTCCGGGCCCGATCCCGGCGATTTATCCAGCGTGCCCAGTAAGTTCGATTTCGATGCGAGCGTAGGCGTCAAGGGCCTCCGCGTGGGATATTTTCCCGTCTGGATGGCGGACAGTCCCGCCAGGGACGTGGACCGAGCGGCGCTGGAGGCGGTTCGAAAGGTCGGGATGGTGCCGGTGGAGGTGAAAATTCCGGCGTGGCCCTATGATTCGCTCAACATCATATTGTTCAGCGAAGGCGCAGCGGCTTTCGAGGATCTCACGCTCAACCACGGCGTCGATCAACTCAAGATGCAGACTCCGGACTCCTGGCCCAACCTCTTTCGCCAGTCGCGCTTCCTTTCGGCAGTGGATTACGTGCAGGCCGACCGCCTCCGGCGCAAGGTGGCCGACGAAATGGGCCGGGTAATGTCAGAGGTGGACTTGCTCCTGGTGCCGGCGCTGCGCGACGAAATAGTCACTATCACCAATTTTACCGGCCACCCGTCACTGACGATGCGCGCAGGCTTCGTTGGCGTGTCGGAAGCGCGCAGCGATTGGGCTCCCGATCCGGCACACCCACTGCCAAAATTCTCGCCGCCGCGGCGGGTGCCGCACGGCATCAGTCTCATCGGCCGGCTGTTCGAAGAGGGCACCCTGGGGCGAGCGGGATTGGCGTTGCAAAAAGAGTTCGGCGTGGCCGACGAGCGCCCACCGGGATTTTAGAATTGCACCCAGCTCCTGCCCACGACCAAGGATGTAGTGCCGGCACTCGCGGATGGACGTTACTCATCTCATACACATATACTCGCGCGATCAGTAAGCCTGGCTTAACGTATCCAGCTAGCCCGTGCAGGTTGACCGGTTCTCGTCGCTCACTGTTCCAGGCGTGAATCTGTAGCACGATGGGTTAATTAGGGTCCGAGAAAATGTAAAATCTTTGTCCGGGAGGCATGAAAGACTACCATTAAGGGATTAATAAGTGTTAAAAAGTGGACAGTGTTTACCTACATTCGCCTCGAAGAATTTCCACAGGCTGAATTCTCGAGGCATCGTCGTCTCATTCTGAGAGAGTTACACCCGCCATCATCATCCCTGGATTTTTTTTCCTGGCACGAGAATTGCATCGATCGCTACGTCGGCCCCAGCCCAAATAAATGTTCTATGATTGCGGTAGTCGCGCGGCGTATTCGCGCACGAACACGATTGCAGATCTGATCGCACATCAGACTGCCCTCTCACCGAACGACGTTGCCGTCGTTTCGAACAGCCATCGACTGACGTATCTCGAGCTCGACTCCCGCACCAATCAACTCGCGCGCTACCTGCAAAAACTTGGCGTCGGCCCTGAGACCTTGGTTGGGGTTTCGATTTCGCGCTCCGTGAACATGCTCGTGGCGATCCTCGGAATCCTCAAAGCTGGAGGCGCATACGTGCCGCTCGATCCGGCGCATCAGCTTTCGCGGATCGAAACGGTGGCTCAGGACGCGCGGCTGCATCTTTTGCTAACGTCGGACAGCGTGGCGCCACTCCTCCCTCGTCTGGCGATCCCGGTGATCTCTTTGGACGCCGAGTCAGCCGCGATTGCGGCCGAGGATTACGCTCCGGTTCAATCCGCGGCTACCGGTGAGAGTCTCGCCTATGTGATTTACACCTCGGGTTCTACCGGGCAGCCCAAAGGCGTAATGATCGAGCACCGCAACGTGCTGAACTTCTTCGCGGGAATCGATCGCGTGCTCTGTAGCACCGAGGGCCCTGGGGCCGGAGGCAATTCCTCGCTCGGGCACGGGCTGCTTCCGGAACGGGGAGTGTGGCTGGCCACCACCAGCATGTCATTCGATATTTCCGTCTTGGAGTTGCTCTGGACCCTGGCTCGCGGGTTCCAGGTAGTGATCCATGGCGACGATGGACCAGACACGATCCCGAACGAGATTCTGCTCCACGGCGTTACCCACCTGCAGTCGGTCCCTTCGCTGATCCGCGCACTGGTCGTAGATCCCGGCTCGCATCTTGCGCTTTCGCGTCTCAAAAAATTGTTGCTGGGCGGCGAAGCTCTGTCGGCGTCACTGGTGGAAAAGCTGCACCCGGTGGTTCGCGGCGAAATGCACAATATGTATGGGCCTACCGAGACAACCGTTTGGTCGACGTCGCAGCGCATCGACGACCGGCAGGGAACGAGCGCCCCGGGCAGCGGCGCGGTCACCATTCCCATAGGCTGGCCCATGGCAAATACGCAAGTCTACGTGCTGGATTCCCATCTCAATCCTGCCGTGGACGGCGAAGCCGGGGAATTATTCATTGGCGGCGACGGTGTGGTACGCGGCTATTGGAACCGCCCGGAACTTACCGCGGAGCGCTTTATCCCCGATCCTTTCGGTGGCGGCGCCACCGGGGCCGGAGCTGGGTTTGGCGCCGGCCGCCTGTACAAGACCGGCGATATCGTGCGGCTACTGCCCCATGGCAATCTCGAGTTTCTTGGGCGCGCCGATTTTCAGGTAAAGCTTCGCGGATTTCGAATCGAGCTGGCGGAAATTGAATCGCGGCTTGAGCAACAGCCGGGCGTGCGGCAGGCCGTAGTGGTCGCGCGAGAAGTCCAGCCGGGCGATCAGCGTTTGATTGCGTACATCGCGGCGGGGACGGACCAACTCCCCACGGCAGGCGTTCTGCACTCCGCCCTGGCCACCCAACTTCCCGATTACATGCTGCCGTCGCACTTTGTATTTCTTGCGGAGCTACCGCTCACCGCCAACGGCAAAATCGACCGCAAGGCCCTGCCCGAGGCGTCGCTTCCCGTGGTTCCAGATGGTGCCGACGATGGCCCGCGCGGCGAACTCGAGGAGATCATCGCGGAGGCGTGGCTGGAGGCGTTTGGGCTGCACCGCATCGGGCGTTCGCAGAACTTTTTCGAGCTAGGCGGCCATTCGCTGACGGCCCTGCAGATTGCCTTCCGCGTGCGGCAGATGTTTCAGATTGAGTTCCCCATGCAGGCGTTCGTCGAATATCCCTCGATCGGCGAACAGGCCAGGCAGGTGGAGGATCGCCTGATTGCCCAGGCAAACCCCGAACTCTTGCAGCAGATGGTGGCGGAAATGGATCAGGGCGGCGCGTTCAGGGTTGCTTCGCCGGAAATAGCCGCCAGCAAAGCGGCCGCCGCCGGTTCGGTTGGGAGCTAACATGGGAATGAGCGAAAGACTAGGGGACCTGTCGCCGCAGGAACGCTCGCAGTTGGCGTTGCGGCTCTCCCGTGCCAGGCGTCCGGACGCCGCCCAAACACCCATGACCCTTCCCGCAGTTCATCCCGATCCCAGTCGGCGGTACGAACCCTTTCCGCTGAACGATATCCAGCATGCCTATTTGGTGGGCAGCGCTCCGGGCATGGAATTGGGAAGCATTTCCTGCCAGAGCTACGCCGAAGTGGAAGTGCTGGATTGGCACCAGGCGAAATTTGAGGCCGCGGTGCAGCAGCTGGTGCAGCGCCACGATATGTTGCGATGCCAGGTACACGGCGATGGGCGTCAGCAGGTGCTCGCGCAAGTGCCCGCGCATCGCGTGCAGGTATTTGATTTGCGCTCCCTAGATCCCGCGGCAGCCGCTAAGGAATTGCAGAGCGTCCGGCGGCTGATGGCGCATTCCACAAGATCGGCGGATCGCTGGCCGCTGTTTGATTTTCGAGTGTCGTTGATCGACGCGCATCGCAGCCGCCTGCACATGGCGATCGATTTGTTAATTGCCGATAACCGCAGCTTTCACATTTTTATCGGCGAGCTCGCGCGCCTGTACCGCGACCCGCAAGCGGCTCTCGCTCCGCTCGAACTCACCTTTCGCGACTATCTCGCCGCCGCGAACAACATCGAGTCCACGTCGCTTTTTCGCGATGCCAAGGAATATTGGCTCAAGCGTGCCGCCAATCTGCCGCCCTCGCCGGAACTGCCGCTAGCCAAAAATCCCGCGGCGATCGCGCGTTCGTCGGTGCAGCGCCACGTCGCGCGAATTCCGGCCGCCCAATGGCAGGCGCTCAAGGAAAAATCCGCGCGCATGAGCGTTACCCCTGCGGGCATTCTGGCCGCTGGCTTTGCGGAAGTGCTGGCCATCTGGAGCAAAAGCCCGCGCTTTACCATTAATCTCACTTTGTTCAATCGCTTGCCGTTGCACCCCCAGATCAATGACATCATCGGCGACTTCACTTCCGTCTCGCTGCTGGAAATCGACAACACCCCGGCCGATACCTTTGAGGCCCGCGCGCGCCGCCATCAGCAACAGCTCTGGCAGGATTTGAACCACCGCGAATTCAGTGGGATCCGCGTGATGCGCGAAATGGTGCGGATGCAAGGCGGCGGCCCGCGCGCTCTGATGCCGGTGGTCTTTACCAGTTTGCTCAATCTGGACGGCGGAGACGGCGTAGCCTGGTCCGAAAAACTGGGGCCAACGATCTACGCTGTCACCCAAACACCCCAGGTTTATCTCGATTGCATCGTCCACGAAGACAAAGGCGACTTGGTGCTGAATTGGGACGCCGTGGATGAGGTCTTTCCCCTGGGCGTGCTCGACGACATGCTGCACGCCTACGAATCGCTATTAATCGATCTGGCTTCCGGCGACGCCGCGTGGAGCGCGACACTGGCGCGCACGGCCGAAGAGCTCATTCCCGCGGCGCAGCTCGAAATGCGCCGCCAGATCAATCAGACCAGCGCTCCGGAATCGGACGAGTTGTTGCACACCTTGTTCCTCGATCAAGTCCGCCAACGTCCCGATCAGCTTGCTGTCAGCACGCCATCCCGGCAACTCACCTACCGCGAGGTCTACGAGTACTCCTGCGCAGTGGAAATCGAGCTCCTGGCGCGCGGCGCGCAGCCAGGTCAACTCGTTGCCGTCCTGATGGAGAAGGGTTGGGAGCAAATTGCCGGCGTGATGGGCATTCTTCTGGCTGGCGCGGCGTACCTGCCGGTGGATTCGGACCTGCCCAGCGAGCGGCAGCGGTATATGATCGAGAATGGCCAGGTGAAAATCGTTCTTACCCAGTCGAGCCTGCGCCGAACTGGAGCTCTGCCGGCGGAAGTGCAGCAACTCGATGTGGACCGCATGTCGCCGTCCAGGGCGCCGGAGCCGATCGCCAGGCGGCGGCAGACCAGCGGCGATCTGGCCTATGTGATTTACACCTCCGGTTCCACCGGCGTGCCGAAAGGCGTGATGATCGATCATCGCGGCGCGGTGAACACCGTCCTCGATATTAACCAGCGCTTCAGCGTGGGGCCGGGCGACCGCGTGCTGGCGCTTTCGCGATTGAATTTCGATCTTTCCGTCTACGATATTTTTGGAGTGTTGGCCGCCGGAGGAACCGTCGTGATGCCCGCCGCGACTCACGCCATGGATCCGGCGCACTGGGTACAGCGAATCGCCGCCGAGAAAGTGACGCTGTGGAATACCGTTCCGGCGCTGGTAGATCTGCTGGCAGAAGAGGGAGCGCGCGGCGGTGGCCTCTCACCCTCATTGCGTTTAGTAATGATGAGCGGCGACTGGATTCCGACAAATCTTCCGGGACGCATCCGGGAAGTCCTGCCCGGCGCGAAGATCATGAGCCTGGGCGGCGCCACCGAAGCGTCGATCTGGTCGATTTTGTATCCGATCGAAAGGGTCGATCCGAACTGGAAGAGCATTCCGTACGGCACTCCAATGGTGAACCAGAGTTTTCAGATTCTGAGCGCGGCTGGAGCACCGTCGCCAGTCTGGGTGCCCGGAAATCTGTATATCGGCGGTGTCGGCCTGGCCAAGGGCTACTGGCGTGATGAAGACAAGACCAATGCCAGTTTCGTAGCCCATCCTGTGACCGGCGAGCGTCTGTATCGCACCGGAGATTTGGGCCGTTACCTGCCGGATGGAAATATCGAGTTCCTCGGCCGTGAGGATTTCCAAGTTAAGGTGCAGGGACATCGCATCGAGTTGGGCGAGATCGAAATCCAGTTGCAAGCACACGAATCTGTCGAAGCGGCGGCCGTGGCGGTGAGGGAAGACATACCCGGCGAAAAACGTTTGGTCGGCTACGTCGTCGCTAAAGCCGGAATGAACGTGGAAATCGCCGGCCTGCGGGCATACTTGCGGGCGAAGTTGCCGGAGTACATGGTCCCGGCGATTTTTGTGCGTTTGGATGCGTTGCCGCTGACCGCCAACGGGAAGTGGAACCGCGCGGATTTGCCGGCTCCCACCGGCCTCAATCGTCTGCGGCGCGAGGCGGCGGAGCGCGCGAAAAGCCCGGTAGAGGAACGGTTGGCTTCGATGGTTGGCAAGCTCCTTGGACTGGATGAAATCGCCGTGGATGACAATTTCTTCATGCTCGGCGGCTATTCGCTGCTGGGGACGCGCCTGATCGGCCGGGTGCGCGACGCATTTGGCGTGGAGCTCACCTTGCAGGCGTTTTTCGAGGCCCCCACGATCGCCGAACTGGCGGCACAAATCGAGCAGTTGCTAATGGCAAAAGTGGAAGCGATGACCGACGAAGAAGCCGAGCAAACTTTAGCTCTATTGGCACAACCCAATGCTTAGTGCCTACTGGTGCTCGGAGTACCGGACGTACGGACCTACTTTTGCCGAATATATTTTTTTTCTGACCGCCGTCCGATTTTCCACAGCTAAACATGTTGTAATGTCGGAGTCGTTACGAGTATCACTCTTGCAGCGGTGTGGAACCGCGGAATCGGGGGAACATAGGATTGACGCTAAAATGGGACGTGCAACCTTCTTTCCATAACGCTTGGTGCTCGCGCTAGACCGCGTACTTGAGGCCTGAACGGATGCAGAGCCCGGTACTATCGGACGCGAAGCGTAAGTTACTTGAAAAGCTACTCCGCGGTGGCGGCAGCCGAACTTCGGCGGCCCAGTTGCAGATCCCGCGCCGCGCTTTGGATGCCCCTACCCCTCTTTCCCTTTTCCAGGAACAATTCTGGACCCACGCACAGATCGTTCAGGGCCAGCCTCTCTTCAACGAAACCATGACCATCGTGCGGCACGGTCCGCTCGATCCGCTGATACTGGAGCGTTGTTTCGTGCAAATCGTCGCCCGCCACGAGAGCTGGCGCACTACGTTCGACACCGTGAATGGCGCGCCGCTGCAGGTCGTCCGTCCCGCGCCGGCGGATTTTCCGATCCCGGTAGTCGATCTCAGGCATCTGCCCGAGCGCGAACGCGACGCGGAAGCTTTGCGGTTGGGTGAAGCGGATGCGCGCCGGTTGTTTGATCTAAAGAAATGGCCGCTGATGCGCACGTTGCTGGTGCGCACCGATGATGAAGAGTACCGGCTGTTCATGGCTACGCATCACCTGATTTCTGACGGCGTCACCGCCTACAACGTTTTCCTGCCCGAGCTCACCGCGCTCTATGACGCGTTTTCCCGAGAGCCGGCTGAAGATCGCGCCCACGACTCCGAAAAGGTTTCGCAGCTTCCTGAGTTGCCCATCCAGTATTCGGATTTTGCGGTCTGGCAGCGGGAAAAAGCGCAGCGGGATATTGCCGCGCATCACGCCGAATTCTGGAAGCAGCAGCTGGCCGGCGATCTACCGGTGCTCGCCTGGCCCAACGACAAGCCCCGGCCGCCGCTTCAAACCTATCGTGGCGCGCCGTATCGTTTCACCGTGCCGCAGAATGTAGTCGACGCCGTCAAGGCGTTGAGCACGCGCGAAGGCGTATCCCTCTACGTCACGCTGTTTGCCGCATACGCCGCGCTGCTGCATCGTTACACCGGTCAGGACGACATTATTGTCGGCAGCCTCTCCGGCACTCGCAAACTTCCCGAGATCGAACGCCTCGCCGGGTGCTTCCTGAATATGCTTCCGTTGCGCTTCGATCTTTCCGGCGATCTCACCTTCCGCCAGTTGATCCTGCGCGTGCGCACCGTATTGCTCGAAGCCCTGGCGCACGACGAAATCACCTTCGCGGAAATCGTGCAAGCGGTGCGGCCGCGGCCCGACGCCAGCCGCAATCCTTTGTTCCAAACCATTTTTTCGATTCGTCCCGAAATGCCTCCGATCGCCGCCGGTTGGGAGATTCGGGTGGAGGAAATTCTAAACGGAGGATCGAAACTCGATCTTTTGTTCATGCTCGCCGATCATCCGGGTGATATGGCCGGCCTGCTCACCTACAATCCCGACGTTTTTGAAGAGAGCACGCTGCGCCGGATGGTGGACCACTGGCAGATACTGCTCGCACAAGTGGTTGCCCGGCCCGACGATCGCATCGCCGAGCTGGAAATCCTGACCGACGAAGAGCGCCGCCAGCTTCTTTTCGATTTCAACGATACCCAAGTGGATTTCCCCCAGCGAACCCGGCTCCTGCACGCGCTCTTCGAAGAGCAGGCCGAGCGCACTCCGTCGCGTTCCGCGGTGGTTTTTGAGAACGAATCGTTCACCTACCGCGAGTTGAACGATCGCGCCAACCAACTCGCACACTTCCTGCAGGGCAAAGGCGTGCGGCCGGATACTCTGGTGGGCGTCTGCCTGGAACGCTCGCTGAATGTGGTGGTCGCGCTGCTCGGCGTCCTCAAGGCGGGCGGCGCGTACGTTCCGCTCGATCCCAGTTACCCGCCCGACCGCCTGGAATACATCGCGCAGGATTCCGGGCTCTCGATCTTGCTCACCCAGGAATCGCTGCGCGAGGCGTGGTCGCACTCTCGCGCCGAACTGTTTTGCCTTGATCGCGATTGGAGCCTGATCGCCGCCAGCAGTGCCGCAAATCCGTCCACCGCCGCGCAGCCTGAAAATCTAGCGTACGTGATCTATACCTCCGGCTCAACCGGCCGGCCGAAGGGCGTACAGGTCACTCATCACAACGTGGTGAACTTGGTCCTCGCGATGCAAGCGGCGCCTGGAATTTCGTCCAACGACACTCTGCTGGCCGTAACCACCATTTCTTTCGATATCGCCGGCCTGGAAATCTACGTTCCACTCAGCGTTGGCGCGAAGATCGTCCTGATCAGCCGCCACGCCGCATTGAATGCGCGCGAGATGGCCCGGCTGCTCGATCAACATCAGGTGACCGTGATGCAAGCCGCACCAGTCACTTGGCGCTTGCTGATCGAGTCCGGCTGGCACCCGCAAGCCAGCTTGAAAATTTTGTGCGGCGGCGAAGCGCTTCCCCGCGATCTGGCCGAGAGCCTTTGCGCCCGCGCCGGCTCGCTGTGGAATATGTACGGCCCCACCGAGACGACGATATGGTCGACGTGCCATCGCGTTATCGCCGGTGCGCCCATTCTGATCGGCCGGCCCATCGCGAATACTCAGGTGTACGTCCTCGATCGCGCGCTGCAACTTTTGCCGGTGGGCGCCATCGGCGAACTCTGCATCGGCGGCGACGGATTAGCGCGCGGATACCTGAATCGCGCGGAACTTACCGCTGAAAAATTTGTCGCTCATCCCTTCCTGCTGGGCGAGCGCCTCTACCGCACCGGAGACCTGGGGAAATTCCTGCCCTCCGGTGACCTCGAATGCCTGGGGCGTCTCGATCACCAGGTAAAAATCCGCGGATTCCGAATCGAATTGGGCGAGATTGAAACGGCGATTGCCGCCTGGCCGGGAATTCGCCAAGCCGTAGTCACCGCGCGCGACAATTCCGCCGGCGACAAGCGGTTGGTTGCCTACGTGGTGCTCGCGGACGGCGCGAACTTCCAGCCCGCTGGATTACGCGAGGCGCTCCGCGAAAAATTGCCGGAGTACATGATTCCCGCCTCGTTCGTCCCGCTCGCGGCCATGCCGCTTACATCGAACGGGAAAATAAATCGTCATGCGCTTCCCGCGCCCGGTGAAGCGGACGCCGGCGTCGCGACCGAGTCCAACCTCGTCGCGCCAGGCAATCCCGACGAACAGACCCTGGCCGAAATCTGGGCGCAGGTGCTGGGCGTCGAGCGAGTGGGCGTCACCGATACTTTCTTCGATCTTGGCGGCCATTCGCTCTTGGCGGTGCGCATTACCGCGCGCGCCCAGGCGAAGTGGAATATCGATCTCCCGCCCAGCATCATTTTCGAAAATCCCACCGTCCGGCTCATGGCCCAGGCCGTCGCCTCAGCCCAGAACCACGCCGCGCGTTCGCAGCGCCCGGAAATCGTTCCGGTGCCGCGCGAGGACTACGCGCTCTCGTCCGCGACGCCCGAAGTTCCGGCCAACGCATTCGTTTTCCCCATGTCGTTTTCGCAGCAGCAGCTTTGGGTGCTCGATCAACTGCAGCCAGGCTCGGCTGCCTACAACATTCCGCTCGCCATTCGCCTGCGAGGTTCGCTCAACGAGCACGCCCTCCAATCCGCGCTGGATTCGCTGGCTCGCCGCCACGAATCGCTCCGAACCGTATTTCGAGTTGTGAACGGAAAACCGTCTCAGGTCGTTCTTCCCTCGCTCTCGGTCACCATGAGTGTCGAGGATTTGCGCCAGCTTCCCGAACACTCATCCGAAACCGAGCGCCGCAGGATCGCGGTGGAAGAAGCGCGGCGCCCATTCGATCTCAACCGTGGCCCGCTCTTCAGCGCCCGCTTGATCCGCGTGGCCGATAACGATCACGTGTTGGTTTTCAACGTCCATCACATCGTCTTCGATTACTCGTCTATCGCCGTGTTGATTCGCGACGTTTCCACTTTCTACGACGCCGCGTGCCGCGGCGCCCAGCCTTCGCTCCCCGCGCTCACCGTGCAGTATCCGGACTATGCGGTGCGCCAGCGCGATTGGATGCAAGGCGCGGCGCTCGATCCGCAGCTCGCCTATTGGAAGAATCAACTGAAAGGCGTTGCCAGCAGTTTCGAGTTGCCCACTGACCATCCGCGCGGCAGCGAACTTTCCTTTGCCGGGGAATTCCTCACTGAACTGTTCCCGGCGCGTGTCCTGGAGGCGTTCGAGTCTCTGCAGCGCCGCGAAGGCGTCTCGCTTTTTATGGCCTTGCTCGCGGCCTTCGAAGTTCTCCTGTATCGCCACACCAATCAGGAAGATGTGGTGGTCGGCGCGTCCACTGCGGGCAGAAATCGCGAGAGCACGGACGATTTGATCGGCTTCTTCGTGAACCCCGTCGTGATTCGCAGCGACCTTTCGGGCAATCCCACTTTTCGGCAGTTGCTCCAGCGCGTCCGCAAAACGGCCACCGAAGCCTACGACAACCAGGACTTGCCTTTCGAAAAGCTGGTCGAGCAGCTGCGCCTCCGGCCCGATCCCAGCCGCAATCCTCTTTTCCAGACCATGTTTCTCTTCCAGGAACTCGCGGCTGGCTCGGTGGAAACGCCCGGCCTGCAATGGCGCTGGGAGGGAATCGATAATCGCACCGCGAAATTCGATTTAAGCGCCTACGTCGAAAAGAGCGAAGAAGGCCTGTTTGTGGCTTTCGAGTACAACACCGATTTATTCGAAAAGGCCACCGTCCAGCGCTTGATGCAGCACTACCGCGTTCTGTTGGAATCGATGGTCGCCAATCCGGACCAATCGATCGCGCGCCTGCCCATGTTGGGCGAGGCCGAGCGGCGCCAGGTGGTGGTGGAGTTCAATCGTACCGCGGTCGACTATCCGGAAAAGTCAGCCTGCCTTCACGAAATTATTGAAAGGCAG
>Ga0302324_100023620_pt1 | contig 11885 bp, 10 predicted proteins | sample Palsa_T0_1_FD_201949 | JGI IMG/M metagenome (GOLD analysis project Ga0302324, IMG submission 201949) | Peat permafrost microbial communities from Stordalen Mire near Abisko, Sweden - Palsa_T0_1 | ecosystem: Environmental > Terrestrial > Soil > Palsa > Peat permafrost | place: Sweden: Abisko... | reverse complement strand
TGTGCGCCGCATTTACATCGATGTCGGCGAGCACGATATTCATGCCCGCCCGTCCGAACGCCCGCGCCATCGCAAAACCGATTCCGCTCGCCCCGCCGGTGATGAACGCCGTTTTTCCCTTGAAGTTTTTCATGATTGGACCGTTCCTCTGGTGCGGGGTGAGTGGACGGAAGTTGCAATACCAACAATAGTCAAGAGCCAGCTACGCGCTCACTACTCACTACTCACTACTCACTACTCACTACTCACTACTCACTGCTCGGCATCTTTCACGCCGCCAGCTTCTGCTCCAGCGCATCGAACCTTCGCACGAGCGCGCGGCCGCCGGGCAGCGCTTCCAGCCTCTGGACCAGCTCCGTGCGGCACTGATCGCGGCCATGCTCGAAATTCGTGACCGCATGCCAGTGCACCAGGCCGCGCCAGAGCGGATCGATCAGTTGCATGCCCGTCACGGTGCTGCCATCGAGGCATCTGAACGTGAAGCTTCGCCATTCCGAGATCACGTCGGTGAGATATCCGACATGCGGCGCCTCGTCCTGGCGGATGCGGTCTACGATGTCTGCTGCGTGTGTCGCCGCGTCGCGCCGGTCGCGGAAATTTGCGCGGTCGCGCATGACCGAGGTGCAGAACTTGAAGAAATTTTCTGCCGCCACCTCGATCATCAGGATATTCATGAGAAGCAGAATCCAGTCTTCGTGGCCCTCGGGGATTTGCGGCAGCAGACGGCCGAACTCCGGGCGCGAGAGACTTTCTGGAATGAAAGGATCGGGATAGGCGCCTTTCCCGAACAAAAGGTCGCGCAGTGCAAACCACATCGCGTCATGTCCCCTCTCGCCGCGTGCGCCGTCACCGCCCTCGTCAAGCCCGTGGGCCTTCAACAATCCCTTGTTGAGGTGGCCCGCCGCGGTATCGCGAATATCTTCCACGATGATGCTCTGGAAATCGGGCGCGGCAGCTTCCGCAAGCCGCTTGCCGCGCGCTTCGAACACGCCCGTCACGGTGAGCGAATCCCACAACGTTTCGCCGAGGCCTAGATCGAGCAGGAAACTCTGCTGTGCGGCATTGGGGAAATTACCCCGCGCGGTCAGCGCCTGCGCGGGATCGACGAGAGGGGCTCCGCGCGATTTCAGCGCCTCTTCCCAGGCGCGAATGGCGGGCCAACGATAGAGCGTGCGCGGCGAGACATAGCGTCCTTCGGCATCGAAGCCGCCATGCAGGCGATACCCTGCCTCGACGTGGGGCTTCGCATACGCGTGATCGGCGAGGATCTCTTCGGTCGAGTAGTTGAGCCGGACCATGGTTCCTCCGTGACGGTCTTTCGCGCCGCCCTTACAATCGCTGATAATTTGTCAGTTGCGCGATGATGTCAATTGCCCGATGGCTGCTTTTCCGCGACTGCGCTTACCGGGCGGCGATTTCGCAGGTCGCCTGCCGTCGCGCCGCATCGATGGCCGCGAAACGGCTCTCATCGTTGATGAGGGTCCGAAACAGAAGTAGTCCGCGCCGCGTCGGCGACGTGACGATCGTCGCGCCGGAAGGGTGCAAAGCGCCGCCTCTCTCCACGACATAAAAGTCGACCACGCCGGCCGCATGGCGGTCGTTGCGGACGAAATAATTGTTCGTGTCGGCATCGAAGGCCGACACCGACCAGTAGGTTCCCGGCGGCACTGGCGCGTGCACATGCAAGGGACCTGCAGAAAGATCATAGGGACAGGTTGAATACAGAAGATCGGGGCTCGGCTGCACCACGCCTCGTGCCGTTTCGTCCACACGCTTGCCGTGATGGATGGTGTTGACCACGCCCATTTTCGAAATCGCGCGGCTCATGATGAAGTGCGGCAGCGCAACGAGCGTGGCCACATGTACGATCACCGCGACGGCGAGCGTGAACACAACCCATGACAGGAGCCTCGCGCCGCTCAAGCGCAGGAGAGCCGCGTGATGGCGGGAAGCGCGGCATGGGCAGGATCGCCAGTGACGGCCGGGCCCGGACTGTAGAGCCGCAGGCTGAGACTGAAGGCGCCGTTGCCGAGCGGAATCCAGTTGCCCAATGCGCGTTGCGCTGAGACGGTGGCGACGAAACTGCGGTCTGTTTCATGTTGGAGCGAGGATTTCGAAATGGAGTAGCGATGCGCCGGATTGGGAATCAGAAAATCGTCGCCCGCATAGGCGGTGATGCTCCACCACCGCGCATCGGGATCGCGGCCGCGAATCTCGTAGCGGCAATTGCCCTGGAGCGCATGGCCGTCACCGTCGCTGGTGGCGCTGTAATAGATCGTTTCGGAACGATTGAGCGCAAGGAGGCCATGGACCGCCACCGACGCGCGCGTATACGGATCGCCAGCGCTGCTTCCGGCGGAAAGGCTCGTATGCCAGGGCCCGTCCTTGACGCCACCAACGACCCCGAAGGCGACGCTCGCCCAAGTCGCGAGCAGCCCGAGCGAAGCGCCGATGACAAGCGAGACAATCGTCTTCAAAAAAAACGGCATCGTTCAAGTCGACACTTCTTCAGGCGCGCCACATTGCTGTGTGATTGCATTTGAAGGCCGCGTGGAAGTCAAGGGCGAGCCGAATTTGCAGCGGCGCGCGCCTCATATTGTCGGTCTGCAGATGGGTCCGGCGGCTTCTATCCCATACACGCAATCACTCGTGCCTGAGCGCTTCGATCGGATCGAGGCGCGCGGCGCGCCGTGCGGGGAAGAAGCCGAACGCCACGCCCACGATGGCGGAGAAAGCGACCGCGATGATGACGATCCCGGGCTGAAACACGAATGGCAGTTTCAGCGCGGCACAGATTGCGGCAGAGCCCGCCAGACCGATCACCACGCCCAATATTCCGCCCAATGCGCTCATCAGAATGGCTTCGATGAGGAACTGCAGCAGCACGTCGCGTTCGCGCGCCCCGATGGCGAGCCTGATGCCGATCTCGCGGGTGCGCTCCGTTACCGACACCAGCATGATGTTCATGATGCCGATGCCACCGACCAGCAGGCTCACGGCGGCGACGGCGGAGAGGAACGCGGTGAGGACCAGCGTGACGGTTGTGACGATCTGCGAGATCTGCTGAAGATCCTCGACGTCGAAATCGTCAACCTGCCCCGGGATGATGTGGCGCGCCTCGCGCAGCAGCCGCTCTATCAGGTCCTTCACATGGGGAACGTTTTCGGAGCGGTCGACGAGGACGCGGATCACATTGACTTCGGTATTGCCCGCGATCTTGCGCTGCACGGCCTTCAGCGGCATCAGCGCAAGCTCGTCCATGTCCTGGCCGAATGTGCTGACGCCCTTGGGCTCGAGAATGCCGATCACTTCGCAGGTGATCTTGTTAATGCGGATGCGCTGCCCGATGGGAACCTGATCGCCGAACAATTCGCGCCGGTCCGTCTCGCCAAGGATACACACGGATTTGCCGGCGAGAAGCTCGGCTGGAGAGAATTCGCGTCCCGCCACCAGGGCCCAGTTGCGGCTGTGCAGATAGGCGTTCGTGGTCCCGTTCACCTGGCTGTTGTGGTTGCGGTTGCCGTTGACCAGCACGGCCTGCACGGCAAGCTCGGGCACGACCTGCGAAAGATTGGGAATCTCGCGCTGGATCTTGTCGACAATGGACATATCGAAAGGCGTGACGGCTGTCGGCGGACCGTTTTGCTGACCGGGAATGAGTGCCAGGAGATTGTTTCCGAGCGAGGCGAATTCGCCCGTGACCTTCTGGTTCGCGCCGGCGCCCAGCGTCACCATCAGGATGACCGCGCTGACCCCGATCACGATGCCCAGTGTGGTCAGGCTCGCGCGCAGGATGTTGTTGCGGATTTCGCGCAGCGCCAGCAGAAGCGCGTTCCAGATCATGGCGGCCCCCCGCTGTCCGACGCAATGTGCCCGTCGTGGAAGCGCACCTGGCGGCCCGCATAGGAGGCAACGTCCTCTTCATGCGTCACCAGCACGATCGTAAGCCCGCGCTCGCCATTGAGGGATTTGAGCAGCTGCATGATCTCGTGGCTCTTTGCCGAGTCGAGGTTGCCGGTCGGCTCGTCGGCGAAGACGACGGAAGGCGAGCTTACAAGCGCGCGCGCGATGGCCACACGCTGCTGCTGGCCGCCGGACAACTCGGCCGCTGTGTGATGCCAGCGGTCGGCCAGACCCACTTGTGCGAGAGACTCCAATCCAAGGCGCCGCCGCTCCGCGCTGGGGATGCCGCGGTAGATCAGAGGCAATTCGAGATTCTCGAGCGCCGTTGTGCGCTTCAGCAGGTTGAACCCCTGAAAGACGAAGCCGATATAATGCCGCCTGAGCAGTGCACGTTGTTCGCGCGTCATGCTGCCCACGTCCGCGCCACGGAAATAATAGTGCCCGTCCGTCGGTGTATCAAGGCAGCCCAGGATGTTCATGCAGGTGGATTTGCCCGATCCCGACGGTCCCATCACGGCGACGAACTCGCCGTCATGGACGGCAAGATCGATGCCGCTCAAGGCCGCGACTTCGGCCTCTCCGGATCCGTAGATCTTGGTTACGCCGCGAAGCTGGATAAGAGGTTGAGCGTCGAGCACTAGGAGCCCGGAGACTTGGCCGGCTTGTCGGCAAGATCGGTAACGACCTCTTCGCCGGCCTTCAGGTCGCCGGAGAGGATCTGCGTCGAGCGGCCGTCGGTAGGCCCGAGCCTGAGATCATGCGGCTTCAGCGTTTTGCCGTTCTGCGTCCAGACGCGCGCGCCATTGACGCCGTTCAGCGTCGGCGGCATGGGCGGCGCGTCCTTTTTGGCATCGTCGGGAGGCACGAAGCGTATCGCCGCATTCGAAATGAGCAATGCGTTCTGCACTGTGGCTGCTTCGATATCCGCGGTCGCCGTCATGCCGGGCTTCAGGAGACCGTCGGGATTCTTTTCGAGCAGCACGCCCTGATACGTGACGACGCCCTGCACGGTCTTGGGCGCATTATGCACCGAGACCAGGGTCGCAGAGAATTTACGCGTGGGATACGCATCGACCGTGAATGTCGCGCTCGCGCCGGGGCGCACCTGCCCCACATCGGCTTCGTCGATGTCGACGTCCAGCTCCATCTGGTTCAGGTCGCTGGCAAGGGTGAACAGGACCGGCGTCTGCAGCGCCGCCACCACCGTCTGGCCCGCGGATACCTTGCGGTCGAGCACGACGCCGTCGATCGGCGAATAGATCGTGCAATAGGCGAGCTGGGTTTGATCCTGCTGAACCTGCGCACGCGCGAGCGCCACGCCTGCGACCGCGCGCGCCAGATCGCCCACCGACGTGTTCAGCTGCTCGCGCGAGATGGCGTTGTGCTTTTCGAGCTCGGCATAGCGATCATGCGTAAGCGTGGACTGTTCCAGCGTCGCCTGCGCCTGCGCCAAACTCGCCTGCGCCTGCTGCAGCTGCGCCATATACTGATCGGTATTGATGCGCGCCAGCACCTGTCCTTTTTTCACGTGATCGTTGAAATCGACCTCGAGCTTGTCGATGCGCCCGGAGACTTCTGCGCCGACATCGACCTGGTCGCGCGGCGCAAGCGTTCCCGTGGCGCTGACGTTCACGGCAAGGAGCCCGCGTGCGACCGGCTTCGTAATATAGGTATGTGCAGGGCCGCTGCGCAGATAGAGCCACCCCCCGCCAACCGCCACGATAAGGATCGCACCGCCGATCCACAGCCAGCGGCGTCGCCGCCGTGTCTTGCGACCGAGTCCCAGCCGTGACGCAAGCGCCTGGTCAGGCAAAGGCCTGGAGTGAACGTCGTTCACCGCGTTGCACCATGGGTTTTCGAGTTCAACGAGGCGCCCCCTCTTTATTCATCTTACGTCAGACCTTCGCAATCGGCAGTCTGAAGAAGAATCTGTGAAAAACATGGCGACTGGATTCGTATATCCAAGATGCGAGCCACGGCGATGCGGGAAAAAGGTTACAGCATCGCTGAGGTCAGGGCCCCGCGCCCGAAACATGGCACTGAAATAGCCGTCCATTTCTGGTTGGCGCAATTTCCTGTCGCCGAAAACCCAGTCTCCAAAACCACTAACCACGCGGCGCGAGCGCAAATCCTTCATAGCCGTTCGCGGCCACCGCATTGCATTTCTGGACATAGGCCGGATAGCCGCCGATATACGGCAGGAACATCCGCAGCTTTCCCGGAATATTGGCTCCGACATACCAGGAATTGGCCGCGGGAAAGAGCGTCATGTTGGCCACTTCGTTGACATGGGCAACCCAGGCGTCCTGGGCTTCTTCCCTCGCCTCGATGATGCCGAGCTGCCGCTCCCCCATAAAGTGGATGCAGTCGGTGACGAAATCCACATGCTGCTCGATCGAGGGAATCATGTTCGACAGCACTGACGGGCTGCCGGGCCCGGCCGCGAGCATGAAGAAGTTGGGAAAACCCGCCGTCGCAACGCCGAGATAGGTTTTGGGCCCTGCCGCCCAGGCGTCTTTCAGACGCAGACCGTCGCGCCCGCGAATGTCGATACGGTCGAGCGCGCCCGTCATTGCATCGAAACCCGTTGCAAAGACGATGGCGTCGAAATGATAGGTGCGGTCCGTGGTGCGCACGCCCTCGGTAATGATGGTCTCGATTGGCGCTTGATTGAGATCCACCAGCGTCACATTCGGGCGATTGAAGGTCGCGTAGTAACCCGTATCGACGCAGAGGCGCTTGGTCCCGATGGCGTGATGCGGCGAAAGAAGCTCGGCGGTGGCGGGATCTTTCACGATCTCGCGAATTTTCCCGCGCACGAATTCCGCGGCAGTGTCGTTGGCGCCGGCATCGAACAACAGATCGCCGAAGGCGCCGAGATAGTGAAAGCCGCCGCGTCGCCAGCGCTCCTCGAACGTGCGTTGGCGCTCGGCCGCTTCGACGGAAAGAACCGGCACGTCGCTCCATTCTCCGGCGATATCGAACGCCGTCGTCGCATTGCGCTCGCGAAAGCCCCTGTAGTCCTGCTTGACGCGCCGCTCCTCCTCGCGATCGAGCGGTGCGTTGTGGGCAGGCACCGAATAATTCGGCGTGCGCTGAAAAACCGTCAGATGCTCCGCCTGCTCGGCGATCAACGGGATCGACTGAATGGCGGAGGAGCCCGTGCCGATGACACCCACGCGCAAGCCCGAGAAGTCGACGCCTTCATGCGGCCAGCGCCCCGTGTGATAAGTCGCGCCCGAGAAAGAAGTCAGGCCCGGAATGTCCGGCAAATTCGCCGTCGAGAGACAGCCTGTCGCCATGATCACGAATTGCGCGGTGACGCAATCGCCGTCCGAGGTTGTGACCGTCCATCGGCCGCTGTCCGCGTCGAAAGACGCCGACGTCACGGTCGTATCGAAACGGATGTCCTTGCGCAGGTCGAAACGGTCGGCCACATGATTGGCGTAGCGCAGGATCTCCGGTTGCGCAGAATAACGCTCGCTCCACTCCCATTCCTGCGCCAGCTCGTCGGAGAACTGATAGGAATATTGCAGGCTTTCGATGTCGCAGCGCGCGCCGGGATAGCGGTTGAAATACCAGGTCCCGCCCACGCCGCCGCCCCTCTCGAAGATGCGCGCGCTCAGTCCGAGGCCGCGCAGCCGATGGAGCGCGTAGAGCCCGGCGAAACCGGCACCCACAACAATTGCATCGAGCTCATCACGAGCTTTGTTGTTCATCGCCATTCCTCCCTCTCGCACGATCTCTCGAGCCTCCCGGCGACCCGACAAATCGCGGGCCCGGATGCTCCTGCCGTGGAACATGGACTATACAAGAAGTGAGCATCCGGAATAGCTGTCCTGCGCAGGCATGAGCCAAAAGGCTCAGTCTCTTGCGGCCCTGCTTGATATCCTGGCCACGCTCTCTGATATGCAGGCGGAGCAGAGGGATTATCCCCGCATGGTCGAGGCTTCGCCTGACACCCACGTGCTTCCCACGGTCGGAGAGGGCGGCGCGCCGTTCAATCCCCTGCATGCGCTGCGCTCGGTCGGCGCCAGCCTGTTCATCAACGGCGTCTGCCCCTATCTGCTCTATCGCGTGCTCCAGTCCCATTATCCGGCCGGCAGCGTGACGCCCCTCATCTTTGCCAGCCTCTTTCCCCTTCTGGGCCTTGTCCTCGGATTAATCCGGACGCGGACGGTAGACTTCATCGCGCTGTTTGCCCTGTTCGAAATTTCCTACAACATTGTCACGGCGCTGGTGGCGTCCAACGTGCACTGGGCGATCCAGTTGCGCGCATCCGAGGGATTCTTCGTGGCGGCATTCTTCCTCGGCGCCACATGCGGCGGTTATCCGCCCATCTTCTACGTTTCCCGTCAGTTTGTTGCCGGCGCCGATCCCGTGCGCCGCAAGCAATTCGCGGCGGCCGACGCCGCGGACAAAGGTCGCACGTTCACGCTCGCGTCGCTCGCCTGGGTCGGGGCCATCCTCATTCAGGCCTCGCTCAATCTCACGCTGGCCCTGACGGTGACGCCCGCGAATTATCTGCTGTTCGCCCAGTTCCTGAACATCATCGTCAATGTTCTGATGGCCGTCTGGACCATAAGGTTTACGCGCAGGCGGCTGGAACGATACCGGTAGCGGCTCGTCAGACGGTTTTCGGTCGCTCTAGGGTTTCACGCCGAAAACAACGCCCTGGCCATAGGCGCCGCCTCCGGCGGTGGTTCCATACAATTTGCCGCTCACACCTGGAGTCAGGCCGGCATAGGGATTCGCACCGTCGGTGCCGCCGCCGAACGCATACAGAATTGCCTCTGTTCCCTTCGCGACGATCCGGAAGACCGTGCCTGCACCAGCGGCGCCTCCATAGGTTGTCGTGCCGTAGATCCTGCCCCTGGAATCCATGATCACTCCGCCGGACGGATTGGCGCCATCGCTTCCGCCCTTGAAGGAATAGACGACACTCACGGCGCCGCCGGCGTCGAGCTTGAATACGGTGCCGCAACCAGCGCCACACGCTGCGATGCCGCCTGAATAGGAAGTGCCGTAAAAATTGCCGGCGCCGTCGGCGACCAGTTTTCCGATCGGGCTGCCGCCGTCGGCGCCGCCGGTAAATGCATGCAGAATCGTTTTCGTGCCGTCGCGACCGAGCTTGAAGACCGTACCGCAACCGCCTCCGCCGCAATCTCCGGCACCGCCTTCATAGGTTGTCCCGAAAAGATTGCCCGCGCCGTCAACAACGGGAGCCGTATAAGGCAGCTGGCCGTCACTTCCGCCCTGGAAGGCATAGAGCACCTTCTCCTTGCCGTTCGGCGAGATCCTGTAGATGGTTCCGCATCCTTCGCCGCCGCAATTGCCGCTGCCGCCTTCAAACGTTGCGCCGAAGAAGTCACCAGACTTGGCCGCGGTCAGCCCCGCATAGGGAAGGGAGCCGTCGGTACCGCCGCCGAAGTTGTGGACTACGCTCAGTGTTCCGTCCGGGGCTAGCATGAAGATCGTGCCGTAATCTCCCGTGCCGCCCTGAACTGTCGTGCCGTACAGATCGCCCGCGGCGTCGGCGATCATCCCCGCATAGGGTCCGTCTTCTCCGGGGGGCATCGCCACAAGCACCTTTTCATGGCCGCGGGGCGAAAGTCTGAAAACAATTCCCCGGCCCTGCGCTCCGCCGAAATACGTTGTGCCGTAGAGATTGCCGGCTTCATCGACGATCATGTCGCCGAACGGGTTCATCCCGTCTTTGCCATTGCCGAAACTATGCAGAACGTTGAAACCGCTCGCGCCCGCGCTGCCGCAAGGCGTCATGATCGCCAGTGCAAGCGCGACGCGCAATGCAGATTTTCCACAAGCATCAAGAATAGAGAACATTGGTTTCCCCCGAATAAAATGCGCGCTCGTTTCCGGGCGGCCCTTCCACGCATCCGCCGGTGCTTACCATAGTGTCGTCAGCGGTCGCGGCAACCACGAACCGCGCACCGCGCTGACCCTTCAGGATTTCGGCAGAACGCGGATCTTCGCCATCATGCCTGCGTCCTCATGATCGAGGATGTGGCAGTGATAGACAAAGTCGCCCACGACGGCGCCGCGAAAATCCATCCGCACCGTGATGCTCGGAAACTTGCCTTTGCCCTTCCAGTAACCGACCTGATAGGTGTCGTAGAATTGCTGCTGGGCTTTCGGCACCGGCACGCCGTTCACCGCCAGCAGCAGGAAATGGATCTGGTGGATGTGAAACTCATGCACCTCGCTCGAGTGGTTCTCGATCGTCCAGTCTTCGACGGCGCCCTGCTGCGTGATGATCGCAGGAGGATTGTCCGCCTTGAACGCCTCGGGCTCCTGGCCCTTGACCGTGATGTAAAAAATGAAGCCGCCGCTCTCACCGACGATGAATCCTTCCGAGAAGTAGAGCGAGCGCTTTTTTGTGACCTTCGCATCGGCGAGGTTTGCAAAACGTTGCGGATTGGGCGGGCCGTTGCGTTCGGCGGTCAGGGGAAGCGCGAGCTTTGCCTGCGTGAGCTGGATCGTGGCCAGCGGACGCGCGGGATCGGAGTCGCCCGCGGGACCGGTGTCGATCCTGGCGGTGGACAGAACGGCGCTTTTCACGTTTGACGTGGGCGCGGTAACGATGAACTCAGCGCGGCCCGCAGGCGGAATATAGACGTCGTTCTGCGTGATCGTGCTGCCCTGATGCTTGCCGTCCTGCGACCCGATGGGCACGCCGTCCAGCGCGACCAATGTGAAGGGCTGCGCCACCCCGTCATAGGTGAGATTGAGGTCCATGATAGTGTCGGCGGACGTGTTGGCCACCCGCCAGAATTCCTGCACTCCGGGATTCATCTGGATGATCGACGGGGTGTATTGCGGATAGTTGATCGGCACGTAATTGAGAGACACGTCCCAGAAGGGCGCATTCGGGCTCCAGTTGGCAACCACGCCGAGCGACTGGTCGCGAATGACGAGGTATCGCTCGGGCAATCCCGCGACGATGGGCTCAAGATTGGCGATCCCTTCGACCTCGATCACGCCCGTCGCGCCGCCCTGAACGGCGTGAGAGGAGATGCCATGGACATGCGGATGGTACCAGTAGAGCCCGGGCGGCTCGTCTTTGGGAATGTCGATGACGTACTGAAACGTCTGGCCAGAATTGACGAGTGTATGGATCACTTCGTCGCTGTGACAGGTCGGAGCCACGTTGGTGCCGTGGAAATGCATATTCACCGAGGCGTCATTCATGACGTTGGAATAGCACTCGATTGTGCTGCCGTTGACCTGCTCGCCTGCGCCCTTGGGCGTGGGAACCATGTTCGTCAGCATGATCTGTATCCGGTCGCCGGGGTTCACGTGGAGCGTCGGGCCCTCGCTTCCATCGGGAGTGACGAAGCAGAACTCCGTCCGGTTGAAGGCGTCCACGGCCGTGTAGTAACTCAATGCCACCTCGAGCAGGCCGTTCTGGCTGTAGAGATCAGGCGGCGGCGCAACGATCGCGCCCGGCGCGGGGCGCGGGCACGGGCCGCCGGTCTGCTGCGCCATCGCCTGCGCAGGCAGGAGCAGCGCCAGGCAGAAAACCAGCACAAATCCTCGGATAATATTCACGGCGATCCCCCTGCTCTCGGCCCTCTAAGGCTAGTGCTTGTGCAACTGAGGAGCAAGCGCAGCCGGTCCGCGGTCCGAGAGCTCCCCGGTCAGAGCGAATGCGCGGCCGCTGTCGCGCGGCACTTTGGCTTCGCCGTGCACAGCGTCACGCGCGCGGGACGCTGGCGCCGCGACCTGCATGGAGTGCAGCCGACGACATTATGGCTTGACTTTGAAAACCGTGCCGCAGCCGGTTCCGCTGCCGCATGCGTTGCTGCCTCCGCCCGCTTCGGTCACACCAAAAGGGTGCCGGCCTTGTCGGCGACCAATCCCGCCTACGGAGTGGCGCCATCTTTACCCCCTGTGAAGGCATGAAGCACCGTCTCCGTCCCCTCTGCTGCAATCTCGAAGACTGTACCACAACCATTGCCGTT
>Ga0302324_100023619_pt1 | contig 11886 bp, 14 predicted proteins | sample Palsa_T0_1_FD_201949 | JGI IMG/M metagenome (GOLD analysis project Ga0302324, IMG submission 201949) | Peat permafrost microbial communities from Stordalen Mire near Abisko, Sweden - Palsa_T0_1 | ecosystem: Environmental > Terrestrial > Soil > Palsa > Peat permafrost | place: Sweden: Abisko... | reverse complement strand
GCGCATTGCACGCAATTCCGGCACGCCGAGTTCGGGTTACTTCGTCGACTGGGTGATTTCGCGCATACCGGGTTATGTCGGCAACGTCGACGAGCCGATCGTGGTCGAGACCACGTTCGATATCGCCTTGCAGCAAAAAGCGGAACGCGCAGTCGCGCAGGGTTTTGCGAAAGAGGGCCGCGGTTTGCATGCGCACGAAGGTGCGCTCGTCGCCATGCAGCCCGATGGCGCCGTGCGCGCGCTCGTGGGCGGTCGCTCCTATGCCGACAGCCCCTTCGACCGCGCAGTCGACGGCTCGCGGCAGCCGGGCTCCGCCTTCAAACCGTTCGTCTATCTCGCGGCATTCGAACATGGCCGCAGTCCCGACGATATGATGAACGATGAACCCGTCGATATTCGCGGCTGGAAGCCGTCCGATTTCGAAGGCCATTACGAAGGCGAAATCAGCCTCGAACGCGCCTTCGCAAAATCCTCAAATTCGATCGCAGCCCAACTTGCGGCGGAGATCGGCGCGCGCGCCGTCGCCGCGACCGCCCATCGCCTCGGCATCACGTCGGAACTCATGGAAGTCCCGTCGCTGGCGCTCGGCACATCGGGCGTCACGCCGCTCGAACTCACCGGCGCCTATGCGCCATTCGCCAATGGCGGCGACGGCGTCATTCCTTACGGTATCAACCGCATCAGGACGCGGTCGGGAAAAGTGCTCTACGCCCGCGAAGGTTCCGGCATCGGCCGCGTCGCCTCGAAGGACAATGTCGGCAAGATGACGCAATTGATGGTCGCGACCGTCACTTCGGGCACGGGCAAGTCCGCCAGGCTCGACGAACGCCCGAGCGCCGGCAAGACCGGCACGACGCAGGATTTCCACGATGCCTGGTTCGTCGGCTTTACGGCCGATCTCGTCTGCGGCGTGTGGATCGGCAATGACGACAGCACACCGATGGTGCATGCGACGGGCGGCGGGATGCCGGCGCACATCTTCAAGGCGTTCATGGAAGCGGCGGAAAAGAATTTTCCCGTGAAGCCGCTCGCCGGCGCACCGGCCGCAACGGATCTGGCGGCTGCGCCGGTCGAGACCTCCGACGCCAATGCCGACCAGGCGTCGCCACCGCCGGTGCAGCCCAAAAAACCGGACGCCTTCGACCGCGTCCTCGACAGTCTGTTCAGCGGGACGTGAGTGACGACATGCCAAATCATAAAAGATCAAAAATAATTGTCATGGCCCGGCAAGACCGGGCCACCCAGGAGCCGCGAGCGCCCATCATTCAAATTATTCAGAAGCAAATTTCCGGATAGCATACCAACGCCCTCTGGGTGGCCCGGTCTTGCCGGGCCATGACACCTAAGGGGAGGAGTGCAAAGAGACGTTCGCTCACGCCCCGGCCGGCATTGCATAACGATGCAACAGCGGGCCGTTGTGCTCGAGCCACGCTTGAGCGCCGTCGGAATCGATCGCGAGTTCGCGCACCAGTTTCCAGAAGCGCGGCCCGTGATGCATGTGGCGCATGTGTGCGACTTCATGGGCCACGACATAGTCGAGCACGAAGGGCGGCGCCAGGATGAGACGCCAGGAATAGGACAGCGAGCGCTCCGTCGAGCAGGAGCCCCAGCGGCTTTGCGTATCGCGCACGGAAATACGCGCGGGCCGCGTCCCGATCCGCTCTGCCAGTTCCACCGTGCGCGCAGCCAATGCCGCACGCGCCTCACGCTTGAAGAAATCGAGCAACCGGCGCGGTGCATGTTCGGCGCGGCCGCCGACGCGTATGAAACGCTCGCCATCGGCTTCCTCGATCCACACCGGTGCCGGGCCACGCGCGACGGCGGTCACCAGATGCTCTTCGCCCCTGAAAAGGATGCTCGCGCCCGGCGCAAGCTCGATGATCCTGGGAACCTTGGCGAGCCGTCGCCGGATCCAGTCTTCCTCGGAGCGTGCGAAATCGAGCGCTTTTTCGACGGCCCGTCGCGAAGGTGCCACCACCGTCACTTCGCCGGTGGTCGGGTGCACCTTGATGATCAGGCGCCTGGCGCGAGGATTGTGGCAGATCGTCACCGAGACCGGTTCGCCGTCGATGCGGAGCAATTCGCGACGGGCGAGCTGTGACGGAGGACGATAACGCATGGGGCTTCCTTTTACGCTTGAACCTTGCTTCTCTCGCACGAATCTCACGAGAACCAATGCATGACGTCTCCGCCCCGCTTTCATCTCGCATTCCCGGTGCGCGATCTTGCCGAGGCCCGCGCCTTCTACGGAAACCTGCTCGGTTGCCGCGAAGGCCGCTCGTCGCCCGACTGGGTCGACTTCGATTTCTTCGGTCACCAAATCGTGACGCATTTAACCGCTTCGCGGGCCGAGCACCAAGCGCATAATATTGTGGACGGCGAAGAAGTTCCCGTGCGTCACTTTGGCGTAATCCTTTCTTTGCCGGAATGGAAGGAACTTGCAGAGAAATTGCGCGCGCACGGCACCGCCTTCATCATTGCGCCGCAAATCCGCTTTGAAGGAACGCCCGGCGAGCAGGCAACGTTTTTCCTTAACGATCCGAGCGGCAATGCTTTGGAATTCAAAGCATTTGCCGACGACGCGATGGTGTTCGCAAAATGAAGAATGCGCGCTTGATCTTCATTGCGCAACTTATTGGAACCGCAGCACTTCTTCTGATTCTGGGCGCGCTCGGTTTCGAATACCTCGATCGTTTGCCGCCCTGTGAGCTGTGCATGTGGCAGCGTTACCCGCATGCGGCGGCGGCCGTTATCGGGATCGGCGGCTTCCTGCTGGTGCGCGCCGGATTGTTGCCGAAACGGGCCGGTCTCGGCCTGGCAGTTCTGGCCGCTTCATTTGTCGCGATCTCGGGCGCCATCGGCGTCTATCACGCCGGCGTCGAGTGGCATTGGTGGCCCGGCCCCAATAGCTGCACAGGCGCGGCCTTTCGCTCTTCGGGCGGCCCGCTCGATCTCAACGCACCGATCGTGATGTGCGATCATGCCGCGTGGCGGCTCTTCGGGCTTTCGCTGGCAGGCTATAATGCCCTGCTGTCGTTCGGCATTGCGGGAGCAGGCCTCTATTTCATTGCCAGGGCGAGGAGAAATTCATGAGCGTCAAACGCGGCAAGCGTCCGTCGCCGCCGGGCATCGCACGATCCGAAGATGTCGCCGCGATGATTCGCGTCGATCATGCGGGCGAATATGGCGCGGTTCGGATTTACGAAGGCCAGCTCGCCGTTCTGGACAATCGTCCCGGCTCCGCGAAGGCGGCCAAAGCCATTCGCAGGATGGCGCGCCAGGAACAGGATCATCTCAAGGCGTTCGACAAGCTCATCAACGAACGCCGCGTGCGGCCGACGGCGCTCGCGCCCGTCTGGCATGTCGCAGGCTTTGCGCTGGGGGCCGCAACCGCGCTGCTCGGCGAAAAGGCGGCCATGGCGTGCACGGCGGCCGTCGAAGAAGTGATCGACGATCATTATGCAAACCAGATCGCACGCATTGAAAACGACGACGTGCTGAAGGGCCGAATCGAATCCTTCCGCGCCGACGAAATCGCCCATCGCGACGAAGCGCTGGCGCGCGGCGCAGAGGAAGCACCGGGCTATCGCATCCTTTCTTCCGCGATCAAGGCGGGCTGCAGGCTCGCCATAAAGCTCTCCGAACGGATATGAGTGGAAGCGAGGATCGTCACGCGCGGCTTGCGGCAGCGGGCAACCCTCGACGCGCCAATGATGCCGATGTTCCGGCGCTGGCCAGGCTCTTCGCGGCCGCCTTCGCAAACGATCCGGTGTTCGACTGGATCGCGCGGCGCGGAGCAAAGCGCGCCGCAGGCCTCGAGCGGTTTTTCTTCTGGGTCCTGAAAGCGCGCGCCGTGCCGTTCGGCGAGGTGTGGATGGCGGAGGATTGCGGGACGGCCGCGGCGTGGCTGCCGCCGGATGCGCCGGCAAGTCCGGGCGGCTTCTTCGAACAATTGCGGCTGCTGCCAATGTTCGTGCGGCTTTGCGGAATCCCCCGGCTCGGCCGTGGCTCGGCCATGGCCGAAGCTATGGAAAAGCATCATCCCAAAGACCCGCACTTCTATCTCTCCTTTATTGGCGTGGCGCCGCGCCTGCAAGGCATGGGCCTGGGCTCTGCGATTCTCGAAGCCACGATCCGGCGCGCCGATGCACAGGGCTGGGCCGCCTATCTGGAAAATTCCAATCCGAAGAACACGCGCCTCTATGAGCGTCACGGCTTCGTCGCGCGCCCCAGCATTGCACCCAGGGGCGCGCCACCTTTGCTGCCCATGTGGCGGGGAGCGCAATGACGCCGGCGTCTCGCGACGACTTTGCGCGACTCGATCTCGCGCCGTTTGTCCTGACCGATTCGGACGCGCTTTTTCTGATCCGCGGCGACGCGGAAGCCATGCGCCATTGGGATTGGCAAGGCGACGCCTCGCGCGAAGACACGGCTATGGTTGCGCGCGGGATGCTCAAGGACGTCGAAGCGGGCTCGGCCAGATTCTGGACCGTGAGACGCACAAGCGACGGCGCATTCGTGGGCGTGGTCGATCTGAGCGAGATCGACGGACAGGAAGCCGATCTCGGATTCATGATCCGCCGTGAGTTCTGGGGACAGGGCTACGCGTTCGCTGCGGCGACGCTGGCCGTTCGGAACGCCTGGGCGATGGGATTGGCGCGTCTGCGCGCGCGCATCCATGCGGACAACGCGCGCTCGCAGAAACTTCTCGAACGGCTGGGATTTGCGCTGCAGGACGAGCGCAACATCGAAGTTCGGCTGGGCGTGACAAAACCCTGCCGCTTCTTCCTGTTGCAAAGAAACTGATGCGCCGTTTTCGCGCGTGGCCCGATTTTCCTGCATCGTCCGGACGTCCGCCGTATTGGTAAACACATCCTTAACAGTCCGAATTGCGACAAGGCTTACTTTAACGTCAACGCAATGCCCGGTCGCTTAACATTGTCGCGCGGACGCCTGCGGATGACGGAGCATTGGACACTCGACGCCTTCCCGGAGCATTTCGACCGGCCTGGATTGCTGTCGGTCTCCTCGCGCTTGTCGCGGCCGCAGCCGCAATGCTGTCCAGTCCGGGCAAGATTGCGCCGGTGCCGCGTGCGGGATTCGTCGATCTCTCGCGGTGGAATTTCGCACGGGACGGTGCCGTGCGGCTCAGCGGCGAATGGCTCTTTTTTGAAAGTCGTTGGGCCGGCGATGCCGGCGATGGGCGCGCCGATGGCGTTCGCGCGAAAATTCCCGGGCCCTGGCCCGCGAGCAAACGCGACGGCAAACTCCACGCCGCGGGATTTGGAACCTACACACTGACGCTGAAGCTGCCTGCTGCGCCACGAGGCGACGGGTTTGCCGTCGACACCGGACAATTCCATTCGGCCTATCGCGTTTATGCGGACGATACGCTGATCGCGGACAGTGGCTCGCCGGCCGCAGACGCAAAAGACGAACGCGCCAACTCGTATGGCACGCTCGGCGTCATCCCATCGGCATCGCGGCTGGTGACGTTGAAACTTGAGGTCTCCAATCATCTCGCCAATTTCGGCGGCGTGTTTGCGTCCCCTACCTTCGGCGTCGCAAGCGTGCTGGCGCAACGGCGACATCTGGTGGAGATGCTTCAGCTGATCGTGGCCGGTGCGCTGCTTTTTGCGGCCTTCTACCATTTCGCATTCCACGGGATACTCCGCAGCGGTCAGGCCCATCTGTGGTTCGCGCTGACGGCGGCGCTGATGGCAACGCGCAATTTTCTTTTCGAACCCCTGGGGGCCAATCTCGTTCCCCTGATCGGACAGGATTGGGTCTGGCGCGTCGACGTCGCGGTGACGTCGCTCTGTTTGCCGGGCGCCTATTGGTTTCTCGCGCTGAGTTTCAGGCGGTATCTATCCAGAACGGTCGGCGTTGTATTGACCATATCGTGCATTGCAGGCGCGCTTGTGAGCCTCATCGGCGGCGCCGTGGTGGGCGACAGCGTGCTCAAAGCGGTGGAAATCCAGGCGTGTGCGGTGATCCTCTATCTCACCCAGGCGATCGTACGGTCGGCCTGGGAAGGCGAGAGAGGGGCGAGCCTTGCCCTCCTTGGCTGGCTCTGCGTCTCCGCCGCCGTCGTGCACGACACGCTGGTCGACAATCAGATCATCGCCGGCGGCAACGCCCTTCCCGTGGGCTGCGTCGCCTTCTTTCTTTGTCTCTCGGGGGCACTCAGCGCCCGCTCGCACGCCGCTTTCGAAAAAGTCGAAAAACTCTCGGCCGAGCTGAGGAGTTTGAACACGCATCTCGAGACGGTCGTCGGCGAGCGCACTGTCGAGCTGAGCCAGAAGATCCTCGAACTCGAGGCGCAGCAGATCGCGCTCGAACAATCGCGCAAGGCGGCCGTGGCCGCGAGCGAGACGAAGTCCCGGTTCCTTGCCAATATGAGTCACGAACTTCGCACGCCGCTGAACGCGATACTCGGCTTTTCCGAAATCATTCGCGGTCGCATTTTCGGCGACCAAACCGAGCGCTATTCCGGGTATGCGGCCGATATTCACGCGAGCGGGCACCGCCTTCTGTCTCTCATCGACGATATTCTGGACCTTTCCAAAATCGAAGCCGGGGGATTTGAGCTCAACAAAGTCAACCTCGATCTCGGCGCACAGATTCGCGCCGCGATGCGGCTCGTGGAGGCACGGGCAACGGAAAAATCGATCGGGTTTGCCTTCGAGCCCGAGGCAACGCTCGAAATGGTCGCCGACGAGCGTGCGCTGCAGCAGATTCTTGTCAACCTCCTGACGAATGCCGTGAAGTTTACGCGCGCGGGCGGCGAGGTCCGTGTGCAGATGTCCCGCGGCTTGGACGGCGCGACAGACATTGCCGTCGAGGACACGGGCATCGGCATCAGGTCGGAAGACTTGTCGCGCGTTTTGCAAAGCTTCGGGCAGGGGCGCCACGACGTCGCCGCCACCAACGAACGCGGTACGGGCCTGGGCCTGCCCATCGTCAAGGGGCTCGTCGAAGCGCATGGCGGCACGTTCAGGATCGAGAGCATCGTCGGAGTCGGGACGAAAGCCGTTCTGTCATTTCCTCCCGAACGCGCCGTTGAGAATACCAACCCGCTTCAAGCCGCGTAGATCGTTAGGGCTCGAGTACGCTGTCCCAATAGAGATAGTCCGCCCAGGATTGGTGCAGATAGTTCGGCGGAAACGCGCGCCCGTTGTTGCGCAATTCGTTGACACTCGGCCGGTGCGGGGGATGGCGCGGAATCATGCCTGCGTGCTGCGCGAGCCGTCCGCCCTTGAGCAGATTGCAGGGCGCGCACGCGGCCACGACATTGTCCCACGTCGTGCGACCGCCGCGCGAGCGCGGTACGACATGGTCGAAGGTCAGATCCTCGTCAGCGCCGCAATATTGGCACTCGAAGCGGTCGCGCAGGAACACGTTGAACCGGGTGAAGGCGGGATTGCGGGCGGGCCGCACATAAGTCTTCAGCGAGACGACGGAGGGAATCTTCATCTCGAAGCTGGGCGAGCGGACAATGCGCTCGTATTCGGCCAGGATGTTCACGCGCTCAAGGAACACGGCCTTGATCGCATCCTGCCAGGACCACAGCGATAGCGGGAAATAGCTCAGGGGACGGTGATCCGCATTGAGCACCAGCGCCGGGCAATTGTCGGGAACACGCTCGGCGGCTAACACGAGTACGCTCCTGTGAAGACTGAACCCTCCATTTTCGGGCCGGACTTTACGGAACAAGCGGTGCAAAGCCAAGAACCGCGCCGAGCTTAACCGATTCGGCGTGACTGTTCGGCGACAGAGGTCGGCCTTCGCTGTCAAAACCTCTGGATCGGGAATTTCCCAGGCTGAAGCGATTGCGATTTAGTCAACCGGACATGAAATCTCCCCCTCGCCGGGCCTGAGAAGGCCGCGGAAGGCGAGACTGAGGAAAACGCCGCCCAAGGCCAGACCGGAGGGATCGATGGCGTGCGGAGTACCGGGCGAGACGTGCCACTGGACCGCAACGCCCGCGCGACCCAAAGCCGCGGCGGAGGTGAACATGAATTCGGGCTGGATCATGGGATCGGAATCGCCATGGACGAGCAGCACCGGCGGGGCATCCGTCAGAGGCGCAGGTTCGTCGGCCAGCAAACCCGAATAACCCACAATCGCGGCGGGTTTCTTCTTGAGACCCACATGCAGCGCCATCATCGTGCCCTGGCTGAAGCCGACCAGTGCAAGCCTTTCGACCGGCAGATTGGCGCGCGCGAGTTCAGAATCGAGAAAGCGCTCCAGGGATCCGGCCGCCGCAGCGACGCCCTGGCGCATGGCACCCGGATCGAGGCGCGAGATGGGAAACCACTGATAGCCAGGGCCGGCGGCGCACGGCTCGGGCGCGTTGGGGGCGACGAAGGAGACGGTCGGCAACAGACGCTGCCAATGCGGCGCGAGACCGATCAGATCGTTGCCGTCGGCGCCATAGCCGTGACAGAGCACGACGAGATGGGTGGCGGGGCCCCGTGTCGCGGGAAGCCGCGGTCCGTCCAATGGGCGCGCGCCGAATGCCATGTGTTTGGTTCCGCTATATGCTTTGTCCATGATTGTCACGCGCTTTGCCCCCAGTCCAACGGGCTATCTGCATCTCGGCCACGCCTACGCGGCACATTTCGCACATGGCGCGGCCGCCGCCGCGGGCGGCCGCTTCCTGCTGCGTCTCGAAGACATCGATCGCGCCCGCGCCAGACCCGAATACGAAGCAGCGATCCTCGATGACCTCGCATGGCTCGGCCTCGGCTGGGATGGCCCGGTGCTGCTTCAGTCGACGCGCTTCGACGCCTATCGCGCGGCGCTTGCGAGGCTCGAGGGCGAAGAGTTGCTCTATCCCTGCTTCTGCACGCGCAGCGAAATCGCGGGTGAAATAGCGCGCGCGATCGAAGCGCCGCATGGGCCCGAAGGCCCGCTCTATCCCGGGACCTGCCGCGATCTGTCTTCCGGCGAGCGCGATGAGCGCCTGGAGTCGGGCGCGCTCTATGCGCTGCGCCTCGACTGCGCTGCCGCCACGAAGCGTGTCAGCGCGCTCACTTTCCGCGAGGAGGGTTCGGGACCGCTGGGCGAACGCGGCGAGATCGCAGTCGATCCATCGCGCTTCGGCGACGTCGTTCTGGCGCGGAAAGACACGCCCGCCTCCTATCATCTGGCCGTCGTGATCGACGATGCGCATCAGGGCGTGACGCATGTGACGCGCGGCAACGATCTGTTTTCGGCAACGCACATTCAACGCCTGCTGCAGGCCCTGCTCGGACTGGAGGCGCCCGCCTATGCGCATCACAAGCTCATTCTCGATGCGAATGGGCGCAAATTCTCCAAACGCGACCGATCGGTGACTTTGGGTGCATTGCGCGAAGCCGCAGAAACCCCCGCCTTGCTTCGCGCGCGCTTGGGATTCTGAAAGGCGCGTCTTTTGTCCGATTCAGTCGGCTATCCGCAAAGTGCGGCGGTAGATCGCCACGCGCGCCATGAAATAGACGATCAGCACGAACGTTGCGGCCACGGCTGCGGTCTGCGCCAGACCCACGATCGGAGCATTTCCAGGTTGGGCAAGGCCGGCAGCGGAGCGGCGGGCGACGTCGCGCAGCGGATCGATACGGGCGAACGCTTCGTTGATGGCACCGCCGACGAGAAGGTAGTAGCTGAGTACCATCATGATTGGATGCAGATAGGCCCAGAAAGCCGCGCTCTGGCGCGAGGCGGCAAAGCGTCCGACGACCACGAAGGCGAGCGCTCCCACGGCAAGCCAGTGGAAAAAACCAAAGACGTGCGGCCCCGCGCTGAAGGGCACGAAATGCGCGATATCGAAGCGATAGATCGCGAAGGCGCTGAGATTGAGCGCCAGCATCGACCAGAAATAGACGCGTCCGACGCGTTTATGTTGCGGCGTCCCCTTGGTTGCTGCGAGATTGGTTGCGCCCGCGAGGAGGGCGATCGCGCAGGCGAGGGAATGCAGCCAGCCGATGAGCGTGATGTCGTGGATGTGCATTGCGAACCTCTTCTTCAGATTCCGGGCGGCGCGTCGATGATGTCCCGCAGATAGGCGACGTAGTCTTCGAGCGCGCGTCGGCCCTTCTTGTTGAGCGCGATACGGGTACGAGGGCGCTTGCCGACAAAGTCCTTTTCGACATCGACGTAGCCGGCGACTTCGAGAGTCGTGATGTGAGCGCCAAGATTGCCTTCGGTGGCGCCGACAACCGCCTTCAGCCGCACGAACTCAATGGGGTCTCGCGGCGGCAGCGCTTTCAGCGCTGCCATGATCTTCAGGCGAACGGTCTGATGGATGGCGGGATCGGGCTGGTCCATCAGACGCTCCTGAGCCAAAGACCGCCCAGGATCAACGCGCCCCCGCCGACGCCAGCGAGCCAGAGAAGATAATACGGCTGCAGGTAGAAATATCCGAGCAGGGTGAGCACGCCGATGACCACGCCCACGACGGCAATGCGCAGCATGTTCGTCCAAATTCCCAATTGGGTATAGGCGAATGCCACGAGAAGCGGGAAAAATGCGGCAACCTGCGTGCCTCGCGTCGGCGGCATGATGACGAACAGAGCCGATATGAACGCGATGACGGCGACGAACGTTGCGGCGTAGCGCCATTGGAATTCGGGCTTGCTCTTGCTCTTGCCCTTGGACCGCGATCCGATCACGAAACTTCCGACAATACCTGCGAGCGACAACGCGGAAAAGATGATCGGATGACGAGGATAATAGTAATACCCGCCATATTCCGCGGCCCAGATGACGCCCCACATGATCAGGTGCGGCGACGACTGGTGATAGCCATAGGCGCTGGCGCTGCGTTGCTCGGTCTGGGAAATTTCCCGCAGCGCATCCGCGGCTTCAGTGGGTGACATGGGCATGACGACCTCCTTTGTTGCAGAGTACTCTATCATATAGAGTATTCTGGTCAAGAGATTTCAAGGCGCTCGACCTCCCCGCGTCGGCAATTCTTCTATCGCTCTGAAACTGTCGGAATTCCGGAAGAACACATGCAGGTGGCGCGCGGGCTGCGCTCGTCACCAATCATTGAGGCCTTCGAACCTGGCGAAGCCCGCATCGTGCGCCCAGCGGGTCCATTCGGCGCGCAGACGGGCCGTCTTGATGGGGCTGCGCGTGCCTTCGCCCATGCCCAGGATCTGCAACGCCGCGCAGCCGGCAAAGGGTTTGCCGTCGGACGGGGGAAGATGGTCTTGCGGATCGTCGAGGCGGGCGAATTGCGAATCCTCGATGCCGTCCGTCGCGAGAATGATCGTGGTGGGAAGCCCCGAGCAACCCTCGCTACGCGAGACGTTGTCGAGGAAGGCCAGGATGTTGGTGCGGCCCTGGGCCTTCCATTTGCCGCTGGCGACGAGCTCCGGCGTGCCCGCGACGAGGCGCTCGATCTCGCTGGCGACGGCATCGGGGCGGCTGCGCGCCGAAATCATCGTATCGAAATAGAAGGGATTCGACGTCGCATCGAAACTGCCGAAGGTGCGTACGTGGACTTCCGAGGCGAAACCGAGCCTGGCGACGACGCCCGCGATGCGCACGGCAACCTTCGCCGCGTATTGCGGATTCCCGATCAGGGGATTGCTCCGGGAGAGATCGAGCCCGATGACGATGCGCTGGGCCGGCCGGTCGGACTGGTCGTCGTCATAGGCGGCGGGCGCGACCGGCAGCGCGTGGCGCGTCGCGTCGAGCGCCATCGCGCCTCCGCCGATAAAGGCGACCGCCGTCACCGCTGCCAGCATCATCTGCATCTTGCGTTCTAGCTCGTCTCGCGGTCCGCCAATTCGAGCAGGTGAAGCTGCGCGAATTGCTTGCGGCGGTGAAGATAATCCCGGGAGATGAGAAAATTGCGAACGTTGTTCTCGAAGGTCTGCATGTAAAGCGCCGCTA
>Ga0302324_100023616_pt1 | contig 11886 bp, 9 predicted proteins | sample Palsa_T0_1_FD_201949 | JGI IMG/M metagenome (GOLD analysis project Ga0302324, IMG submission 201949) | Peat permafrost microbial communities from Stordalen Mire near Abisko, Sweden - Palsa_T0_1 | ecosystem: Environmental > Terrestrial > Soil > Palsa > Peat permafrost | place: Sweden: Abisko... | reverse complement strand
GGTTACCGGGAAACTTCCTCCACTTTGATCGCAGTCGCTATTCATTCAGCGTGAATCTGGGGCGAACGTTCGCAACAACGCGCCGGCAATGTGGTTGCCCACGAAAACGTTCCCACGCGCAATCATGTGCGTGTCGTTCTCGTTGTAAAGCGGCAGACCTGGCCCCTTTTCGTACCGGACCAGATCCTCGAAAAGATCGTATGTTGCGAGCTTCTTTATGCCCGAGAGTGCCGATTTCACCCGGCGCGCCTCGGCGGCACGTTTAGCGCTCATGTCATCTGGAAACGAAACGAAGTCCGTCTGTCGTTGGACGAGATCTTCGCTGTCGGAGACGTCCTGACTGCTCGGATACCAGACGAGCATCAGCCGTGACTTCGTGCTGTCGAGCATCTTGCGCGCAGAGCTAAGGAACTTAGTGTCGACCCAGTTGAATGCCGACGTGATGACGTACGCGTCGACGTGGCGAAACGTCAGGTAATTACCGATGTAGTCCCAGATTTGATACATAAATGCGCCATCAATGCGGTGGGTATGACAGCGCACGGGCTTCGCAAATCGGTGGCTCGCGTTCAGACGTCGCTCGATTACACCGCAGATAGAGTCATTGTCGTCATGGCTGTCAAAGAATACGTTGGAAGCGCCGACGAGCGCAATCTCGTAATGCGCGCTGTCATAGGGTGCGGCACCTTCGAGCCCGTACTCTTGGGTGCGAAAACGCGGCAGCGGTAACGTGCGAATGCGTCTGTTGCCCGCATCTGCAACAGCGATTGTGTTTCCCTGGACGAGGATGCCACGCGGACTGTGGAACCGGGCATCGGCACCATCGGCAAACCCTGCGTTGTCGGCACCCTTATAATCCGGGCCGCCCGCAAGTCGCGTTGTATATGGCTGTGACGCAAGCGGTGGTACGTTAAAACGCAGGTAGCGCACGGTGTTGGTCACTGGGTCGCTATACACCGCTTGGTGCTTGCCCAGCGCTACGATCTGACGCGGCGTACCGAAGGTCCAACCGTCACTTGGGATCGGGATCAATGACACTCGACCGGTATATGGCGCGGGCCCCGCAGTTGCGGCTTCCTTTACGTCATATTCGACAACAGCTTCGGCCGTAACCACGATGAGCTTCGGGTCATCCATGTCATGAGATACGGAGACCGCAATGACCTTGTAGGAAATGTTCGGAAGTGGAGAAGCTGTTACTTTATGACCGTCCCATCGCTTCACTCCACCGCCATAATCCGCGATCCAAAGATTTCCGGCGCGGTCAAAAGCGATGTCTTCCGGCGAGGTCAAGCCCGTTACGACCGTAGTAACAACGCCGTGATCGACCTTACGAATCATCTTATTTTTGGCGTCCGCTACGTAAAGCGCACCATCGATTCCAATGGCCAGCCCCATCGGATGGTTAAATCGCGCAGTCAAGGCCGGCCCGTCCCGGTAGCCGCCGAGCACCGACATACCGAGCAACCCCAGAACGCCCGAGCCGGCGACCGTCGAGAGTTTTCCGTCTTTGATCGCACGGATGCGCTGCCCGGCTTCGTCGGAAACGTACATCGTTCCGTCATGCGCGACTGCGATGCCGGTCGGCACGAGGAAGGAACCCGACAACGCGGGGCCATCGTTCATGTTTAGTACGCCGGAGCCGGCGATCGTACGGACACCTGGGCTTTCCGATTGAGCTCCGGACGGCCGCATGGCGAGAAGCAGAGCGATAATACCGCACAGATAAATCACCCTGTAATTCATCGCGGCAGCGTTCGATTTCACAATTTTCAGTCCTTCGTTTCCGAACGAGACAGCCCGCAGCGAGGAGGCTCATTCGCCTGAATTCATTTGGACACCTGACACGTGCCTAACAGATCCAAGAGCATCCTTTCATCATCCCCGGCTCTCGAAGAGATGCGCGAGGAGGTATTGGCCGCGACGAAGGTAGTGCTTTTCTGATAGGGATTGCTCACGCCCCGAATCAATAGTTTGTTCAACGTTTGTAAAAGCCGAGAGTCGCATTGCGGAGGACGAGTGCCAAGATCTAGCGTTTTGGCGATGACATGCCGGCCGATTTTCCTATGCATCATCATCGCGGTGAGTTTCGCGCTCACGTCCAGCGCTCAATCGGAAAGCAGAGGCGTTCAAACAATTGCGGGTTCGGGCTCTCTTGGAATGCGAGACGGTCCTGTCCTGACGGGCTCCTTTCTCGTCCCAACGGGCGTTGCACGCGGGCGCGACGGAACGCTATATGTTTCCGACCAGGCCGGGCAGCGCATCCGTGCGATCAAGGACGGAAAACTTTCGACCGTTGCCGGATCGGGCGCTCTGGGGTTACTCGGCATGTCGGTGCCTGGCGGCTACCAGGACGGCCCAGCCTTGTCTGCGCAGTTCAATCATCCAATGGGGCTAGCCATCGGAACCGATGGCGCCCTTTATATCGCCGACGCGAACAACAAGGCGATCCGAAAACTTGAGCACGGTGTCGTCAGCACTGTCGTTGAAGGCCTGGCTTTCCCGGAGGACATCGCGTTCGACCGCTCCGGTAATCTTTGGATTGCGGATTATGGCGGCCGAGTAAAGCGATGGGACGGTCACGTGCTCACGACGGTTTTCCTCTCGAACATATCCGAGAAGCCCCTTGCAATAGCGGTTTCTCCCGACGCAGCCGATCCCAAGCTCTTGGTGGTAACGGCCGAGGTTCTTGCCGAATTCGACTTAAAAGGTGCCGCAACTTGGAAGCCTGCCGGCACGGTCCCGTTCGTCAAAGTCGAGGCAATAATGCCGATCCCAACTGAAGACTGGACGTTCGGCGATCCGCGCCAGATCGTCGCGCTCGGCCGACACCAAGCCATCTATAGCGACCCGATTAGCAACACCGTGCGCTACGTGCGCTTTGCAGTCGCGCCGCTGGGAACGCAACCATACGTGACGCGGCTTGCGGGCGGCTCAGACTATAAGGGCATTAACAATGCGGGCTTCGCCGATGGTACCGATGCCCGGTTCTATAGTCCCCGCGGCATCCTCGTCTACGGAAATACGATCGTCGTCGCAGACGCAGGCAACCGGCGCATTCGGGCGTTACCGCTACCACGCTTCCGAACACAAGAGTACGGGCTCGTGGATGCCGCGCCGTATGACGACTCCCACTTTGAAATCGCGCTCGTCGGCGCGTCCAACGTATTCTTCGACAGCCATGACGACTCGGACTCGATATGCGGTGTGCTTGAGCGCCGTCTGAACGCGAGCCACCGAATCGCGAAACCCGTGCGTTGTCACACCCACCGTATCGACGGCGCGCGGGTGGATCAAGAGTTTGATTACATCGACAGCTATCTGGCGTTTCGGCACGTCGACCTGTACATCATTACGGGGCCGGGCATAGATGGCAAGGTTCTTACCTCAGCCCGCAAGCTGCTCGACGGCACGAAGTCACGGCTACTGTTCGTATCGTACCCCAGCGCTGAGGAGGTCTCCGACAGCGAAGATCTTGTCCAACGACAGACGGACTTTGTGCTCTTCCCCGATGACAGAAGCGCCGCTCACACTCGCGCTAGCACGCTGGACCGTTTCGGTGGTCGAGGGGTACGAAATCTCGCAGCATACGATCTTTTTTGGGATCTCGTGCGCTACGAGAAGAAACCCAATCTGCCGCTTTTCAACGCTCCCGATACGCATATGAACGCGCGCGGGAACGCATTCGTCGGCGATCACATTGCAGCTGTGTTGTTACGGGAGATCGCTCCCAATTCACGCTGATCGTGTGATGCGCTGCTCCTGCCGAATCGTCGAGGGCCCGAATGGCTGCAGTCAGCTATTTCTCAGGCTTGGGGGTAATATCACGGCGCGCAATACGCCGAGCGTGTGATGCAATATCATTAATTTGCTCGATACGAGCCGATACTTTCCATCCGTGCATGAAATCTGCTTGCCATGCTCGAGACGCTCGAGCCGCCGGTGGAGCATTTCCTCAAGGGAATACTGAGCGAGGATCTGCGAGAGCGAAACGCCGCCCTCGTGATGCAAGAGATCTCGCAGGGTTCGAATGCGTAGCGATGTGATGTTGAGGTTGATGAACACCCAATACAGATACGCAAATCCAAAGTAACTCAAGATGGCGAACACCCACACTGCGATCGCTTCGATCGGGCTGCTTCCCGGCGGCAAATTGAGCGTAGCGACAATCAGGGCTGCCACGAGGCCGCCAAGGAATCCGGCAAGGATCGATAGGCCGATACGGCGCGTGCTATGGACGAGTGTAATTTGAAGGAATACGTTGACCGCGGTCCCGGCGATGGGCGAAACGGTTATGAGCCACTCAGGGGTCATCAGCTAACCACCCTTTTGAAGTCCGAAGACGCGACTCATGGATTCAAATATATTTCCGTACACGCGACCGCTCGGCAATATTTCAACGAGGTCACCCGTCATTTTGATCAAGCCGCTCTGCTCCATAAGTTCGAAGCGATACCTCAGTTCGACCTTCTTGTTAAAGTGCTCGAGCAGCTCAGCTGCTCCGCATCCTGCCCCCTTCGTCGCGGAGAGGTACGATATGATGAGCAATGTCGGGCTCGATAGCTCAATCGCGGCGTAGAGAGCGAAATATGCCAAGGAAACGGGAAGATAAAGGACCCACACACGGACCATCTCCGAGCTCGACAGACCCACGGAATAGCCGAGCGCGCGTGCGACGATAACGATAACAACCGGCGTTACAAGATACAGGATCAGTAGCGCGCGAATCTGCCTTTGCGGAAGGCGGATGCGCCAAATCGCATATTGCAGCAGAAACGACGTAACAAAGAATGCTGCAGCTATCGCCAATACCGTCATACGAGAGAGGCTCTTTCGCCCCACGTTGTTGCAGACCTTGCCACATGTTTTCTTCGGGATCGAGACCGCGCCGACTGACTCGAGGCGCACGACGTTGAGATTCTTTTATAGGTGATAGACGGCATGCGCGATGCTCTTGAGAGCATCGTCAACGTGGTAGAAGATGTGTATTAGCGGTTTTAAGCGGGGGCCAGACTTTCGATCTCCTCCACGCTGCGCCAAACTTCTTTAGCTCGCTGATTTGCAACGATGACATCATTGTCGCCGTAAATTTCTAGGAACGAGTCGATGATTCGCTTAACAACTTCGTCGTTTACGTGAAGCGGGCTTTCATCGTCGAGCCCAAACACCGGACCCGTGTGACAACCGATCCATTTTACCATTTCGTATGACGGCCAATAGTGGACGTCCTTGAGGCCCAACTCCATGATTTCGTGCGCGACGACGCGCAAGATGGATTTCGAGATACAATCGGCGACGATTGGGGAGGACCGCTCGAAAGTTGCTTTGAGCGGCACGGGCGAAACCGTCAGCATGACAGCTGCCGTTGGATTCAAATCCCGAAGCAACTGAATCATTCGTTTGAGATTGTCGACATTTTCCTGAACCGATGTCGTCCGGAATTTTAATTGACTGACGATCAGGGAAGCATGTAAGTTTTCGCCAAGTGTCAGCGTGAAATCCCCCGTTTCGCGGTCGAAGAAACATGGAGCAACACCCAATGAGTAGATGATCATCGTTGCGTCGCGAATCTTCGCCCGGACTTTCTCGCCATATTCGTCGCCGAACACTTCTTGAATGCGGGCCGTTTGTTTCGTGCTCGTGTCGCCCTTCGCCCATTCCAAAAAGTACCGGTTGGCGTACGTGCTGTTGAGTTCTTCGGCGAAGTTCACGTATTCTGCATCCACGCCGCATTGGGAAAGTTTTCTTGCAATGTTTCCGGCGAAGCAGGATCCCATCGTGAAGACGTGATCCGACATGGATATGAGCGGATCGACGTCTTGAAATTCCGTCAGGATGTACTCCCGAATGATCTTCTGGACGTCGCCAAACTCTTTTTGCGAACGCGGATAACGCGCGAGTGGCGTCCGCTTCGACTTCTTGCGCTGAGCGAGCCGCGCCAGCACTCGCTTCGCCGCCGGTAATTCCGGGTCCGTTGCAGCAAACTCGAGATACGGTATTGCTTCTTCGATGCGGTCCTGTTCCATCATCGCGTAGGCCAATTCGTACGCGGCGCGCGTCCAATCCGGGCGAAGTTCGAGCGCTTTTTTGAGGGCTACTTCAGCCTCGGCTTCGATGCTGCTGCGAAGAACCGCGCGCCCCAAAGCGAACTGCGCTTCCGGCCAGTCGGGCTTGAGCAGTGCTGCCTTACGTAACGCCTCTTGACCTTGTGGAATGAGGGTGAGTGTCCCGACGCTAAAGACTGCTGTTGTTCCGAACTCATAGAACGCTTCTGCGGAATTGGGCAACAATTCCGTCGCTTTTCGCAAATGCGGAATCGCCTCCGGATGTCGCCCCGCCTGGACCAGAACAAGACCCAGCCTGAGCTCGCCCATTCCCCACGACGGCGCCTTCTCCAAGGCACTCTTCAACAGTGATTCGGCATCGCTTGTGCGTCCCTGGCGCAGGCAAGACGCCGCGAGTGCCTCGATCGCGTCGACGTCGAGATCGTCGGCCTCAAGTAGTCTGGTCGAAAGCCCTTCTGAATCGTCAATTCGTCCCGACTCAAGGCTCTGACCAAGCAAGCGGTCGTGAAACGTCATGCGTGCAAAATTCGCCCGGGCGAACCGGATGCCTTGCTACTCCGCATTCTTACCCGACCGCGCAGAACGTCAGTCGAACCCCAGATATTTGATCAACATCGAGGCTGGGCGCCCATCGTTTGGAAGCCGAAATGTCGTGTTTGCGCGGATCTGGATCTCGTGTCGGCGTCCGTCGTCGTTTGCGCGTACGCGCACGACGAGATCGCCGGGTGCCGGGCGAACGGTCGCGACCGTCCGGCCATCGATCGTTACGGTGACTTCGGTGGATTTTTTTACGGCCTGATACGGCAGCATCGCTCGAACCGTCAACGTTCCAGGCCCGCGCTCCGGGGCCGAGAGCCAAACGGCAGCTCGCTCGGCCATCCAGCCGTCTTCATACAGACCTGAGAACTCCAGGTTTGGATCCTCGAGGCTTCGCGGGAACGACGTTAGCGCGTGAGGTGATCGAAGTGATCGATATTCCTCTTCGGTTACGATCGAAATGTCACGAATAAACGCGGTGAGCCTTCGAGGATCGAGCTGCTGCTGGGTTCCGTAAAGCTTCATGATACCTTGCCGATGGTCGGGAAACGGCGCTCCGTCCCGCCCCATATCCAGCTCGATGAACGATAGCCCACGTATGACTTGCGGGGTAATCGGCGGAGAGAAAAGCCGGGCTGCACCGTGTCCAATTGGCGCCAGAAGAAAACGCCGCGTACCGACAACCGATGCCGGTGGTATCGTGGAGCGGTCGCCAGTCAACACAGTGGCGGTAACGCTGAGCTCAAGTCGAAACGGCGTGACAGGGTTTATCACATTGAAAAGTAGATACCGACCGACGGCCTCCATCGACTTCGACGGGTCGGCCGAGTCACTCTCAAAACGCCAAAGCATCGTCTCTAAGGTGAAATTCCTCATGCCTAAGGTCCCGCGGACAGATGGAACGTACACCAGATAGTCGCGGACGTCGGCGTATGGGCGCAGGAAAATCTTCCCCGAAAAATCCGGCGGCTTCTTCCAAGTATTGAATAGCGTCGTGTTCAGCGATTCCAGCAGCAGGATGTGATCGGGATGAAGGGCTGCATCCCGCAGGCGTGGATCCAATGGAAAACTATCTTGCCACCGTTCGTTACCCAATTCTCCTACGAGTTGGGCTCTCGCAGTGTAGAATCGGTTGTGCTCATCAAGCGCCTTCGTCGTCGCGGCTCTGAATCGTGCGATTCCTGCATTGAGGTTAGGCGCCGGCTGGATGGAAAATGGCCCAAGATAACTACCGAAGAAAAAGAGCGGCGAGCCGGTGAAATGCGCCGCCTCCAGTGTTGCGACAACCTGATCGGATGCGTCCGAGATAATGGCGTGGTCGAGCGACTTGTTTTGGAGAAGGGTCATTTGCTCGATCGCCTTGTTCTTTGTCCATAGCGGGAGTTCGGTCACACTGCCCGCCCAGTCCATGCTGGCCATACCGTACCAGACGGTGGTCGAAACGTTCCTGGCGGCCCATGCCGCGATCGCGACGAGCAACGCGATGCGAAGCCAAGCAGCAAAACGCGGTGTCATACGGGCACTTTGGCTTGCGCCGGTTTCGACACGGAAGGCAGCGTGGTGCTGATCGCAATCGCCAAGCTGGCAAGAACGAAGGGTTGCGCGTACATTGCGAGCTTGAACAACCCGAAGCCGTTCTGCGTAGCGAACAGATAGAAGAACAGTAGGAGCATCGTAGCGGCCATAATCCCGGCCGCTTCGAGCCGCCAAGTCAGCTTGCACGCGATCACGAGTGCGATCACGTACAGCGCTATGCCCACAAGAGTGTAGGCCTGTGCTTGCACGGACGAGACGTCGGGCGTGCCGTAAGGGAGGAAGCCCCATCCGATCGCAAAGCCTAGAGGCATCAGGTAGGAGGGGAATAGCGCGTTCACGATCTTGTTCCCGGCGTCGGCACCCTGAGCCTCGATGAGCTCATGCGAGATTCCAAGAAGACTCGTGTTGGTGAAGAGAATCGCTAGAATGCAAATAAGAACGAGGTAAGGCACGACACGCCGCCACTGCAGTTCTCGCCGGTAAAGCGCTATTGCGGCGAAGATCAGGATGGCAAGGGCAAGGAAAGGCAAGAGTTCAGGATACGCGAGCAGGAGTGTGGCAATGAAGAGACCGCCAAGACAGGCTCGGGTATACAGAGCCACACCTTTGGGCGGCATCTCCAACAACACGAGCGCGGACGCGCTCAGCGCCGCCAGGCCGAAATCTTGCGGCAACAGTTGTATGAACGTGCCGTACGCGAAGTTGGCTGACAAAGCGATCGCTATGAAGACGGCCAGGGAGAGGCCTGTTCGGGACTGTTGTTTACATATCAGTGCCGCCGCCGTCATTATCGCGACGACGTGGAAGGCGACAGTTAGAATCATATAATTTTGTACTGCGCTGAGTCCGGTCAGCGCCATGAGGCAAGCGAGTATCAGCTGGCTTGCAGACCGAACCTCACCGAGCGAGTAGTAAAACGAAGTGTTCCAACTGCGGTCCACCTCGCGATTTAACTCGTTGGGCGACGGGAGCTGATAGAAGCCGTGTTCGTAAAAGTGATTAGCCCCCAGCACGTAGTTTGTCATATCGCCGTTGCCCGTGCTGATCCAGTTAGTGCCCGCCACCACCAGCGGCCAGCCAACGAGCAGCATCGCGGCAACAATTGCGCCACACCACGGCGCTGCCATCCGCCACGAAACATTGGGCCGGCGAATGACGCCGTATGAGAGGTTTGCTACCAAGAGGCCGATCAACAGCGGCACCGCAAAACTCTTTGCCGGGAGGCCGGCGCGGTTCAGAAATGTGGCAGCGACTGCATACAGCGCGAGCCCCGCAAACGGCATCAGGAGCCAGCGACGCGTGCTCGGATATTGACGGCCGAGGCCGTCTACGATTCCGTAACCAACTATCCCCAAGGAGCAGACAATCAGGCAGGTCAGAAGGATGGGAACGACGTGCATGCTTCGGCTTCTGGCCTTTCAAGACAGAACCGCCGCCTCACTTTGTGGGTAAACTGAGCGGCTTCGATGTTCGCAAACCTGGGGTATCGCGGCACAATAGCGCCGATCTTCGATTAGTGCCTCGCGCGCGAGCGGCATCCTGCACCGATCGGGATCGACACGCAGCCACGAGATGGGCACCGAAGGTCGGGCTTTGCTACATATCAGTGTGATGGCTGAAGGTCAAATGTTTGCCGCGCAGACTTTATCCGAAAGCGATGAAACGCGTGGAGTTTCTTGACGAAAAACGAGCGCGCGCTGGAACGATTTCGTCACTTCAATGCAAGCAAGGAGGGAGGAGGTAAGCGTCCTCCTAGTCGCCGAAAGCCGCATGGATATGGACCACGGCACTATCAGCGACCGTGTCGCAAGCTATCTGGATGAAATCGAGAAGGTCGTTAAATCCATCTCGCGAGCGGACGTCCGCGTCGTCGTGGATCGCTTGTTTGACGCTTGGCGTGAGCAACGTACGACATATATTATCGGTAATGGTGGCAGCGCATCGACCGCGTCGCACATGATGAACGATCTCAACAAGATGACCACGGTCGAAGGAGCACAGCGTTTTCGCGCTATTGCGCTCACGGATAATATGCCGTACATTACCGCGATCGGGAATGATATTGAATACAGCGATGTCTTCGTCGAGCAGCTGCGTAACCTGCTTTGTCCAAAGGATGTTCTCATCGCAATATCGGGCTCTGGCAATTCCGAAAATATCATTCGCGCGGCAAAATATGCCCGTCGGATTGGCGCGGGCGTTATTGCCCTTTGTGGAAATCCGGGAAGTCGTATATGCGAGTGCGCGGACGCGGTGGTGAATGTTGCCGCCGAAAGTATCTGCCACCAAGAGGACGGCCATCTGATTCTTAATCACGCGATTGCTCTTGCGCTGCGTGAGCGTATCGCCGTAACGCTATGAGTCAGATTCGGCGCTCGCTCGTAACAGGCGGGGCGGGTTTTATCGGAAGCCATTTGGTCGAGCGGCTCCTTGCGGATGGCGAGGAAGTCGTCGTCCTCGATAATCTGGCGGTCGGTCGCGAAAAGAATCTTGCAAAAGCGCTTGAATCCGGTCGCTGTGCCTTTGCTTCGGTGGATATCCGAGAGCGCGAAGCGCTTCGGGCGCATTTCGATGGAATTGACACGGTGTACCACTTGGCTGCACTTGCAGATATCGTTCCGTCGATTGAGAAGCCGACGGAGTATTTTACGACCAACGTCGACGGCACGTTTAATGTCCTTGAAGCCACGCGCACAGCCGGTGTCCGCCGCTTTGTCTACGCAGCGTCCTCATCGTGTTACGGCATTCCCGACATTTACCCAACACCGGAAGAGGCTCCGATCAAACCGCAGTATCCGTATGCGCTCACGAAATATTTGGGCGAACGAATTGCATTGCACTGGGGCAGCGTCTACGATATTCCGACCGTGTCGCTCAGGTTCTTCAACGTTTTCGGGCCACGAGCGCGAACATCGGGCACGTATGGTGCAGTCTTCGGCGTCTTTTTGGCGCAAAAACTCGCCGGCAAGCCCTTTACCGTCGTCGGCGACGGAGAACAAACGCGTGACTTTACTTTCGTGACGGATATCGTCGACGGGATTGTTGCCGCTGCGCGGAGCGGATTGCGTGACGAGATCCTCAATTTGGGATCCGGCGGGACGTATAGCGTCAATCGCCTCTGCTATTTGCTCGGTGGAGCGATTGAGCATATTCCAAAACGCCCCGGCGAGCCCGACTGCACATTTGCTGATACGAGCAAGACTAAGCGCTTGCTTGGTTGGGAGGCGCGGACACCTTTCGAGGACGGCGTGCGGATCATGCTCGAGCATATCGATGATTGGCGCGATGCTCCGCTCTGGGATGCTGCCACGATTGCGAGCGCAACGAAAGCGTGGTTCGAATATCTCGGCCAGACGGCGCCGGCATGAAAACGCTCGATCCATCGCGCGCGGAAGATAAGGTCGTTTCGCTCGATCAGTTTGCCGAGCGTGTTGCAGAAATGAAAGCGGCAGGGAAGAAGGTCGTGCTCTGTCATGGCGTTTTCGATCTGCTGCACTATGGACATCTGCTTCATTTCGAGGAAGCGCGCAGTCAAGGGGATGCCTTGGTCGTGACGCTTACGCCCGATGTTTACGTGAACAAAGGACCAAATCGGCCGACGTTTACGGAAGCGTACCGCGCGCAGATGCTTGCCGCGCTCGAGATCGTGGATTATGTAGCGATCAACAAATGGCCGAGTGCCGTTGAAATGCTCGAAACGGTTGGGCCAGATGTTTACGCAAAGGGGCCCGATTACAAGGACCACGAT
>Ga0302324_100023612_pt1 | contig 11886 bp, 9 predicted proteins | sample Palsa_T0_1_FD_201949 | JGI IMG/M metagenome (GOLD analysis project Ga0302324, IMG submission 201949) | Peat permafrost microbial communities from Stordalen Mire near Abisko, Sweden - Palsa_T0_1 | ecosystem: Environmental > Terrestrial > Soil > Palsa > Peat permafrost | place: Sweden: Abisko... | reverse complement strand
TTCACCAAGTTGGGTTCGCCGCCCCTCGTCGTGCCGCGCAACCCCGGATCCTGGCCCGGCTATCGATTCACCAGCCCCCCTTTGAGTTTGCCGGCGGGTGATTTCGGCTTAGGTCATGGCACCGGGGCACACGCGCCGGATGAGTACTACTTGATCGACTCGAAAAATCCCAAGATCAAGGGATTGGATGGCGCCACCGCATCATTCGTTGAGTTTTTGTACGCGATAGCCTGACGCTGTAGCCGGCGGCGCAATGCCGCCGGCTTTACAATGGGCGGATGAACACCCATGCCGCCCCTGGCCATCCTGCCCCTGACACGACTCTGACCGATGAGGATATACGCACCTGTGTGCGCGTCCTGCGCAGCATCGAGGCCGATCGATCGCACCTCGCACGCCTGAGCCAAGAGCAGCGGCGCGAACTCTTGATGTTGGCCGGGCTGGTCGCCAAGCCCGACCGGCACGATGTTTCCAGAATGCTGAAGGGATTTCGGCGCGCCAAGCGCCAAATTTCGCAGCAGCATGACCGCAACATCATCGAAGGTGCGGGTTTGCGCGTGCAGCGGCGGTCCAAGGTTTACGCCCCCCTCTGGCTCGAGCGCCCAAAACCCGAGGCGATGAGCCCTGCTCCCGAATTCCTTCAGCAGCGCAATTGCTATGTCTGCAAACAGTCCTTCGCGAAAATGCATCGTTACTACGATTCAATGTGCGAAGACTGCGGCGAATTCAACTATGCCAAACGTGAACAGAGCGCTGATCTCGAGGGCCATTACGCGCTCATCACCGGCGCGCGCGTCAAGATCGGCTTTCAGGCGTCCTTGAAGCTGCTGCGCGCCGGCGCGCATGTGATCGTCACCAGCCGCTTCCCGGTGGATGCCATCGAGCGGTACTCGAAGGAGCCCGACTTTGGCGTATTTAACGCGCGTCTGGAAATTCATGGACTCGATCTGCGGCATACGCCGAGCGTCGAGCTGTTCACGCAGTTTTTGTTGGAGCGGTTGCCGCGGCTGGATTACATTCTGAACAACGCCTGCCAGACTGTGCGCCGGCCAGCGGGTTTTTTTGAGCACCTGCTGGCTCGCGAATGCGAGCCGCTCGCCGCGCTGCCCGATGCGTGGCGTGGGCCACTCGCGAGCCACGATGAATTGCGCCGACGCATCGAGGGATCGCCGGGATCGCAGGAGTCAAGGTCTGGCGCACTGGTCGCCACCACGCGAAGCCTGCACGGCGAAGGGCTGCTGCACAGCGCGGCGCTGTCGCAGCGGCGCTATCTTGATGAGGACTACCAGGCTGGCGAAGCGCTGTTTCCCTTAGGTCGCTACGATGAGGATTTGCAGCAAGTCGACCTGCGTGAGGTGAACAGCTGGCGACTGCGCATGCACGAGGTCAAAACGCCGGAGTTGCTCGAGGTGCAATTGGTGAATGCGGTCGCGCCCTATGTGCTCAACGCGCGCCTGAAACCGCTCATGCTGCGCACCTCGGGACGGCACAAGCACGCGGTGAATGTGAGCGCCGTGGAGGGCCAGTTTTATCGCAGCACCAAGACCGACAAGCATCCGCATACCAATATGGCCAAAGCGGCACTCAACATGATGACGCGCACCAGCGCGCCGGATTTCGTCAAAGATGGAATCCACATGAACGCCGTCGATACCGGATGGGTGACGGATGAGGACCCGGCCGCGCATGCGGCGCGCAAGGCGAATCTAGGATTCGCCCCGCCGCTCGACATCATCGACGGCGCGGCGCGCATCGTCGACCCCATATTCAGCGGCCGCGCCAGCGGCGAGCATATGTGGGGACAGTTTTTAAAGGATTACAAGCCGGCGCCCTGGTGAAGCCAACTGGCCGCCTGACTAACAGCAGCGCCGCTAAACTGCAGCCAACGCGTACAGATGCATCACGTACGATAGTGTCGCATCCGCCATGCCCTGCACCGCCGGATTGCTCGACTCGATCACGTAATACTCATCCGGCGCGTGAGCGCGGCTGCCATGGCCGGTGCCGAAATGGCCAGCGGGCAAACTCACCGGCGCTCCGGTGAAGATATACCCCGGCCAGGAACCGGCGAGGCGCGGCGATAAGCTCACCGGCATGCCGAGTTGCTTGTACACCGCTGTCGATGCCTTGATCAGCGATGAATTCTCATCCGTCTGCGTCGGATCGTAGCCGCCGGTGACCTTGACCTCGATATCGCCGTAACCGCGCTTGGCCAGATGCGCCCTGAGCTTGGCTTCGCAATCGGCGGCGGTCTGGTCGGGCACCAAGCGCAGATCCAGCTTGGCGGTGGCCTTTGAAGGCAGAATAGTTTTGCCGCCCGGTCCGATGTAGCCGGCATACATGCCTTCGATATTGACCGTCGGTTGAGAAGCGAGCCGCTCCAGCGCGTCGCGATACGAAAGATCGCGTACCCAATGCTGCACACCCAGCAGCTTTTTGACGTCCGCTTCGTTGCTGTGCGCGACTTGATCGCCGATGAGTTCCTTCTGGCGCGCGCTCAACGGTTTCACATGTTCAAACCACCCATCGATTGCCGGGTCGTTGCCGTCATCGGATACCAAGGTCGAGAGTGCCTTGACCATGCGCCACACCGCGCTGTCGAGTTCGGCCTTGTAGCTGGAGTGAATGTCATCCTTGGATCCGCGGCCCCACTTCTCGGTTGAGGCCACCAATTCGACTTCAACGGCGCCCTTGGCGCCGAGCGCAATCTGCACCGAACCCTGCGGCGACTGCGATGCGAACGGCATGAACACTTCATGGCATTTTGCCAATGCCTTCAACACTTCGGGCTGATGCACCACTTGGCCGAAATGCGGTGAGGCGATTTCCTCTTCTCCTTCGGCAACCAGCACGATATTCACAGGCGGCTTGCGGCCGGCGGCTTTCAGCGCATGCAGGGCGGCGAGAAAAGTTGCTTCGGGTCCCTTTTGATTGGTGGCCCCGCGCCCGATCATGATCTTACCGAAGGGCGCCCGGTCGACGATGGCGCCTTCCAGCGGCGGCGAACTCCACTCTTTGGGATCGAACTGTTTCACGTCATACATGAAATACATGCCGACGGTGCGTGCGGCGCCCGCATCCAAAGTCGCGAACACGCCGGGCTGGCCATCGGTGGGCATCACTTTCGCGCTTTGAAAGCCGGCGTCCTTCAAGAGGGCGATCATCATTTGAACGCCCTCTTGCATGTTGCGGTTCTCCGCGGCGATCGAGGGCAGCGCGATCCAATCTTGCAGGCGCTTGATGGCCTCGGGCCGCTGCTTTTCGATGGCGGCGCGGACTGATTTCAGATCGCCGCCATACGTCGTCTTGTTGGAATTGTCGGTTGCGCCGAGAATCAATCGCGGTATGACCAGCGTGGCACCCGCCGCCGCCGCGGTCAGCAACAAGCCGCGTCTTTGATTATCAATGTCTCGCATTCGGGTGATCCCTTGTTATTGTCCGTTTGAGTGTTCGTTATATCAGTTTCCGCCGATCGAGTCAGAACTTGACTCGAATCGATTCAGAGCTACGTTTTTGCGCACGGATTCGGCGGGAAATACCTGTCCGTTGGCAGTGATATAGACGCCCGGCGCCAGTACTTGGACGGCACCGACGGCTAAGCCTAAGTTAAATGCCGCATCGCTGTCGGCAAAGCGCGCGGGTTGCAGGGCACCGGTCAACACGATGGTCTTGCCCGCAAGTCCTCGCAACTCGCGCGCCGTCTCGACCATGGTATCGGTGCCGTGAGTCACGATGATGCGCGTCGCGTCGGAGGCGGCAACGGCGTCGCGGACAGCGATCCGATCTGCCGCGGTCATCTCCAAGCTGTCTTTGCGCAACAGCTCCACGATGGGGATGCGCGCGGTTACGCGGCCCTGCTCCAGGATTTGGCGAACCATGGGCGCACCCACCTCATAACCGCCCTTGGCATCGAAGTACACCTTGTCGATCGTGCCGCCGGTCGTGAAGATCACAATTTGCATGCGTTCATTATAAGTCGAGCCGCGGCAATAGTCCGACCTCGTGCCGGCGCGCGGCAGACGTTAGAATGCACTGATGAAACACAAGGCGCTGATGACGATCGCCGAGCTGTCCGATTACAAAGAGACTGGACGCCTCGAGGAGGTCGAGCGGTTGAGCACTGAATTGGCGCGTGCCTGGCCCGACGCGGTGCGCTCGTTCGAGTTCGGACGTTCGGCGGAAGGACGCATCATGCGTGGCTTGCTGATCTCCCGATCCGGTGCCCTGGCCCCGGTCGAACTGCGTGCCAAGGCTATTCCCCTGCTCATGATTCAGGGCGGCATCCATCCGGGCGAAAGCGACGGCAAGGACGCGGGCTTCGCCGCGGTGCGCGATTTACTCGGAGATTCTTCGTCGGATGCCTTGTTGGGTCGGATTGCACTGCTCTTCGTTCCGGCTTTCAATACGGACGGTCACGAGCGCGTCGGACGCTGGAATCGCCCCAATCAGCAGGGTCCCGTCGAGACCGGCTGGCGCACGACGGCGCAAAACATCAACCTGAATCGCGACTACATGAAGGCGGACACGCCCGAGATGCGGGCCATGCTACGCCTCATCGATGCGTGGGATCCGCTCGTATGCGCAGACCTGCATGTCACTGACGGTGCGGACTTCGAGCCCGACATTTCCCTTCAAGTCGAGCCGCTCAATCAAGGCGACGCAAACTTGAGAGTGAGCGGCAGACAGATGCGCGATGCACTCATTGCGCGGCTCACCGAACTTGGGTTCTTGGCCCTCGACTTTTATCCCGATCTGGCCAGCACCGATGATCCTGCCTCGGGGTTTGCCTTGACCGTGTATTCACCGCGCTTCTCGACGGGTTACTTTCCGCAGCGTAATCGCTTTACCGTCTTGGTCGAAACGCATTCCTGGAAGGACTACGCGCACCGCGTCCGCCTGATGCGCAACACCATCAGCAGCTTGGCCGAATTGGTCGCCGCGCATGGGCGCAACTGGCTCGAGCTCGCGCATCAGGCCGATCAGGCTGCGATGAAGCTGGGCGGCGCCGAAATGCCGCTCGATTTCACGTCGAGCTGGCGCGAGCCGCCACAGGCGGGCGGCGCCACCGTGGACCGGGATGCCTCGACGCCGGCGCGCGTGATCGAGTTCAGGGGATACGCATACACCCGGACGCCGTCTCGGATATCCGGCGATCTCGTCACGACGTACGATCCGAAAACGCCGCAGATCTGGCGCGTGCCGCTTCGCGATCAAGTGAAAGTTGCAGTCTCCGCGACAGTACCGCTCGGCGGGTATGTCATTCCGGCGGCCTTCACCGCCGACATAGCACCCCGGCTCGAGGCCCACGGCGTCGGGTTCTCGCGCCTGCGCGGCGGCGAGGAAAAATTTAGAGCGCAGGCATTTCACGCCTCGGAGGTGAGGTTTTCAGCGGCCCCATTCGAGGGACGCATGCGCGCGCATCTGACGGGCGCCTGGCACGAAGAGACGTACATCCCCCAGGAGCGCGCGCTTTTCGTGCCGATTGCACAACCCCTGGCCCGGCTGGTGGTAGCGCTTTTCGACCCGCGAGCACCGGACTCCTTCGCCGCGTGGGGCTTGTTCAATGCGTGCTTCGAACAAAAGGAACACATGGAACCCTATGTCGCAGAGCGGATTGCACAGGAAATGCTCGACCATGATCCGCGCCTCGCGGCGGAATTCTGGAGTCGGTGCGAGCACGATGCGAAATTCGCCGCGAGCCCCACCGCGCGCTTGGAGTTCTTTTTGCGCCGCCATGCATCCTGGGACGCGCGTTACAACCTGTATCCGGTGCTACGGACCGAGGCGATTGTTCAATAACCGGGCGTCCCGAAGGACATCGAGAGCGCTTGCGCGCGTCTACTGGGGATAAACCGCGATACTGTCTGCGACCGAGTCGGCAACGTGCTTTGCACGAAGAGCGGCTACAGTCGCAGCAAGCCCCGCTTGGCAACGTAGGCCAACGCGATTCCCACGACAAATGCCAAGCCCACATTCCACATGGCGAACGCCGCGGTCGCGAGCGTGATGAAGCGCTCAACTTTATCCTTGCTGAAATCACAGGAACCCAAGCTAAGTTGCGCACCGGTCAGAAAAAGAATGACGCCCAGCACGGCTCTCGGAAACACACTCAAGATGGCCTCAATAGAGCCACCGAAACACAACGCCAGCGTCAACAAAATCGCACCGAGGATGATCGGCGCGCCGCCGGTGCGCGCGCCAAAAGCGATATGTCCAGCCATCCCTCCGGCGCCGTGACACATGGGAACACCACCGACGGCGGAGCCCGCAATGTTCATCAGTCCCGTTGAGACGGCGATCTGTCGATCGGCGACCGGCCGATCGGGAAACAGCCGATTGTTTTCCTCACGCACCGCAATGACGGCATTGCCGAGGGTCAATGGCAGTTGAGGGAGCGCCAGAAACAGCGTCCCGACCCACACGTCGTGCCAGCTGATCGCCGCGAGCGCGAAGCTCGGCAGCCGAAACTGCACGTGTACGGCAGACAGCGCGTGTCCGACCGCCGGGTCTTGAATGACTCCGCACAGCGCGCCGAACAACAGCAAGAGAAACATGGCGGGAATGGCGCGATTCGTCAGCAGCAGCAACGTACCCAGCAGCCCGATCGCCGCGATCAGCCACTCTGTGCTCATTAGCTTGATGCCTTCGGTCATGAAGCTAAGGCCGAGTCCCAGCACGATGCCGATGACCAGGAAGCGCGGCACAAGCTTGGCGATGTGTGTCGCAGCTCCGCTCAAGCCCAGTATCAGCCAGAGCGCGCCGGTTACTAATCCCGCGCTGTAAACACTCGCTTGCGTGATGACCGCGGTTTGCGCAGCCTGCGTCACCGCGGCTGCGCCGATCGCCTTCATCGGCTGCACCGGAAACGGCGTCTTGTAGTAGAGGCCGCAGATCACGAGGGCGGCCCCGAAAGCAAACAAAATCCCGAAAGGATCCATCTTCAAGACGGCGATATATGCAACGACGAATGGAACGAGCGTGCCGAGATCGCCAAAGGCTCCCGCCCACTCCATGCGATCGAAGCGGTTGCCAGAAAGCGGGGCCTGGGATTGAGGCGGCGAAGAATTCACTGGGTCACCAAGAGCTACCAGCGCGCAGAGTAGAGCACTGCCATCGGAAATTCTTCGCAATTACTCTCCGGCTATATTCGAAGAGATACAACGTACGGCGCCAAAAAAGCCCACGCGTTGTATCCGAGGAAATACGACGAGCGACTCTTGAAGTAATTCTACGAGATCTTCTCCGCGCGCTGCATTATTTTTTTCGCCAATTGTTTTTTGCCGGCGTGCGCGGGACGCGATGCCTTCGCTATGACATGCGGAACGATGTCCGTCAGCCGCTGCGCGCCGAGCCGGCCGACCTCGCGCTCAAGCGCTCGGTACAGTCTAATCAGGCTTGAGCCGAAGGTCGTCACGCGCGCGCCGCCGCCGCCGGCTCCGCCGGTGGCTGATATGGTCACAGCCTCGCTAAAGCCTTGTTTCAAGCTATTTATTAGCATCCAAGCGCGCCGGTAGCTCATGCCCAAAGAGCGTGCGGCGTCGGAAATGGATCCTGTGGATCTGATCGCCTCGAGCAATGCGATTTTGCCTGGTCCCACATGGACGTTTTCGGCGAAATCGATGCGGATACGAATAACGGGCGTCATCGCTTTAGTCCCCCCTTTGCGATTGCGCAACGGTCACTTGCGCGCCGCCATCATACGAGAATTTTTCTTCGGGCTTGAATACGACCAGCGAGAGGAGGATTCTTACTCGACCGATAACCCGCGGAGTCAGCATGTCGACTACTTTTTTCTTGAACGGCCAAAGCACGGCGCTCGATGCGGATCCGAACATGCCGTTGCTGTGGGCGATCCGCGAGGTCGCCGGCCTGCACGGCACCAAGTTTGGCTGTGGAATGGCGATGTGCGGCGCCTGCACCGTCCACCTCGACGGTCAGCCGATCCGCTCCTGTGTCATGACGCTCTCGTCCGTGGCCGGTCGGCACATCACGACGATTGAGGGATTGCAGAGCAAACAAGCCAAAGCCGTGCAGGCTGCCTGGATCGATCTCCAGGTACCGCAGTGCGGATATTGCCAGTCGGGACAGATCATGGCCGCAACCGCGCTGCTCGAGAAAAATTCCGCGCCGTCCGATGCGGATATCGACGGCGCCATGAGCGGCAACATATGCCGATGCGCCACTTACCCGCGCATCCGCGCCGCGATTCATGCGGCCGCGCAATCGGCCAAGGCTTGATACCCATGAGCAACGACATAGCCTCAGCCCGGAAAATCGAACGGCGTACATTTTTGAAAGGCGCCGGTGCGGCGACCATCACGGCGCTGACCATTGGCTTCGAATTGAGCGGCCCGCGGCGTGCGCAGGCGCTGGCCGCAGCCGCGCCGGGCAACTCGCCGCCATTCGCACCCAACGCCTTCGTCAGAATCGGCGCCGACAACAGCATCACCATCATTGCCAAGCACATCGAAATGGGCCAGGGCTCTTATACGGGGCTCGCGACCATTCTCGCGGATGAACTCGATGCCGATTGGGCCCAGGTGCGCGTCGAAAGCGCGCCCGCCGACGCGACGCGTTACGCCAATCTGGTGTTCGGCAAGCTTCAGGGAACCGGCGGCAGTTCATCGATTGCCAATTCCTGGCCGCAGTTGCGCGATGCGGGGGCCAAGGCCCGCGCGATGTTGCTAACCGCCGCCGCCAGCGAGTGGCATGTGCCGGTCGGCGAACTGACGGTCGACAAAAGCGTGATCTCCCACGCTGCCAGCAAGCGTCAAGCGACCTTCGGCTCGCTGGTGAAAAAGGCGGCGGCGTTGCCGGTGCCGGACACCGTGCGGCTCAAGGATCCGAAGGACTTCAAGCTCATTGGCGGCCGGCCGCCGCGCGTCGATGTGGCGGCGAAATGCGATGGCACCGCGCAATTCACGATCGATGTCGAGATGCCCGGCATGTTGGTCGCGCTGCTGAAGCGATCGCCGCTGTTTGGCGGCAAGGTCAAGTCCTTCGACGGCGCCGCCGCGATGCAGGTGCCGGGCGTGGTAAAGATCGTGCAGGTGCCGGGCGGCGTCGCCGTGGTTGCAAAGAGTTTTTGGGCGGCGAAGCAAGGCCGCGACGCGCTCAAAGTCGACTGGGACGATTCGAGCGCCGAGAAACGCAGTTCCGCCGCAATGATGGACGAGTATCGGCGCCTCGCCGATCAACCCGCGCTGCCCGCGCGCAAGGAGGGCGATGCCAAGAAGGCCATCGGCGATGCGGCCCGCAAGATTTCGGCGGGCTACGAATTCCCCTATCTCGCCCACGCGCCGATGGAGCCGCTGGCTGCCGTGGTCAAATTGGACGCCAAGACCTGCGAGATCTGGACGGGCGATCAATTCCAAACCATGGATCAAATGAACGCCGCGCACGCGGCGGGTTTGGATCCAGGCCAAGTGAGCATTCATACTTTATATGCGGGCGGGAGTTTTGGGCGACGCGCCAACACGATTTCAGACTACGTCGTGGAAGCGGTGTCGATTGCCAAGGCCTTCGGTGCGGACGGCACGCCGATCAAGTTGCAGTGGACTCGCGAGGACGACATCCGCGGCGGTTTGTATCGGCCCATGTACTTCCACAAACTGGAAGCCGGATTGAATGCGCAAAACGAACTCGTTGGCTGGCACCACGTCATCGTCGGGCAATCCATCATGGCGGGGACGATTTTCGCCGCGGGCATGAAGGACGGCATCGACTCGACCTCGGTGGAAGGCGCGGCGAACATTGCCTACGCCATTCCCAACATTGCGGTCGATTTATCGACCGCCAAGGCCGGCGTGCCAGTCCTGTGGTGGCGAGTGGTCGGCAGCTCGCACACCACCTTCGCCGTCGAGGCCTTTATCGATGAGGTCGCGCACGCCGCCGGCGCCGATCCCTACACTTTCCGCCGCAAGCTGCTCGAGCACGAGCCACGCATGAAAGCGGTGCTGGAACTCGCTGCCGACAAAGCCGGATGGACTTCAGGTCCCCTGCCGAAAGGCAGAGGCCGCGGCATTGCGGTGTGCGAAGCGTTCAATTCCTTCGTCGCGCAAGTGGCCGAGGTCAGCGTCGACGACGCCGGGCGCGTCAAGGTCGATCGGGTGGTCTGCGCAGTCGACTGCGGCACGGCTGTCAATCCGGACATCATCAAAGCGCAAATGGAAGGCGGTATCGGGTTCGGGCTGGGAGCGGCGCTGTATGGAGCGATCACCTTGAAGGACGGCCGCGTCGAGCAAAGCAACTTCAACGACTATCGCGTGCTGCGCATGAATGAGGCGCCGAAGGTTGAGGTTTACATCGTGCCCTCGACCGAAAAGCCGACCGGCGTGGGCGAACCCGGCGTCGCCCCCGTCGGTCCTGCCGTGGCCAATGCCGTTTTCGCCGCCACTGGAAAACGCGTATACGCATTTCCGTTCGTCAAAAACGAAATTGCCCGGAGCTAGCTCTCATGAATGCAACGCCCCCTAAAATCAAGCGGCGACCGATTCTGTGGAGCTGTGCGGCAATTGTCGCCGTGCTACTCATTGTGGCCGCCTACATCGTGTTCGGTCCGCATCCCACCGATTTCGCCTCCGGCAAACGCGTCGCGCTCGCGGCCTACTCCGCGGCGGATCCCACCGGCGTCCCGGCGGAGCTCAAATCCGCGAGCCAAGTTGAACGCGGCGAATATTTGACGCGCGCCGCGGACTGCGTCGTCTGTCACACCGCCAAGGACGGTACGCCGTTTGCCGGCGGCCGCGCCTTCGTGTTGCCGTTCGGGACGATCTATTCCACCAACATCACGCCGGATACCGATACGGGCATCGGCAGCTACAGCGATACGAATTTCCTCGATGCCATGCACAAGGGCATCGGGCGCGGCAACATCAAATTGTATCCGGCGATGCCTTATGCAAGTTACACCTACATGTCCGACGCGGATGCACTCGCCATTAAAGCTTACCTCTTTACGCTAAAGCCGCTGCACGCACCCGCGCCGCAAAACACGCTAAGTTTTCCTTTCAATCAACGCAGCCTTATGAGCCTATGGTCGGCCTTCTTCAATCCCGACCGGCGCTATGAACCGAATGTGGAGCGCAGTCCCGAGTGGAATCGCGGCGCCTATCTTGCTGAGGCGATGGCGCATTGCGGCGAATGCCATACGCCACGCAATTTGGCGTTTGCACTCAACAATCGGCAAAAATTCGCGGGCGCCGTGCAAGCTGGCTGGCGTGCGTACAACATCACAGCCGACCACGCGAGCGGGGTGGGATCCTGGAGCGATGCGGATCTTGCCCACTACCTCTCAGTTGGGCATGCCGATGGCCGCGGCACCGCCGCCGGGCCGATGGGCGAAGCTGTCGATGAGAGCTTGAGTTATTTAAAGGCGAGCGATGTCGCCGCGATCGTCACGTATTTACGCACGGTGCCCGGCATAGCCACCTCCGATCTGCCCGAGCCAAAACAAAGTACGGCGCCGACGCTGTTCGCGGATCAGGCGGCGTCGAGCGACGCGCACGGCAAGGCCGTTTATGAGGGTGCCTGTGCCGGTTGCCACGGATGGACTGGCGTAAGTCCAGTCATCCCGTTCGCGACACTGACCGGCACCCGTGGCGTTAACGATCCAACCGCCAACAATGTGGCGCAGGTGATCATCGGCGGCGGCCAACGCCACGTCGGCCCTGATTCGAACAACATGCCGGCCTTCGGCAGTACTTACACGGATGCGGAAATCGCCAGCGTTGCGAATTATGTGACCGCTCGCTTCGGCGCCAAAGGATCGGACTTGACGGCGGCTAAAGTGGCGAAGCTGCGCAGCGAGGAGTGAGGCGAAGCCCGTTACGGACTCGCTGCTCGTTACGGACTCGCTGATTGCGGCTCTGCGCTGATGCTCTCCAG
>Ga0302324_100023611_pt1 | contig 11887 bp, 14 predicted proteins | sample Palsa_T0_1_FD_201949 | JGI IMG/M metagenome (GOLD analysis project Ga0302324, IMG submission 201949) | Peat permafrost microbial communities from Stordalen Mire near Abisko, Sweden - Palsa_T0_1 | ecosystem: Environmental > Terrestrial > Soil > Palsa > Peat permafrost | place: Sweden: Abisko... | reverse complement strand
TCGCAAAAGAAACGAGTGCAAGACCTGGGATCGCCACTTGCTTCAGCGATGACAAACGATTTCAACCAGCAATGGCCCGCGGCTCCGATTCGCGTGGACGTTTGCTATTATGTCGTTGACTTGGGCTACGCCTTCACAACAACTTCACCGTCGCATACGACGTTTTCGAGCTTAGATCCATCCGACCAAGATCTCAGCAGATTTGAGCTGTTCTTTCATGAAGCCTCGCACACCTTTGCCGATGTCACTATGAATGCGCTCTCTGCCGAAGGCCGCACGCAGAATAGAGATGTCGGCGACCTGTGGCATGCAGTGCTGTTTTATACCTCAGGCGTGGAACTTCGCCGCTTGCTGCCAGCGCCTGAACAGGCAAGTTTCTCGCCTTACGCTTTCCGATATGGAGTCTACGCGGGTGGCAACTGGCCGACATAGCGGCGCGTACTGGAAACCGACTGGCAAGCTTACCTCGATGGTAAGATTGACTTCACCGACGCTATTCATTCGATGGTCGCAGGCCTGCCATAATCGCTATCAGAACAAGCCCTAGCAATTAGGAAAAGCTCCCCGGCGCGCCAAGAAAAGAGGTCTCCAGGGAAAGAGTTATCGACGGTCGTGTAGTTCGAGCGCGAGATTGCAACAAGGATGTAGCAACGGACGACAGTCCGTAAGGCGAATCAAAGGCCTTTGATTCACCGGTGCCTGGCGAGGGTATTGGGCCCGAACAGCCGGCCGACGAACAAGGACGCCGCGAAAGCTCATTGCGTAAGGGGTGCCGATGATGGCCGAACCTCAGCGAGGTGGACGGAAGATGCCGGCAGCGTAATTGCCAATTGAGTTGATCGCTTTTTCATATTTTGCTCTGTCAGATCGCATAAGTAACCTCGCCTTCTTCGATCTGTCCATCGATTGCATTTTTCGCTTTTTGAATTTTCTCTTCGTTCGCCTCTCGAAGCAACAGCAAGGCGGCTGCTTCTGCGAGTGCCCTATCTTTGCGAAGAAGCTCGCGCTCGAGCTTAGCGATGCGCTTCGCCATGCCAACAGATTCTTCTCCAGCTTCCTCGAGCGCGCGCCGCCAGCGTCTGAAGTAATCCAGCCTCACGCCTTCCCTCTGGAGGTATGCGGTTAACTGATCACCGCCCAATCCCGCGGCTGCCGCAATGATTCGAGCCTTTTGTTCCACACTCCATGAGGAAACGGTGTCAGCAGTAGCTCCAAACGACAAACTTCGCGCTTCACTGAGCCAGCGCGATAAGTTCTGCTGTGAGATACCGGTCTCACGAGCGAGCTGAGTGGCACTTAGCGCATTGACGCCGGTCAGTCGGGCAACCAGCTGCTGCTTGAGTGCCATTGAAAAGGCCATTGTCATCACCGATGAGTAAGGCCTCTGAAGACGGCGCTCATTTTTGTCGTAAAGCGCTTTCCACTAAGTCGGACACCGAAGGATATGTGGTCAAGCATAAAAGGTTGGCTTTGCAAGATTTCGTAGGACCTCAGGATGACCCGCAGCATATAAGCGCTCGGTGAAATACTAGCTTCCAGCCACAAATCCCTTCGCGAGTTCGCTCACGATGGTGGCAGCGTCCTGCCGGATCCGCGCCAGCCCGACTCCCTCTCCGGCGTAGAGCGCCATCGCTTCCACGTCACCCGTGACGTTACGCGTCGGCGCGCTGAAGAAGTATCGTGCGATGGGCGAGCCATCCGATCTCCGCGCAATGCTCTCGCCTTCGCCCGGCCGGTTCGGCGCGGTAGGGCGGCCGGCGGCAATCCAGTTTTTCGTAGTGGAATTCTTCAGGGTTCGAAGCGGTGCACGGGGCCATCCAACATCGAAGAGTTCTGAGTAGAGCGTATCGTCGCCGTCCGATATCAGCACCTGCTCCTGATATCGCTTGTGAATGTCCGCCTCCGTTGCAGCAAGGAAACGAGTACCGACCCACACGCCCACAGCTCCCAACGCGTGGGCGGCCGCAGCACCCCGCCAATCGACGATGCCCCCGCCGGCGAGAACAGGCAAAGGAGTGACCGCGTCGACCACCTGAGGTACCAGCGTCATGGTGCCTAGCTGGCCACGGACGTGGCCTCCAGCCTCTCGGCCCTGTGCCACAATGAGATCGAAGCCAGCGTCCGCTGCCTCCTTGGCTTCAGCAATTGAGCCGACAATTTGAACGGCAATCGCACCCGCCGCCTTCACACGGGGCAGAAAACGTCGGCCATCACCCCAAAAGAAAGAAACTACGCGCACCCCGTAGGTCAGTGCCACGTCGAGTCGGTCTTCGATCGGGAAGCCCAGCACGAAATTTGCACCATACGGCTTGCGCGTCAGCTCAGCCATCGTTGTGAACAAAGCGCGGAGCTGACGCGGTGTACGCCACGTGCAGGCGAGATGCCCAAGGCCGCCTGCATTTGACACGGCGGCAGCCAACTCCGGCGACGCGATCCCTCCGATCGGTGCTTGGAACACCGGAGATGCCAGGTCGAGTGCCGTCAGCGGACCAAGCGAGGCCATCTGCTTCCTTTTAAGTTGATCACTTCATTCGCCAGTTTAAATGCTCAGCTATCATGAGTGCGCCGCAGACATACAGGCTACGCTCAAGGGACGCGCGGATCGATGCGGCCTCAATCGCCACGTCGCCTCGCGAAATGCAGCCGCTGCGCAAAACTCGCCGCACCACGGCTGACGCGCCGATCCAGGCGGGCGGGCTCGAGCACATCGCGACGAATGCCAGCGATTTCGGTCATTGGAGAGAACCATACACCCAATAACTGTACTTCACTGGCGGTTTTGAGCCATTGAGCGATTGCGAGTTTAAGACAACTGCTACGCAGCCGAAAACCGCGAGCGGCCTGACTTCACAAAATGTATGGTTCTCTCGTGACATTTTTATCATCTGCCGACATTGAGCACACAGGTCTGACGCGGAACACGGATCCGCTCAGTTGTGGATGATCATCTCAAAGCGTTGCCACAGTTTAATCGCGGCCAGATGATCGGCACGCGTCAACCCGACTTGTTGCTGCTCGATGCTGAGCATAAGGACATGCCAGGGCTGGATTTGCTGCGGTCCGTGAGCCAAGCGAGGCGCCCCGCGATGATCATGGTCCCTGCTCACGAAAAGCATGTTGTCGAAACTTTTAGCGGCGGTGCCGTTGACTATTTACCCGGGCCGGTAGGTGCAGCTCCACCTGCAACGGCGAGCACAAAGGCTCGAGAACGCAATGAATCGCCCCTGGCGAGTGCGCAGCGACCTCTAGCCGCAAACACGATGCATGACAATCACCGACAATCGACGTTGCGTTTGATGGCTGAAAACGCTCGCAAACTGTATTTTCTCGCCGTGGAAGATATCGATTATATAGAAGCGTGCGGTAATTATGTGCTCATTCACATAGGTGATCAAAAATATGTTCGTCGCGACACCGTTAAACGCTTGGCCTTAGAACTTCGCGATGTGAATTTTGAATGGATTAGACGCTCCATGTTGATCAATCTATCCAGAGTCGCGTTTGCCGAAAAACTCGAGCATGGTGCGCTCGCCTTTACGCTCGCATCAGGAACGCGCTTGGTATCGAAGAACAGAGTTAAGCTCGAGTGCACGCGCATGAAGCATTCGGACCAGTGACCGACTAGGAATCTAGAGCGGCGCGCGCGGCGCGCGGGTGCTGCCGCCGCGATTGCCCATTGTTGTCACGCGGAGTCCGTGCTCGAATCGTAAGGTACACTTATGATCACTATGCCCTGTCGGAACACCAGCCATGCAGAATGACGAGACGCGCAAAACCACCGTAGGGTTTGTGCAGGCGTTTTACGAACGTATCTGGAACGCTGGCGATACTGGCGCGACTGTGCAGTTGCTAGACCCCGACTTCATCTTTCGAGGATCGCTCGGTGCTGAAATGCGTGGACGGGAGGCGTTCTGCGGCTATGTTCGCTCTGTTCGCTCCGCGCTTGACAGTTACCGCTGCGATATTCTGGACTGCGTAACAGAAGGTGAGCGGGCCTTTGCAAAGACGCGATTCTCTGGAATTCATGTCGGCCAGTTCAGGGGCTTCGCACCCACGCATAAGGCCGTGCAATGGCTTGGCGCAGCCCTCTTTCGGGTCGAGGGGCCGCTCATTGCGGAGCTGTGGGTGCTCGGCGATCTCGTGTCGCTCGAGGGAAATCTTAGGGAAAACGCGGCTGGCTGATGGATCTTCTTTAGAGAGGTGCCTCAACGTGCGATCTGCACCTGCTTACCTTGCGAGTTGCGTCCAGGCGCCGAGTCCGCGCGCGGCGAGCACGCTCGTCAGATGCGCCTCGAAGTTGCTGGTCATACGTAAGCGGTTGGGTAAGAAAATCATTGCAATATTGAGTTGAGGGCTTCAAGCTGTGCGCTCCAGAACCAGCGGAGGGCGAGCATGGGAACGGATGCAATGGCGGTAACCTGGAGCGGCTCACGGAACGTGAGCTGCAGATCCTCGACCACTTGAAGCAAGCGCAGGGGCTTGATGTGCCGTTGACCGAGTACGCGTCCGCGTATGGCCTCGATGTCAAAGACCTCTGTGCCGGCAAAGCTCAACTCGTAAAAAAAGGCTTGCTGCCGAGCCGCACACCGGCGCCGGAACGAAGCGACTTTGTTCCGGTACGCGTGAGTACTGCGCGCAGCGGACTGCTTTGCCGATTGACCCATCCCTCGGGCCGAGTGATCGAATGTGCCGCGCTCCCCGATGCGGCCTAAATCTCGGCCTCGACGCGTGCGAGTGTCGACGCTGCGACCTGGTCGGGATATCGAGCGGGTGTATCTGTGCCGCAAGCCTGTCGCCACGCGAAACAAATGGACGGTCTGGCAGCGATCGTTTGCGCGCGTAATCTATGATTGCATGCTGGAATCCGCCACATGTCCCCATAAACAGGCGGTGATGCTTGCGCGCAAACTGAATTGCGAGCAGTACTCCGTCCAAGCTACGATAGGGACTTGCCGGCACGCACCACAAGCCATCGAAATACGAAATCCGCTCGGTTCCGGCAATCTCATTGTAAAGGCTCCTCCGGCTACAGGCTGTCGGAGGCGTGGGTAAGTTGATACAAGGCGCAGGTTTTTCAACATGAAGACCTGCGATATGAATGAACCGACGATCCCGAAGCGCCAGCGGATGAACTGGAGCCCCGAGGAGCGGGTGGACTGGGTGCGGATGCTGGAGAGAAGCGGCCAATCGGTGGCGGAGTTCTGCCGCGAGAACGATTTGCCGGAAGCGACCTTGTCGTTGTGGCGTAGCAAGTTGCGCGGTCCGGAAGCGGCGGCGGACGAATCGCCACTGGTGGAAGTGCCGCTGCCGCCGGTGAGCGTGCCGAAGAAGGGCATGGCGCTGCGTGCACGCTTGCCCGGCGGGATCGAACTCGAAGTGGCGAGCGGCACCGATGCGCAATGGCTGGCGGGCGTACTGCGTGCGCTGGTTTGAGCGATGATCGCGCTCACGCACGAGACGCGTGTGTTTTTGAAAACGGGCATCACGGATCTGCGGCTTTCCTTCGAGGGCCTTCGCGGCATCGTAGTCAACACCATCCGTCAGGAGCCCACCTCGGGCTTCGTGTTCGTTTTTTGCAATCGCGCAAAGAATCGCGTCAAGTGCCTGTTTTGGGATGGCTCGGGCATGTGGGTCTGTGCGAAGAGAATCGAGGGTGGCACGCTCGGGTGGCCCAAAGATGAAAGCGGCGCGCAGCAGATCAACGGCATGCAGTTGCGCCTGCTGCTCGAGGGCTTTGAACTGAAGAGCCGACGTGGTTGGTATCGGCGCGGAGCGGCGCCAAAAGGACTCGAAGAAGTTCGTCCGAGTTAGGAACTTATGTGCGCGTGCAGCATCCAACTGCACGCGCACATGATGTCGACTATTTGCACCAACACGGAACGTTGCGAGCCTCTCCCCGAGGATCTCTTTTCCCTTCAATCGCTGGTGCGCCAGTTGCGCAGCGAACTTAAAATCGAAAAACTCGGTCGCGCAAAAAGCCGAAGCCCGCGTCAAAGATATTCTGCGTCGCATGTTCTCCCCGAAAAGCGAGAAGCTCAATGCGCTGCAGGGCTTGTTGTTCGCGGCCGCGAGCGCCACCGAGCAAGCCGCGGCGGCCACCCGCGATGCCATCAAGCGCGCGAGCGCTGCGGCCAAACGGCTGCCCGTGATCCGCAAGCGCCGGCGTGCGCCGATAAATCTGCCGGTCTTGGAGACCGAGCGCTTTGATGTGCCGGAAGCCGAACGTGTGGGCCTGGTCTGGATGCGCGACGAGGTCACCTACGAGCAGGATTATCAGGCGAGCCAGTTCTTCCTGCGTGCGCTCGTTCGACCGATCTACGGGCATCCGAAGAAGCTGCACGGCCCGCGCATCGCACCGATGCCGGTGCGCGTCATCCCGCAATCGATGGTGGGTCCCGGCTTTTTGGCTCACATGCTGACGGCCAAATATATGGACCACATTCCCTACTACCGACAAGAGCGAATCGACCGGCGCGGGGGCCTGGATATCTCGGCCAAGGCGCGCGTGCGTTACACGAAAGAATGCGCACTCTTGCTGCTGACCATCCATCACCAACTCGTGCAACGAATCTTGGCCAGCGGATACGTCTCGGTCGATGAAACCATCGTCAAACTCATCGATCCGGATCGGCGCCACAAAGCGCAAACCTCCTACCTGTGGGTGTTCATGGCACCGACCGCCGATGCCATCGTCTTCGAGTTCAGCCTGACGCGGGGCGCCGAGAATGCCGAGCGGTTCTTCCCGCTCAACTGGCAGGGCCAGCTCCAGGCGGACGGATACCATGGCTACCCGAGCCTTGCCAAAAAGCGCCCTGGCGTCGTTCTGCTCGGCTGCTGGACGCATGCACGTCGTCGCGCAACCGATGCGCTCAAGAGCGGCGCCGGGGAACCTGCGCTCGCACTGGTGAACGAAATCGGCGAACTCTATGCCATCGAGCGTCAAGCGGATGAGCGCGGGTACACTGATGCGCAACGCAGCTATTATCGATACGCCAAATGCCGCCCCGTCTTCAAGCGTCTGAAGGCGCGCTTCGAACATCTCAAGCGCACCGAACTGCCCAGCAGTCACTTGGGCGACGCTGCGCAATACGCACTCAACCGCTGGGCGAGCCTCGTACGCTATGCCAAACCGGGCTTGGGTCACGTGAACCTGGATCAGAACGCCATCGAGGGCAACATACGCCCGACAAAAATCGGCGCCAAGAACTGGATGCACATCGGGCACCCGAAGGCCGGATGGCGATCGGCGGTGCTGTACTCGATCATGGGATCGTGCCGCTTGGTCAAGGTCGATCCGTTCGCCTACTTGAAGTGGGTCTTGCCCAAGCTCGCAGCTGCGAAATCCACCGAGGTCACCGGGCTCTTGCCGCATGATTATGCGCGGCTGCATCCGCCGAACTCCAGCTGAGCTAGGTGGCCTCAGCACGGCGAACCGTGACCTGGGTCTTGATCGAGTTGGCGATGAAGCATTGCTCTTGGGCGAGCTCGTGCAGCCGAGCCTCCGCGGCCGGCGCCGCCGTTCTCTTGGGGCCATAGGTGATCTTGGGCTGCAAGATAATCTCGCTCACCCAGTACACCCCATCGCCGATCTGCGTCAGCATACCGCGGGCTTCGTCCACGTAGCCCATGACATCGATCTGCATCCCAAAAGCGATGTGCAGCCAATACAACATGTGCGAGCTCGCGACGCTCGCCACGAACAACTTCTCCGGATCCAACCGCGCGCTGTCGCGGTAGCCCTCCGGTAACATGAACGGGGAGTCCGAGGCCTTCAGCTTCGCCCCGCCAGCGAAATGCCAGGTGTGTTCCCGCGAGTATTTGCCAGCGTATCCAGCCCACTTCCCGCGCTCCCACACGATGCTCGCCAGATGTACCAGCTCTTCGTCGCTCATCACTACGCAATAACGCTCTACGCCTCATCCGTCAACCCTGTATCCGAAGGACCTATTACATCTCATTCGTCGGAACCCACTCAAAGCTTACGGCAACCTTAAAGGCCGTCCGCCGCTAGCCGAATGGCTGTCGGGATAGCCTGATGAGCGGGAACTGGCGAATCATAGTCGCCAATCAAACCGTTTTTTCGGTCATCTCGCCTCCACCGAATCAATCTGTGTAAACCAGCACAAACGTTGCTTCCTTTTCGCTGAAAAAGTCGTCCTCTTCGGTATTTGCTGGAGCAATGCCGGCGTCACCCGGTCCAAGCCTCCAGCCACGTTGAGTGACTTCGCCTTCGAGAACATAAATGAACTCCGGACCGGCGTGTCGATGCCACGGAAATTGAACACCTGGTTCGAATCTGACGAGCTGCATTGATTGACCGTCCGAGGTGCCGAGATCCTTAACGGAGACCCCATCCCGAAACTGGGATTGTCGCCAGGCCATCTTTGCGGTCTCTGAAAAGATAAACGGTCTGTCCATCATAAGTCCCAATAAGTCCCAATAAGTCCCCAAATATCTGTGGCTACACCGCGTCCCTAAGCTCAACCAACTAACCTTGCCCTCCGGGCGCGGGAGGCAGCACGCCCATTATCCTCAAAGCCGCGCAACCACGCAGTTGTCTTTGCGCTTACGGTCATGCGTCGGCGAGCCGCCGCGCTGCGGTCTAGTTCGGCGCGCCATTCCGTTGGTTGGGATGGCAGACGTTCCGCTAACCGCACCGCAACGCCATAATGAGCGCTTGCGGCGCGCTCATCACCGAGCCTGGCAAACAGGTCACCTTTGCCGATCAGAGCGGGAATATGGTTCGGATCTGCCTTAAGCGCCTGATCCATGCGCGGCAGCACTCGTGAGCTCGGCGGGTCTGCTATATTTAGCCTGGCTGTGCCGGCCAGGGCGCAGCATTCAGGATCATGATCCTGCGCTCCACGGCTTGTATGTCTTTGCCGTCGTCGCCTCGCAAAATGTCCTTGCGCGTCACCACCAGCTCATCGCTGATCACCACTCCCTTGGTGAAGGTCGTGTGCCCTATCCAGTGCGCTACGCCAGGAACAACATTCAATACGACGGTCTGACCGGACCGAATCATCTTGAGTTGCGGCGGTTCGTCGGCAAAAAAGCCTTCGCTGCTGCCTTCGCGCCTGAGTGTGGCAGTAGCGGTGGTGGGGTCCACATGCATGACCGTGACGGTCTGAGTGCCGTTCGGCGCCCCCAGCTCCCACGGCTTCTCCAGATGCACGGTCCAGCTCACGCCGGCCGCGAGGTGCTTCGGCGGCGTGCCCCATAAAGTAGGGTTGTAGAGCAAGCCCGTGCCATCGTCATAGGGCACGCATTTGCCCTCACTGCAGGCGGTTCGCCCGCCGTCCCGAAGCTCCCCAATGGGAACGGGGGCTTGTCCGTCGTAGTGATACGACCCGCGAAACCCCCAGGCATCGTTGCTTGCAGAGATCACCGTGTAATCGCCAGATCCGCCGTTGCGCCGAACATACTCATCAAATCCTTCAGCTTTGACCGCGTGAGCGATGGCAAACACATTGCTATAAGACTCTGAAACCTTGAGGTGCGGCGTCAAATAGTCATCGCCTGTCAGCGATTTCGGCGCGGACAATGCGAGCCCAGTGAATAGGAATCCGGTAAATAACACGCAGAACCGCAGCCAAGATCTCATCACTATATTTCCTATCTAGAAATGCGGCCGCCATCACAGGTAAGACCGCGTTGGGGTTCTACGGGGCCGCCTTCTCGTCGGGCAGGTGCAACGAAGCTTGGCCGACAAAATATCGCCAGCCCTCAGGTGTTCGGACGTAGGTATCGCTAAACCACAATCGAACGTCGTGGGTCGAACCACGATAGACGCCCTTCACCCATAATCGCGCTGTGACAACCGCCGTGTCTCCCGAGACGCGCACGGTTTGCGTGCCGGCATCCTCCTCTTGATGCTCGTACACCCACTCTTTGTTGAGTGCCTCTTGGAGTTGCTCTTCGCGAGTGTTGATGCTGCCGTTGCCCAGTATCAAGATCATATCCTTATGCATGATGCGAGCCATCGCCTGCGCATCATTGGCCTTGACCGCCGCTTGGAAATCAGTGTCAAGCTTCGCGACGGCCTGTTGATCGCTCGATGAGCCTTGCGCAGCAGCCCCCAAAAAGGCAATCGCTAAAATCACGCATCCACGCAGCGCGTACCTCACAATTAAGCCCTCCTTAAATCGAAGACATTTTCTCATTATCGCGGTAGCGGTTTGATGCCGCTGCTACAAGTCGGATCACAAAAGCCGCCACAGCTAAAACCGATGCCTAAATTGAGCTTAGGCGAGATAGTTCCGGTTTCCCGACATTTGTGATCACTACACCAATCGCGTGATGAACGGCAAGTCACACGAAAGATCACCGAGCTTTCCGGTGAATTAGTTCGCGTGAACCATTGCCGCGCATCCGCATCGAGGACATTGGCATTCAACGGGATCACGTCACAGAGTTCTGGCATGGGCAATATGGCGCATGGAAGAAAACGCGTATGAGCAGAAGTCCCGAAGAGGGTACGTCACTTTAACGGTTGCGCCGGCGATCGATACGCCATTCAGCCGACCAAAACCGATCGGTCAGCCCTAACAACTCCCGGTCCGTTGCGCGTACCAGATGAGTCCCTCAGCAAACACGCGTTCGACTCTCAGGGCACCCTTCTTTCTGTCGTTAGCCAAAGACGAGACGGTCCAGCTGGCACCGTCTCCCCTGAGCACTTGGGCAACTTTTTGGCGGATGCCCCCTCTAGTACTTCACATCACCGCGCACGTAAAAAGTCCGACCGATAGGGTCGTAGTATCGACCGTCGTATCCTGACTGGTTGCCGCCGCCACCCGACTGCAACGATAGCGGCGGAGCCTTATCACCTAAATTCCGGACCCCGGCCGTCAATCGGATATTCTTCACAATGTTGTAGGCCGTCTGCCAGTCGAAGGTCGTGTAGCTCGGTACCTTGAGGCCTCCGAACGCGACCGGCGCACCCAAGCTGCCGTCAGGATTTGCCAAGAACACGACTGCTGAGCCGGCCGAGTAGCCCTCGTCCCGATAACCGGACTTGTAATGCGTCATCAGTGTATTTACCCAATCGCCGGTTTGCAGACTGAGTTCAAGATTCGAAATGATTCGGAATACCACCTGCTGATCGGGACCGTAGACGCCCAGGTCGGTGAGCTCGGGCAATCCGGGTCCATCGGTATACTGCTGCTTGAGCATGTAGGTCCCGGTCCAGGTTGCATTGAATCTGCCGAAACCGAGATCGACGTGGTAGTTGGCGTTCAGATCGATGCCGGAGTATTGCGCCTCGCCGCCATTGAAGGGCACCTGCTCCAGAGCAATAGTTTGAAAACCCGCTGGGTCGAGGTAGGGATTGATGAACAGACTCTTGTAGGCGTTGGGATTGTTGAACGCCACTTGTTCCGCGATACCCTGAGATTCGACCTGATTTTTGATTTTCACATTCCAGTAGTCCAACGCGACTGAGAGTTGAGCCAGCGGATCCACGCGTACGCCGAAGCCAAACTGCGTGGACTTTTCCGGCTTCAATCCCGCGGAGCCCGATTGGCCATTGGGGCCAGCCAACAGATCGTACTGGGCGCTGCCCGGTAGACAGCCGGCGGATCCAGGAAATGGACAAGCGTAACTGCCCGCGGTCGCACCGGCGAAAGTCAGAGCTCCAGCGATGTCATTGAGGTTTGGCGCCTTGAACCCGGTTCCGACAGATCCCCGGAACGAAACCATCTCGATCGGCGTGTAGCGGAACGACAACTTGAAAGTCGTGTCGCTGAAGGTATTGCCAAGATTCGCAGCCGCAACTTCGTCCTGCAAGCCGGTCGCCGGGTTCGCCGTGGGCGAGAATACGGTATCGCTGTGCACTTTTGCATAGTCATCGAAGCGCACCGACGCGGTGACATTCAGTTCCCTGAGGATC
>Ga0302324_100023609_pt1 | contig 11888 bp, 10 predicted proteins | sample Palsa_T0_1_FD_201949 | JGI IMG/M metagenome (GOLD analysis project Ga0302324, IMG submission 201949) | Peat permafrost microbial communities from Stordalen Mire near Abisko, Sweden - Palsa_T0_1 | ecosystem: Environmental > Terrestrial > Soil > Palsa > Peat permafrost | place: Sweden: Abisko... | reverse complement strand
TGGCGCTCGAACAGCTGTTATGGCAGCTGCCGCGGATCATGCGAACTGCCGCGGCGTCTTGAGGATTGCAGCCCACAGGGCAGAGGATTGATCGGGGAACATGGCCAAGGATCCAAATTCCAGATCCGGGATCAACAAACCCGGTCTACTGACCTTGACGATCAAGGACAAGAGCGCCTTGTATCTGGCCTATATGCCGTACGTGAACAACGGCGGCCTGTTTATCCCGACCAGCAGCAACTATCGCCTCGGCGATGAAGTTTTCATGCTGCTGAATCTGATGGGCGAGGATGAGAAGCTGCCGGTGGCCGGACGCGTGATTTGGGTTACCCCGAAAGGCGCCCAGGGCAAACGCACGGCCGGAATAGGTGTGCAGTTCTCCGAGCAGGACCGGGGCCAGACCCGCAACAAGATCGAGAATTATCTGGCCGGGGCGCTGTCCGGCGATAAGGCCACTCACACCATGTGAGCCCGGCGCCTTGGGGCGCACCTGCGAGGGTAGGAGCGCCCGTGGTGTGAACTCGCTGATCGCTCGGCCACGCACTTCGGGAGCCGAGCAATTCAATGAGTGACCCGGGAAGGCAGCCAGAAACGAGGTCCAGGCTTTGGAAATGGTCCATCGCCTTCACTTTGATGGTCATCGTGCTCGCCGTGCTGCGGCACTGGCATGCGCGGCCGACAACGCAGCCCACGCAAGTCTCCAAGGCTGCCCAGGCGCAGCTGCCGCAGCCCGCCAAGCCGCCCGCGGTGGCGCGCAAGCCGGAGATTGCCCAGCCCGGCGGCACCGATCTCTGCGGGGTAGGCAGCGTATCCCTCGATGCTGATGATCCCTCGGCCGCCTATCGGTATGTCGGTGCGCTGAGCAAGCAAGCCGCCACGCGTTGGCTATCGGCCTTGCGCAACAGCGATGACTATCGCGCGCGGGCGATGGGACTGTTCCTCGACGGCAAAATCACCGACGGCGCCGTACAGTCCATGACAGAGCCGACGCGCGAGGCATTGGTGCAACTTGCTGTCGGTACCGGCGACCCTGCGGTCTATGCCATGGCGGTGAATGCCTGCCATAGCTCCGACGCCGCCGATGGCGCTTGCCAGCAGATATCGTTGAGTGCCTGGGCGCGGCTTGACGCCGATAACGCCGTGCCATGGCTGCTGGTCGCGGGCGCAGCGCGCGCTCGAGGCGACAGTGCGGCTGAAGCCGAAGCGTTCGCGCACGCCGCTGAGGCTCACAAGACCGACGGCTACAATGATTCGCTGTACGCCTTTGCCGAACCGGCAATTCCGCAGGACGTAACGCCTCTGGAACGCTGGTACTTCGCGTTCGAGCTGCTTGGCCTTGAGAGCATTACCCGGGAACCTCAGTACACGGTAGCGGGGCAACATTGTTCCGCTGAAGCCATGCAAGACAGCGGCGTGCGGCAGCAATGCGAGACCCTGGCTGAGCTGTTCGTCACCCACGGCTCGGTGTTGTTGGACTTAGCCGAAGGCGCCGTCATTGGCGAGCGCGCCGGCTGGCCGATCGAGCGGGTCAATGGTCTAAGGCAGGAACGCGATGCGCTCATGCAGGCGGGAGCACAGGCCGTTTCGGCCGGCAACGAGCAACGCTGGAGCTGCCATGGCGTTGAACTCGGCAACGCTTTCATGAGCCAAAGGGTGCGCTTGGGGGAGCTTGGGGCCGCTCAGGATTTGCTCGCCCGTTCCGGGGATACCGTGCAGGATTTAGCTCGGAAGCACGTGGAACGAACGCAGCAGCTTCTGCGCGACGCTCGGCAACGAGAAGCGAAAATGCCCACAGATGCGGCGCCGTGAGGCCTCTCGAGCAGACTCAGGGATTGCGCCGCAGAGCGCCCTCGGCACTATCCAGACCGCCAGTGAGCACGTAGGCATCGAAGCCGCGCTCTACCAATATGAAGGCGGCCGCGGAGCTGCGCCGGCCGGTGTCGCAGTACACCACGTAGGGCCGGGAGCGCTCGAGTGTCGAGATTTTCAATCGAATGAAATACAGCGGCACATTCAGCGAGTCTTCGATGGCCAGATTCTGGTGTTCGGAGGGCAGGCGTACGTCCAGCCAACGGCCACCGCGCGCGATGATCTCGCGCGCCTTCGGATAGGTGACCCACTGCACCAGCGGCTCGTTCATGAGTTCGCGAAAGTCTTTTTTGTTCAGCCGCATCAACACTCCGTCGGTCACCATGGTCACCGTGGCGTTGCGCTTGGCCTCCGAAATCAGCGCCTCTTCCCCGAAAGTGTCGCCGATATTGAGTTCGGCCAGCTTCAGCCCGTCGCGATTGAGCGGTGTTTCGCGCGTGACCAGGCACTTGCCCTTGACGATGGCGTAGAAGTAGTCGCCCTCGGCGCCCTGCTGAATGATGATCTCGCCGGCGCGGCAGTTCATGCGCTGCATGCGCAGAAAGATGGCCTGAATATTGGCCGGTGGTATGCGATGAAATGCCTGTGTCTGCAGCAACGTGGTCATCCAGTCGTCGCCGGCGGTGCCGGTGAACTGTGCCTGTAGCTCGGCCACCTCGTATGTGCCGGTCTGATCCCAGGTGATCATCATGTCGAGCAGTTCGCTGTCGACCGCCAGGTATTCGATCGGGTCGACGGCGCGCGCGGTGAGTTTGCGCGGGGTTTTCGGCGATAACGGATTGCGCGCTTCGGGAGTGCCGCCGCGGATCATCGCGACCGTGCTCTCGCCCTCGCGCAGCTCGATCAAGCCCGAGATCAGCCAGTAAGTGGTTTTGTCGCGATCTCCTTCCTTGAAGAGCAGGCGACTGGCGGGCAGTTGGGAAATGCCGACTTTTCGCGCCAGAGCGTTCAGGTTCTCCTTCTTCATGCCGTCCAGTGGCGAGAACTTTCGGAGCAACGCCACATCGACAGCCCTATCTTCGCTCATGCTCAGTCCCGGCTCCACGTCCTCGCATCGATTGACCGACCCGCGATGCTAACATAGGGTCACGGGGCAGCTTTCTGCGCGAGTTCACGCATTTGCCCCTAACTGGCGCAGCTGCGCCCAGCCGGCGTCGGCGCGAAAACGGGCGCCGTAACGCTGTTCCAACTCGCGCAAACGCGCCATGCAGGCATCGATACCCCGGGAGCGCGCGTACGCCATCGGGCCGCCACGAAATGGCGCAAAACCAGTGCCGAAGATGACCCCAGCATCGATCAGGTCGGTGTCCGCGACAATCTGCTCCCGCGCGCACGCCACACATTCGTTGACCAGCGCGAGAATCAGGCGGTCAGTCAAATCGGACGGAGCCGGCGCACCGCGGGCCTCGCGAACGACTTTGCCGTCGCGCCAGCTGTAGAAACCCTGTCCGCTCTTGCGCCCGAGCTGTTTGGACTGCACCAGCTGGCGCAGCTTCGCAGTAAACGGCGGCGGCTCGCGATGCAGCTCACGCGTGACGATCTCGCCCACGTGCAGCACCACGTCCAGACCGACCACGTCCGATAACTCGATCGGTCCCATCGGCATGCCGAATTCCACGGCGGCGCGATCTATGGCGCTGAAGGCAATGCCTTCCCCGGCTGCGTGCAGGGCTTCGTGCAAGTAGGGGAACAGCACGCGATTGACCAGGAAGCCGGGGCTGCTGCGGCACGGTAGCGGCAGCTTGTCGATGCGGCGGGTGAAAGCCAATGCTGCGCTGAGCACTTCGGGACGTGTTTGCGCCGAGTGCACTACCTCGACCAGCGACATCTGCGCGACCGGATTGAAGAAATGCAGACCGACAAAGTGGCCCGGGTCGCCCAGATCGGCACCGAGGATCTCGAGCGTCAGGCTGGAGGTGTTGCTCGCGAGCAGCGCACCGGCGCGCATACGCGGCTCAGCCACGGCATAAAGTGCGCGCTTGGCGCCCAGGTCCTCGAAGATCGCTTCAATCACGACATCGGCCTCGCTAACGCCGGCGCCGGCGACGTCGGCCCGCAGCCGCTCGCTGATCTGCAGACGTTCGGCGGGCGTAGACAGGCGCTTCTCGAACAATCCGCGCGCCCGCGTGAGCGCTGGCTCGATCAACTGCAGTTCGCGGTCCTGCAGCGTCACCTGCAAGCCGCGCAGCGCACACCAGGCGGCGATGTCCCCACCCATGACGCCAGCGCCGATGACGTGCGCACGCTCGAACGCGACCGGGCTCTTGCCGGCGAGGCCCTTGAGCCGATCCTGAAGCAGGAATACTCGAATCAGATTGCGGGTCGTGTCGCTGTTGAACAGGGCCGCGATCGACTGTGCTTCGGCCGCGTAGGCGGCTTCGCCGCGGGCACCGTACCGTGACCACAGATCGATGATGGCGTACGGGGCAGGGTAGTGTTCGCGGCTGGCCTGAGCCGCGACCTGCCGCAGCAATAGCGGCCGTAGCAGCGCGCGCACCCCAGGCCAGCTCAGCGCGCGTTCGGTCAATGGCGGGCGGTGGCGCGGCGGCGTGGCACGGATCAACTGGCGCGCGGCATCGGCCAAATCGCTGCCGCGTTCCACCATGCGATCGACCAGGCCGATCTTGAGCGCGCGGTCGGCGCGCACGCTGCGCCCGGTGAGCATCAGGCCCATGGCCGGCCGCACCCCGAGCAGGGCTACGCTGCGTACCGTGCCGCCGAAGCCAGGATGAATGCCGAGCTGCACTTCGGGCAGTCCCAGGTTGAGCTTGGAATCCCCGACTGCGATGCGGTAGCGACAGGCGAGGGCAAGCTCGAGGCCGCCCCCTAAGGCAAAGCCATGAATGGCTGCTACCGTGGCATAGGGCAGGGCTTCGAGCCGCGAGCAGATGCGTTGCCCGAAACTGATGTGCTCGAGCGCGGCGGCCTGCGACTGGAAGCCGGTGAACTCACGGATGTCCGCGCCGGCAATGAACCCCGAAGTCTTGGCGGAACGAATCACCAGGCCGCGAAGCGAGCGAGCAGCCAGCCCCTGCAGATGGCTGTCGAGCTCGCTCAGAACCGGGTGGGAGAGCGTGTTTGCGGAGCTGCCCGGCTTGTCCAGGGTAAGCCAGCCGATCTGGTCGGCATCGATCTCTAAATTCCACGCCGGCGCGGCGCTGGATCCGGTATCGCTCATGAGGTCAATTCTCCGCCGCTGGAATTTACATGGAAATCGCACACCAGGGGACGATGATCTGAGAATCTGACCGCCGGAATACGAAAGTTGCTCACCTCGATGCCGGCGCTGACAAGAATGAAGTCCAGCTCGATGCGCGGATTGCGCGACGGGAAGGAATGCAGGCCCTCGGTATTGGCGCTGCGCAGACCGGAGGCACGCATGAACAGATAGATCTCGTGGGTGCCCCAGAAGGTGTTGAAATCCCCGGCAATGATCACGGGCTTGGCCGAGCGCACCACCAGGTCATGCAGGGTGCGCAACTGGTACTGCCGGTGACGGAATTTGAGCGACAGGTGCACCAGGAATATACAGACGTCGTCCAGCTCAAGCTCGATGATCAGGCGCTTGATGCCGGTATCGAAATAGTGGAATCTTTCTCCGGTCACGCGCGGCGCGGCCAGCAGCGCGTTTGCCTGCTTGCGTACGATGGGCACCAGCTGGTTAATCGAGCCGGCGCCGTACTTGCACTGGTGGGCGGTGTAATGTCCCAGGGCGTTGGCGATATAGGTGGCCTGATTGAGCATGCCGGTGCGCACCGACCCGGTGTCCACCTCGACCAGTCCCACCAGGTCGGGGTCTTCATCGTGGATAAAGGTCGTGATCTGCTCGAGCACGCGCCGGCTGCTTCGCAGGTACCCCGCTCCGGGCACGGGCAAATGAAACGCCGGTCCGGTACCGGTGGCGTAACGGATGTTGTAAACGAGCAATCTCACGGACGCGGCGGGCTCTCTATCAATCCTTAAGGCCGTCACAGTACACTGCGAGTATGTCTCAACGCGATCCCATCCGCGTATTTGTCACGCACAGCTTCGAGCAGAGCGATGACTATGTGCGGGTATTCGAATACCTCGAAAGCGCCCGTAATTTTTACTATCGTAGCTGCGGAAATCTGGCGCTTGAGGCCGGGCGCTCACAGGATGCGCTGCGCGAGGAGCTGCGCAAGCAGATCGCACCGGCCGAAGTCATCATAGCCCTGGCCGGCCTTTATTCCGAGCAGCCGGATCTGCTGATCTTCGAACTCAATTACGCCAAGGCCAGCGATAAGCCGGTGGTATTTCTGCCGCTATTCGGCCGCGAACAGCCCAAACTCAAGACCCTGGACGGGCTGATCGACGAGATCGTGGCATGGGATGAGCGCGCCTTGGTGGATGCCGTAAAACGCCAGGCGCGTCACGAGGACACCACGCGCTGGGATACGATCGAATTCAAACTGGACTGAACGCCCCTTACGGGTTGGCGCTCGCCTCGGCCGACAGAAATTTGAGCAATGGGGCGGCGCTGCGATTGCCGCGGCTATTGCCAATCTGCTGCTTCATGCCAGCGTACGCGCCGTACAGCCGCACCATGAGTTCGGCGTAGCGCCGGGCCTCCTCGTTCGAAAGCTTGCGCACTGACGCCTTGACCACATCGTCGCCAGGCAGCGCACAGGCGCGATGCAACGCTTGAATCATCTCGGCGAATTCCGGGCCCAGCGCGCCCGGCAGATCCGATTCCTGTACATCTTCGAGATGCGAACGATAGGCATCGAGCAGGCGATCTTTAATGCTGCCAGGTCCGGCCATCGATAGCGCCGCCGCCTCCAGTCGCGTGCTCAAGTCCCGCATGTGATCCTCCCGGCAACACTACCTGATTGCGCGCTGCTGGATTCTTGTAACGCGAAGCCCATGGCGCCCCATTTAGATGTTAGCAGACGAAAACCCTGTCTCATCAATGGCGTACAGTCCTAATATAGCGCGATGTCTGCGAAACTCAATGTTGATTGATCGGCCCCCTGAGATGACCGTCGCGTTCGGCGCGGCCACGGCGCGCCTTATGGAAACGACGGCCGCGGAACGACGATGGATACTTGAGTTTAAAAGATCGCAATAACTAGCTAATACATATGATAGTTTTAATCCAGATCGTCGCTTGTTCGTGTTTCCGCCGGGATGTTTGATGTGCTCGCGTTGCGCCATCGCAAGATAGACGCGGGCGCGAGCCGGCGCGCTGGCGAAGACGCAGGGGCGGCAATGTTAGCCGTCACTTTTTCAAGATCCGCTAACATATTGCACGCAAACTGCGGCGAGCGGTTTTGGCAGGAGAGGCAACGGTGGCCAAGAGAACCAGTAGGACGCCCAGCGCACGCGCACGCGGCCTGCGCACGCTGCAGCACCAGACGTTGTCGGCAAAGATTCGCTATGCGATCGATACCGAGGTATGGCTGCGCGGCCTGTTGCTGGCCCGCGATCCGGTGCTCGAAGCTGACGCGCGCTGGGCCACCAAGGATCACGTGCATGACGAGGCGCTCGGCTGGTTCCTGCAGCAGCACGCCCAGCAGCCCGTGCAGGATTATCCCGCGCGCCGCGCCGGCGATCAGGACCTGACCTTCTGGGTGGATTCCAAGATCATGGAGCGGGCACGGCGCATGGCGGTTCGCGACGGCGTCAAGGTCGCGCGCCTGATCGATGCCGCACTGAATGCTTATGTGCGGCAGCACATCCCCGAGGCATTGATCGATTTTCGGCAACGCGTTCAGATCGAGGCCCTGGACCTGTACCGCCGTTTGCGTGGCGCCGTGCCCGGGGCGCCCCCGAGAGCCCGCAAGGGCAAGTCGTCCGCGGTCGAATGAGAACGCAGACAGCTGCGGCGAGTTCGGCGCCACGCTGCGCGACAGCCCTGCAGGGCTGGGTGCTGGTCAGCAGCGGTTGGCTTGCGGTCATGGCCAGTGCAATGCTCTCACCGGTGTTGCCGAGCATGAGCGCCTATTACCACGCCGTGCCTCATGTCGATCTGCTGATCGCACTGACCGCGAGCGCGCCGGCTCTGTCGGTCGCGGTGCTGGCGTGGCCGTTCGGCATCCTGGGCGACCGCATCGGCCACAAGCGGCTGTTGTGCTGGGCCACCGTGGTCTACGGATTGGTGGGCACGGCGCCGGTGTGGCTGCCGAGCTTGCCGCAAATAGCCGCTTCGCGAGCCTTGGTGGGCGTGGCCGAGGCCGCGATCATGACTTGCAGCACGACCTTGATCGGCGAATATTTCCTGGCCGAACGACGCGGGCACTATCTGGCGCTGCAGACCGGCACCGCGCCGATCGTTGCCATGACGGTCATGGCGTTGGGTGGCGCGCTGGGCGAGTCGAGCTGGCGCACTCCATTCTTCGCCTATGGTTTTGGATTCGCATTGATCCCATTGACCGGCTGGCTGTTGTGGGAGCCACGCATGCCCCCGGATCGCGGCGAGCACGCACCCGGCAGCGCGAAATTCGTATGGGGCAGGCTGCTTTGGATCTGCGCGATCACGCTGTTCACGATGACCGCCTTCCTGATTACGGTGTTACAGATGGGTTTTGTGCTGACCGAACGCGGCTTGTACTCGCCGCGTCTGATCGGACTATGGAGCGGCTTGGCAGCGTTGGCGAATCCCTTGGGGGCGTTGCTGTTCGGTGTGCTGCGCGCCCGCACGCTGCCCAAGCTGGCCGCGAGTTTTGTGCTGCTCAGTATGGGCTTTTTCCTGATCGCGCTGCTGCCGGGCTGGCCCAGTGCGATCCTCGGCGCCGCCATTGCCAATCTGGGCGCCGGTATGATCCTTCCCACCCTGATCACCTGGGCCATCAGCACGTTGCCGCCAGCACAGCGCGGCACCGGCACGGGCCTGTGGATGACGGCGAGCTTTCTGGGTCAATTTCTGAGCCCATTGGCGGTGCTGGGGCTACGCCAGGTCACGGGCAGTCTCTCGGGCGCGATTCTGGTCTACGCGGTGGCCTGCGGACTGTGCGGCCTGAGCGCCGTGGTGTGCCTGCGCGGCTCCCCGCCTCCCGCGACGCTGATCACAGCGGCGCCGCCGGTGACTTGAGTGCCTGCCGCAAAGCTGCCCACGCTGTACATTCCGCACGGCGGCGGCCCGTGTTTCTTCATGGACGTGCCGCCCGGATTGCCGAGGTCACTGTGGCACGGCATGGCCGCGCACCTGCGCGCGATTGCCGCCGGTATCAGGGTTCGCCCGCGAGCCGTGCTGGTGATTTCCGCTCACTGGGAATGTCCTCGGCCGAGCGTGCAGTCGGCTGACAAGCATTCACTGTTGTTCGACTACTATGGATTTCCGGAGCATACCTACCGCCTGACCTATCCGGTGCCCGGATCGCCTGCAACAGCCGCGCGCGTTCGCGAGCTATTGGGGCTATCGGGCATCGAGACGGACGAGGAGAGCGAGCGCGGCCTGGATCACGGCGTGTTCGTGCCGTTCAAGCTCATTTACCCGCAGGCCGATATCCCGATGCTGCAGCTCTCGCTGCAAACAGGGCTCGATCCGGCGCAGCATCTTCGTATCGGCCACGCGCTCGAGCCGCTGCGCGAGGAGGGAGTGCTGATCGTGGGCAGCGGCATGAGTTATCACAACCTGCGCGATTTTTACTCCGTGCAGGCGGATGCGCAGCATGCCGCGCAGCGTTTTGACGACTGGCTAGGCCGGGCGATCCCGGCCGAGCCGGCCGAACGTGAGCAAGCTCTGAGCCAATGGGCGCGGGCACCCGGCGCGCGCGAATGCCATCCGCGCAGCGAGCATTTGATGCCACTGATGGTTGCGGCCGGGGCCGCCGGTCTGGATTCGGGACAGCGCACCTATAACGAGCGCGTGCTCGGCAAGATGATTTCCGGATTCCAGTTCGGCGCGACCGACCGGTAGTCGCGGGCTACCGGCGCTTCACGGCCAGCGATAGTCCCAACGTGTGTGCCTTGTAGCGTACGGCAGCCTCGCTTCGGCCCAGTTCACGCGCGATGCGCGCGGCCGGAGAGCGGCCCGAGAGTCTCCGCAACTGCTTTTCATGAGCAGGCGTCCATAGAATTCTTTGTCGCCGCTTCTGTCGCTTGGCCATGCAATAGTTTCCCTTCGTTGATTGAGAGTCGATAGTGTAGCAGCATGGCCCACCCTGTTGCTGCGAGCCAAATTATGCCATGCCGCAGGTATCCGTGTTGAGCATCGCGCGCCGAGACTCGCCTGCGACCGCGGCACTCACGGCGATCGGCATCGTCTATGGCGATCTTGGAACCAGCCCGCTGTACACGCTGCAGACCATTGTGCAGGCGGTCGGCGGACGATTCAGCGCCGACAGTGCACTCGGAGTGCTATCGCTGATCGTCTGGACATTGATCATCACAATTTCGATCAAATACTGCCTGTTTGTGATGCGCGCCGACAATCATGGCGAGGGCGGCATCCTGGCATTGATGTCATTGGTCGGCGGCAACAGTCTCAAGCGCGGCACCCGTTTGCTCACGGTCATGGGCTTGCTCGGCGCGGCGCTGATCTACGGCGATGGTGTCATCACGCCCGCCATATCGGTGCTCAGTGCGCTCGAGGGCGTCAACGTTCTGAGCAACACCTTCAAACCGTTTGTCATGCCGGCAGCAGTGCTGATTCTGGTGGCGCTGTTTGCGGTTCAGCGGTTGGGAACCGAAAAGATCGGCCGCGCCTTCGGACCGATCATGCTGCTGTGGTTCATCGTGATCGCGGTACTCGGGCTTGCCGGAGTGCTGCGTAATCCGCAGGTGCTGATCGCCATCGATCCGCGCTACGCTATCGCATTCGTGGTGCAGAGCCGGGGCATTGCCTTGCTGGTGCTGGGCGGCGTATTTCTGTGTATTACCGGCGGCGAGGCCTTGTATGCGGATATGGGGCACATCGGCAAGGGGCCGATCCGGTGGGCCTGGTACGTCATCGTGCTGCCCGCGTTGCTGTTGAGCTATGCCGGGCAGACCGCGCTGATGATGGAGCGCGGTACCGTCGAGGGCAATCCCTTCTTTCTGTTGGCACCGACCTGGAGCGTCTATCCTCTGGTTGTGCTGGCGACCGTGGCTACGGTAATCGCCAGCCAGGCCATCATCACGGGATCATTCTCCATGACGCGCCAGGCCATGCAGCTCGCATGGCTGCCGGCGGTGAACATCCGTCAGACATCGGACCAGTTGTACGGCCAGATCTATGTGCCGGTAGTCAATTGGCTGATGATGATAGGCACTGTGGCCATCACCATAGCCTTTCACAGTTCCGACCGGCTGGCCGGGGCCTATGGCACGGCCGTGTCGACCACCATGCTGCTGACCAGTTGTCTGTTGCTGGTCGCGATGCGAAGGATCTGGCATTGGGCGCTGCCGCCGACGGCGATCATTGGCGGTGTCTTCCTGTGCGTGGATGCCGGTTTTTTCTGCGCCAATCTGCTCAAGATTGCCGACGGTGGCTGGCTGCCGCTGACTTTGGGATTGATGATCTTCCTGATTATGACCACCTGGCGCTCAGGCATCGAGGCGCTGCGCGCCTGTCTCTTGCGCGACGAGCATGAACCCCGGCAGTTACTGGACGATCTGGAGGCCGGACGCGTTCCGAGGGTGCCCGGCACCGCGCTGTTCCTGACCCGCTCGGCGCAGAAATGTCCGCGCATACTGGTCGACCATGTTGCGCACTTTGGCGCGTTGCACCGCAGCGTCGTGGCGCTCAGAGTGGTGTTCAAGGAAGTGCCGCGCGTGGCCGAGCACGAGCGCTGGAGCATTGAACCGCTGGTCGCGGGCATCTGGCACGCAGTGATCTGCTTCGGCTTCATCGAAATTCCGGATCTAACTCTGGCTCTCAAAGCCATCAAGGACCTCGATGCGTCCATCGATCTCGAGCACGCAATGTATTTCGGCACACGCGATCAGGTGATTCGAAAACCGGGCAGCAGAGTGCTCGGGCACGGACAGCTGATGCTGTTCGCGTTTTTGTATCGCAACGCCGTCAAGGTGGTCGACCGCTTTCATCTGCCGGCGCAAAACGTGGTAGAAATTGCCCG
>Ga0302324_100023608_pt1 | contig 11889 bp, 5 predicted proteins | sample Palsa_T0_1_FD_201949 | JGI IMG/M metagenome (GOLD analysis project Ga0302324, IMG submission 201949) | Peat permafrost microbial communities from Stordalen Mire near Abisko, Sweden - Palsa_T0_1 | ecosystem: Environmental > Terrestrial > Soil > Palsa > Peat permafrost | place: Sweden: Abisko... | reverse complement strand
TAGCTTGCCAGTAACGAGAAGCCATGCTCGAAGCTGCGAGTCAGGGTAAACTGCAGGGCGTTGTAGTTCGCATTGTTGGCGTCAGCATTTTGTACGATCTGGCTAAACTCATAGGTTGCGGGGCTCGGTTCGTAAGGGCGGCGCGCGTTGATGCCGGCGGAGGTAACGGGAGCGCCAGGAATGTATATGGGTTCGTTAATGTCGCGCGAAATGAAAAACTTCCGCGATTGACTGCCCACGTAGGCCATTCGCGCGGCCACGCTTTTGCCCAGCTGCTGCTCAACCGTCAGGTTGTATTCCATGACATAAGGAAACGTAGCATTCGGTTCTACCCCCGAGATGGTTGCCCCGGAATAAAACACCGGGCTGCTTAGATTAGAGTTGTACGGGAATGGGTCCGTCCCGTTATAGGGCGGTATCGTATAGGGTGTAACCAGGTTCGGAGTGCCGTTGATGGTGTTATCGAGCACAAACGGCTGTTGTTCGGTGTTATCGAATTGGCTTGCTCCCCTGGTCGCATAGAACATGCCAAAACCGCCCCGAACCGCGGTTTTGCCATTTCCGAAAACATCATCGGCAAATCCGACGCGAGGAACGAAGTTATGCCACTGTGTTGGTACGATGCCGTCCGGCACTCCCGGATCTCCAGCGCTCAGCAAACCCAGTGGCGCAGTGGGGAAACGTTTGGACTGCACAAAGGGCACGAAGGTGCCCTCGGTGTTCCCTCCCGTGAAGGCAGCAAAGGCTTCCCAGCGAACCCCTAGATCGATAGTAAGCCGGTGCGTGATTCGCCAGTCATCCTGCAGGAACAGGGCGGGGTCAGGCTGCTGGAACCGGTGATGAACACCGCTGTTTTGCCGGAGAGACGCAGCTCGCCCCTCCAGAAAGTCTGCCAGGGCATTGCCGGTAAAGCTTCCTGAAAAGGTGGCCAAACCGGACCCGTAGTAGACGCCATCTTCGCGGTATTGATTGAAGAAGAACGATCCTCCAGCCTTGACCTGATGATTTCCGAGAGTCCAGTTGAAGGTGTCTTCGACGCCGAGTGTCTGCATATTGTTGTTGGTGATGCCGGCCGCCGCCAATCCTTGCTGGTAGTAGCCCGTGATGGAAATGACCGGCGAACTGATGACGCGGTAACCATCGTTGATGGTGCTGCCGAGGTTTTTCCACGAGGTGGTCGGTTTAAGTTGCTCCGTCTGCGTGTGGTTTACGGTGAAGAACACCCTGGCCGTATTCAACTTGGTCGGGGAGATCAGCCAGGTGTCGCTCAAGATCACGTTGCTGGTTGTGTTCAACTGCCGGGCACTGCTGTAGCTAAGAATCTGGTTCCCATCCAGACCGGGGTTCACAACCGTGCCGAAGCTCTGGAACACCGAACCCGCAAGCTGATGTTTGGCATTCAACTGCTGGTCAATGCGGACCAGGTACTGGTTGGCGCTGGTGCTGCCATGAGCATCCTGTTCCGCAGCGATGCCGGTGGGGCTGGCAAGCGGAACAAACTTCAACAAATTCTGCGCGACAGGATCCAGCAGGTTGGGGCAGATGACGCCGGCTACACCGTTGCAGCTGACTTTGGGCTGTTTGGCAGTGGGAAGCGCCGAGAAATCGCCTCCGGCTTCTGCCGGAGTCGGAAGGTTGACCGCGCTGGCGAGGATCTGGGTCGGCGTGGAGATCCGCAATCCCTCATACGCACCGAAGAAAAAGGCCTTGTTGCGGATAATCGGGCCGCCAACCGTTCCGCCAAACTGGTTCTGAACCAGCGGTGTGACGCGGGTCGCGAAATAGTTCTTCAGGTTCAGAGAAGTATTTCTCAAATAGTCGTATGCGAGACCGTGGAATTGATTGTTTCCGGAGCGAGTGATTGCGTTCACGACGCCGCCGGGGTAGCGCCCAAACTCCGCGTCAAAGTTGTTGGTGAGTACCCGGAATTCCTGCAGCGCGTCGGGATTCGGAAAGACATTTCCTCCCTGGCTCATGAACGAGGTGTCGTAAGCCCCGTCCAGATAGTAGGAGTTCTCGTTGGTGCGGTTCCCATTGAGACTGAACTTATTGCCTGCGGTGTCGCCGATGGTGGCCGATGGCGTGAAGGTTGTGACCCCTGGGACGAGCTGCACCAGGCTTATCGCGGCGCGGCCATTCAACGGAAGATCCGATATCTGTTTACGTTCAATGGTGGTGCTTAACTGGGATTCCCGCAATTCGATAGCGGCAGCGGCCGCACTCACCTCAACCCGCTGTACTTCGGTACCCAACTTTAGCAGTACATCCGCGGTAAGATTTTGATTGGCGTCGAGATGCACGCCGCTCTCAGTCGTGGTTCCGAAACCTTGCGCCTCAACTGTAATGGTGTAGTCCCCCACGCCCAAAGCCGGAAAGATGTAATTTCCTGAGGGGTTGCTCTGGACTTTCTGCTTTATACCAGTCTGCACGCTGGTCACTGTGACGGTTGCGTTTGGAATCGCTGCGCCGGCAGGATCGGTAATCGTTCCGTTGATCGCGCCGGTAATCGTCTGGCCGAATACTGAACCACAGGCCATCAGGAAAAACACGGTCAAACCACATAGAATGGCCGATCGGGTTCGCAGTTTCGCAGGTGTCTGGGGGCAATAGTTCAGGTCGTTAGCATGGAGCGGACGCATTTGTGACTCCGGGAGCGTGTCTATCCTGCAATGAGTCGCAATTGGACATGACAAGCGCAACCAGTGTCAAGACGAATAGTGTGAACCCCCTAGCCCAGGCGACCGGTTAGAAAGAGAGTTTCGGCGCGCTATAAATCCCGGACCGATCTGCGAGTTCCTGCCGGAGTCGCCATATGGCGTCCCAACGGGGACCTGGCTAAATGCCGCGGTGTTGAAAAATCCGCTGATTTTTACCAGCCTGCTCCGGCTGGTAGATCGCATCGGAGAAGCATGGGCGAGGGAGAGCCATACTCCTCGATACCCTCTCATCAATTTTGCTGATCCCAAATCGATTTGAGTTCCCAACCGTTACCAGAAACGGCTTTGGAGCTGATAGGGAAGAACCGCACCCTGCTCCTGGGCCCCAATGGGTATATCAAATTGGTCATAGTGATGGTGCCGTTTTGCGCGTAAGCTTCCAAAGACGACCGATCCACGACCAGGGTTAAGTCATACGGCCTACCGGGGGCCAATGGAGCTTTCGTCCTTACCGGGAAGTTCTTGTCGACCACAGCGCCCGATTTGGTGCGATCCATGTAGAACTCCTTCTTGTTGGTGTCGAAGCCAATCTCTGTCCAATGCTCGTCATCGGAGTAGAGGCGGATGCCAAAGAGCTGCTCAGAAGGATGGTCGAAGTGCAAATCCAATTCATAAGGAACTGTAAGGGAAACCCCATCGCCAGTTGAGGGCCCAAAAACGGGAAAGTTCCTTCCCCGTAAGGGGGCGATCACCGGATCCTGTTTCAGCGCCAAACCATCTTTATCTTTCACCAACGAAAGTCGCCGGGCCAGGCTCATCTGTCCACGCCACGGGGAGGTCGGCAGCTTTGCCGCATATTGCCAATTGCTCATCCAGCCGATGAGCACCGGTCTTTCGTCTTTGCCCAATCCGTTGTAACTGATGGCGCAATAGTCGTCTTTGCCGTAGTTGGTCCAGCCGTGAGCGCCGGGCTCGGTCGACGAGGTAAAGTTTTTGCCATCGAAGCTGCCGAAAAAGTACTGCTCGCCCGACCCGCCCTGGGGTGCGCCCGGATTGAGCCCTACCTTTAGCGCCCAAAGGCTTTCTTTTCCATCCACGGATGGGATGCGAAGCAGGGTGGGACATTCCCAATCGCCATCCACATCCCCCGCGGGCCCGAAGTCGCTGAGTTGGGTCCAGTCTTTCAGATTGGGCGAACCATATAATCGGACTTTCCGTTGCTTCGGCAGCGAAACAGCCATGATCCAACGGCGTGACGCGTCATCCCAGAAAACGCCCGGATCGCGGAAGTCGGCGAGATGGAGATCGAGCACTGGATTTTTCTGATACTTTGTCCAGGTGCGACCATTGTCAAGGCTATAGGCAACGTTTTGCGTTTCCCGATGTCCTTGCGCAGTGTCGCCGTCCCCGGTGTACACGGCGACCAGACACTCCGTACCCGAAGAGCAAAAACCGCTGCTGTTTTCTCCATCCACGACCACGCTTCCGGTGAAAATCATGACCCCATCTTTTTCCGGAATTGCCACGGGAAGCTCATGCCAATGCAGCAGGTCCCGGCTGACGGCATGCCCCCAGCTCATATGCCCCCATTGATTCCCAAAAGGGTTGTACTGGTAGAAGAGGTGATACTCGCCTTTGAAGTAGACCAATCCGTTGGGATCATTGGTCCAATGCTCGCGCGGAGAGAAATGCAATTGAGGGCGATACTGTTGGTCGTATGCCTGATCCTGCCCTTGGAACACGAGTGAAGACAACACGAGTAAAGACAAAACGATGATGGCTGATGCGCAAACGATCGCTGGATGCATTCGAAATTTTGTCACTTGGCAGCCCCACTGATTTCTGAAACAGACTACCTGAGGCCGGAAGGCGCCGGCACCGTGGATTGCCGAACGACCAGGCGGAAATCCACCAGGATGTCCCGTGCCGGCATGTCGGGGTTCGAGGCTCTTTCCAGCATCGCGGCCAGCGCTACAGCGCCAAGATCCAGGCATGGTTGATGAATCGTAGTAAGTGGAGTCTGCATGACGGTTGCATACCGGATATCGTCCATCCCAGTCACCCGGATGTCATGGGGCACGCGAATATTCAGTGTATTCAGAGAGGTCATGAATTGGCCCGCAGTGAAATCGTTCGCGCATACGACAGCGTCCGGCTTATATCGAGCGACCAGGTCATGGACGGCGGAAATATCACTGGGGTCTCCATAGTGCACGCACTCTTCCAATCGTGGACCGGGAAAGCTTCGCACTGCCTCAAGGTAACCTGCAGCTCGAGCGCTCACCGTGGGAGCGGAGTTGGGTCGTCCGAAAAACAGGATCCGCCGCGCTCCGCAGCCCAACAAGTGCTCCGTGATGACAAAGCCCGCGCGACGGTTATCGATGCCGACCAGATCGTAGCGGCTGCGCTTTGGATAGTCGCAAAGATCCCGGTCGAGCAGGACAATGGGGATCTGCGCTTCGTCGAGAAGGCGGGTGATTCGTTGATTGATCTCATCCTTCCTTCCGCAAAGCTCCAGTGGAGCGAAAAAAATGCCGGATACCCGGCGTTTGAGGTAGTACTCACAGAGTTGCTCTGCCTGGTCTTCCTCAGAAGCCCCGGGCGAAAATGTGGTACCCCAGAGTAAGTCGTGGTGTCCGCCAACCTTGGCAATCGAAATGCCGCGGCTGATAGGTTCGAAGATCTCGGTAATGCCAAGCTCCGGAATCAGGAGACCGAACACGAACCCATCCCGGTGATTTTGCACCCGTATAAAGGTTCCCGAACCAGCTCTGCGTTCGACCAGGCCTTCGCTTTCGAGCTGAGCCAAGGCGCGGCCGACCGTAGGGCGGCTGGCGCCAAACTGTTCTACCAATTCGTTCTCGCTGGGCAATTTGCCCCCCGGGCTGTACGCATGGTCCGCCAATGACTGCCGGAGCTGGGCGTAGATCTGCTTGTATTTTGGTCCCGCTCCATTCGGCCCGGATTCTGTGTCCCTCGCCATAGCAGCCCTTCCCATTTGCAGTTAGTATTACCGCTTTGCCATGTTTTGTCTAGACAGCTCGTTTGACGAGGACTCAACGTTATTAAAGGAACCCTGCAGGATTCCAGGGATGCACCGTTTTTGCGGCGCTGGGTGCAACGATGATTACTAATGTAATCGTATTAAAAACAGTCACTTGCAACTTGCCATTACAGGTATACGGTAGCGATCCATGTTTTGCACCGATAAATTATTAACAAGTTTTCTAAATTTTGTTGACAAGTGTTGGTTGCCCTGTCTAGCATCCTCTCGCCAGACGGTTTCCCCTTTTGGCATTGGCAAAACAGGGAGACGAGCCCCTCGAGTCGCCACATCGCTTTGGAGGTACTCATGAAAACGATCATGCATAAAACAAATACCCGCTGGGGGTTTAACCGGTTCTTCCAGTTGGGTGTTTTGCTGCCGTTGCTTTTCGGCAACGCGGTCTTCAGCACACGCACCCATGCGCAAACCAGCTATGGATCAGTGGTTGGGACAGTTACCGATGCCACCGGCGCCAATGTGGTTGGCGCTCAAGTGACGCTCGAAAACACCGGGACAAATGCGACTCAGAAAGCCCAGACCGGCAACGGCGGAACCTACAGCTTTGTTAACTTGATCCCGGGTTCCTATAGCGTCAAGGTCGAGCAACAAGGCTTCAAAGAAGTCACAAAGAATGCAGTGGATGTTCAGATCGGTGGAGCTACCCGCGCCGATGTCACGCTTCCCATAGGCGAGGCCAGCGAATCTGTTCTGGTGACCGCTTCCGAGGCCCCGCTGCAAACGGACAGCGCCTCGCTGGGCGGAGTCATCGAGGGGAGGCAGGTGTTGGATGCGCCGCTCAACGGACGAAATGTGAATAATTTGTTGGACTTCATCCCAGGCGTGACGCCCGGTGGAGGCACCCAAGGCAGCACGATGGCCAATGGCGGCAGCGGAAATTTCCAGGCCGGCGGCCAGACACAAGCGATCGCTTATGGCAATTACCAAATCGGCGGCGCATTCAGCGGCCAAAGCCTTTTCTTCATCGATGGTGTCGGATCCAACATCGCAGAGAACAACGTCAATACTCTCGTACCCACGCAAGATGCAGTTCAGGAATTCCGCGTCGAGACCAACAATGTAAGTGCGCAATTTGGCGGTTACGGCGGCGGGGTGATCCAAATCTCCACCAAGAGCGGAACCAACACGTTCCACGGCAGTGCTTACGAATATTTTCGTAACACTGCTCTGGATGCCAACGACTGGTTCAGCAACCACCAAGGGCTGGGTAAAGCCCCCTTGCACCAGAATCAGTATGGCGCCAATCTGGGCGGGCCACTGTGGAAGAATAAGGCGTTCTTCTTCTTTTCCTGGGAACATGAATCGCTGATTTCCTCCAGCCCAACCAATGCCACCGTGCCCACCGCAGCGGAGCTAAGTGGAAATTTCGCCAGTGATCCACAGATCATCTACGACCCGGCCACAGGCAAGCCCTTTCCCGGCAACATAATCCCCGCGTCTCGGATCAATCCCACGGCTTTAAAGATCGTCGAATTGGAAACTCCCAACCAATCTCGAGTGATACAAACGCCTTACACTACCAACTTTTATGCATCCGCTCCGATTGAGGGATATCAGAACCAGTTCAACGCCCGCGTCGATTACAACTTGACTCAGGCAGATTCGTTGTTCGCCCGGTATACCTTCTGGAATCCACACAACGGAGACAGCGACCCCTTTGGCACAAAGACGGGAGCAGGGCCCACAGGAAACTACACCCAAGAGGGAGTCTTCGGGGAAAATCATACGTTTAACCCGACCACCATCGCGGAGTTACGCCTGTCGTATCTGGAAAATTACAATTTCCAATACCCGTTGAGTGAAGGTTTCGACATGTCGTCGATTAGCGGTGCATATGGGAAGATTCAGCAGGAGAGTGTACGTCAGGAGGGTCTCCTTCCTGGCATTGGCATTCAGGGCTACGGGATTGGCGCTGAACTGTCCCAACTCTATTGGAACAATAACGTCTGGGCAATCAGCGGCAGTGTCACCAAGATCCACGGCAGGCATACGATCAAGTCCGGCGGTAACTGGCGCCAAGTGCTGTGGGAAAATTACTCCAACAGCCAGGGTGTCGGGGCCAGTGCCAACAACTTCTTCACTGCCTCCTCCCCGACTGACCCCACCACCGGCAACGGTCTGGCGTCCTATCTCTTAAACCTGCCCACCAGCACCGCGATCTATTCGGTAGGTACCTGGCACGCGTTTCTCCACAACTATGGCCTTTTCATGGAGGACACCTATCAGGCAACCACCAAGCTGACGGTGACTGCAGGCCTGCGGTGGGAGCAGCCGGGGTCGTACTCTGAAGAACATAATTTGAATTCTGTACTGCAACCGAACGCTGCCGTTTCGCTGGGCGGCGTGTCTTCCATCACCAATCCCGTGACCGGAGCATCCGTGCCCCTGACCGGGCGGCTGGCCTTTGTCGCGAGCCCGCAGTATGGTCCCCGTAGAGAAGAGGCTCTTCACTGGAAGCTGTTTTCTCCGCGACTCGGGTTTACCTACCGGCTGGATCAACAGACTGTCGTGCGCTCCGGGTACGGTGTTTCCTTTTTTCCGTCCGAACTCACCGCAGACTCGCCGAGCTCGAGTCCAATCAACAACGCGCCCACGACCATCAACAATCCAACTGTGATCACGCCCACCAACCCGATATTGGCGACTGTCGATAATCCCTTGCCAAACGGGATAAACCTGCCGACCGGACGTACGCAGGCAGGACTTGACTCGCAGCTCGGCATCAGCATCTATGGGCGCATTCCCGAACAGGCTGTTGGTTACTCGCAACAATGGAACCTCGCCCTGGAACGTGCGCTCGATCACAGTTCCACAGTCACGGTGGCCTATGCCGGCGCCAAGGGAACCCACTTGGTGCTTTCGCAAGGCTACACAGGCACCGGCCTGAACCTCAACCAGCTTCCCGACCAATACGACTCTCTGGGAGCCGCTCTGCTGAACCCGGTGGCCAATCCCTTATACGGCCTTGTGGCGGCTGGCTCTCCATTGAGTTCTCCTACAGTTGCCGAAGGATATCTCCTCCTGCCTCACCCGCAATATGCACAAGGCATGGGCCAGGTAGTACCGCGCGACGGCGACTCCACCTACCATGCACTGCAAATGACGTACATCCGCCACTTCGCCCATGCCGGCATTCTGCAAGGCGCATATACCTGGAGCAAGTTATTGAGCAACACCGACAACACCAGCGCCTTCCAGGATGGGCAGGGCGGCCTCGGGAATGTTCAGGACAACACCGACCTGAGGGCGGAGAAATCTGTCAGCCAGCAGGACGTTGCTCAAAACCTGGTCATCAACTATGGTCTCGATCTACCTTTTGGACACGGCCAGCAATATCTGGGCAGCGTCAATCGTCTGGCGAACGTCTTTGTCGGCGGGTGGAGGGTCAACGGCATCACGACGGTGCGCAGCGGACTACCACTCGCGATGGTGGCGGCCGGAAACGGCCTGAGCCAATTTGGCGCCGGCAGTATACGACCGAATTACACCTCGGGTTGCGGGAAGAGTGGCGCCGGCTCTTCGCACAGCGCGGCCAGGGCCGAACAATGGTTCAACACGGCCTGCTTCAGTCAGCCTGGTCACTTCTCCTTTGGAGACGAACCGCGTGTCGACCCAATGCTGCGGTCTCAGGCCTTAGACAATTGGGATTTCGCAATCAACAAATACTTCGATGTCACCGAGCAAGTAAAGGCCAAGTTCGGCACTGAGGTCTTCGACATCTGGAACCACGCTCAGTTCGCAGAGCCGAATACTAACCAGTCCTCTCCCGGCTTCGGTCAGGTGGGGCACCAAAGCAATCTCCCGCGTACGATTCAGTTTTCCTTGCGGCTCAGTTTCTAGTGTCCGTTAACAGCTGACTCGGGAGTAGAAGCAAACATGTTTTGTATCGGGCCTGACTTTAGTCGGGCCGCAGAAGGGCTGAGAAAGAATTGGGCTTCAGCCCCTGCGGCTCTACCAAATCGATCTTTTATCCATTTTGAGTTTCTACATTTCAGAGAAGGTGGATAGATCCGAAATCTGCGGTTTGCGCGATTTTTTTTGGTAGTCACCGCACGGATGCTTTGTATCAGGGCACGGCTTCAGCCGGGCCGTAAATGCCCGGCGCGGGACGGCTTTAGCCGCTGAGGTACGATTTTTGCTGTAGTTCCGTGCATGTACAAGCGTGGAAAGACGTACCTCAGGGGCTGAAGCCCAATCCTCTTTCAGTTCTACATTTCAGAGAAGGTGGATAGATCCGAAATCTGCGGTTTGCGCGATTTTTTTTTTGGTAGTCACCGCACGGATGCTTTGTATCAGGGCACGGCTTCAGCCGGGCCGTAAATGTCCGGCGCGGGACGGCTAGCCGCTGAGAGGTACCATTTTTGCTGTAGTTCCGTGCATGTACAAGCGTGGAAAGACGTACCTCAGGGGCTGAAGCCCAATCCTCTTTCACTCCTAAACGGCCCGACTAAATTCGTGCCCTGATAAAAGCAAAAACACAGCACCCAAAGGAGCTTCTCTGGATGAAATATTATCCACCTCGCCCCTGAAATGTAGAAACTCCAGAAGCGTACGGCGGCCGTACGCTCAAGTTTCTACATTTCAGCGTGATATTTGTAGCGGGCTATAGTTGATCCGCGCCAATCCGTGCCGCTCCGTGCCAGCCCCGGACTTCAGTCCGGGGGAGCGGGTTTTCAAACCCGCGAGAATGTTTTATCTTGCCATGACCGGGCTTTTAGCCCTGGTGAGAATGCCGTAGGTTTTTCGTGACCTCGACGACAGTCGGACGTCGCGACCGCGGACTAAAGCCCGGGGCTGGCGCAGAATCGTCGAAAGAGACGGTTTCTGCTGCATGAATTTGTATCATGCCCAATCACTCCCATCTCCTAAGAACCCGAGAGAAGAAACCGCAGATCTCTCCACTGCGCTTCGCTCCGGTCGAGATGACAAATTCGTTGCGAACTCTGTCTACACTGCTCTGATGCCCTGTATCAGGGCACGACTTTAGTCGGGCCGTTGAGGCTCAACAAAGGTCTGGGCTTTAGCCCCTGGGCTTTTTTGCTTTGCCAGGTAAGTGTATCCGTAGGGGTATTGCTCGGCAGTCTCGACGAGCCCTGCTTTGACAGGGTTCTGAACGATATATTCGCGATGCTGCATAAAGCTTTGTCCATCACTGATCCGGACCTCGGAAAATCCACGTTGCCAGACCTCTCCTTGATATCCGAATTCCCTCCTTAGACGATAGGAGAATCCGCCCTTGATAAGTTGCATGGCCTTTTCGATGGTCATCTCGCCAGGAAGCGTCATCAGCAGATGCAGATGATCTGGCATGATGACGAATTCATGCAGACGAAATTTACCTGCTGCTACATTCAATCGCAGCACGTCGATGAGAAGCATCGCATTCCGTTCGGATTGCAACAGGCGTCGTTCCATGCTGGTTTTCGTCGTGGCAAAAAACACCCGCGAACTGCCTAGAATTGCTTCCGGACGGGCATTTCGTGCGGGGTGCGCCATGGCAGGGGCTAAAGCCCGATCTCTTTCTGTTCGTTTACGGCCCGACTAAAGTCGTGCCCTGATACAAAGCCAAAACGCAACATCCAAACCAGCTTCTCTCGATGAAATATCATACGCTTGTCCGAAGAATATGTAGAAACTCCAGGGTACGGCCTTAAGGCCGTACGTAAACTATTGCAAACACGCGCGGCTTTAGCCGCCTCACGTCACTGCGCGCTAACAACGGCAAACCGGATCCCCTAAATGGAACATTAACATTCATCTTTGCAAAAGCATCGCGACCGGCACTGCAGAGGAAGAGAGTTGGGTGAAGTACATCGGCAGCCGGGCCGAGTACTCCCTGGTATCGTTCGTGTCATGGGACGATTCACTCGGGTGGTTGCCGTTGATGTCCCCCACCATTGGACGCAGCGTGGAAACGGGCGCCGCTTCATCCTGGATTGCGATGCCGATCGTGCGGTCTACCTTAACTTATTGCGGGAGAACATTGCTCTCTACGGAGTGTCGCTCATCGGATATTGCCTCATGTCCCATCATGTCCACCTCGTCGCGGTTCCTCGCAAGCCCGACGGATGAGCACAGGCACTCAAGCAGACACACGGACGCTATGCTTCGTACTGGAACGCCGCTCACCAATCGAGCGGGCATGTGTGGCAAGGACGATATTATTCC
>Ga0302324_100023606_pt1 | contig 11889 bp, 10 predicted proteins | sample Palsa_T0_1_FD_201949 | JGI IMG/M metagenome (GOLD analysis project Ga0302324, IMG submission 201949) | Peat permafrost microbial communities from Stordalen Mire near Abisko, Sweden - Palsa_T0_1 | ecosystem: Environmental > Terrestrial > Soil > Palsa > Peat permafrost | place: Sweden: Abisko... | reverse complement strand
GAATCGGATCAATCCACGTGGCGTCAAACGGAAAATGAGCAACTACAATCTGCGTCCACGTAAACGACAGCGCACTCGCCGCCTCGACCTCGCCAAGCGGATACGGATCGTTAAGTGAACAGTATTGGGGCTAGTGCTTAATTGCACTAATACATTTATGTATTAGAATGTTTGGGAGATGCCCAGACGCGCACCCGAACTGAAATGCTCAGATGAAGACAAGGCGGTTTTGGCGGCGAATCGTGAAGAGCCGAACCGAGGAGGCACGCGCGGTGGAGCGCGCTCGTATCGTTCTTGCCTGCCTGGAAGGCAAGGAGATTCAGCAGGTGGCTCGGGAACTGCAGGTCTCCGTCCCTTCCGTTTCTAAATGGCGCCGGCGGTTTTCTTTATGGGGTCTGAGGGGACTGCGCGACCAGTTGCGGCCGGGCAAGCCTGTCCGGTATGACACTGCGTTCCGCAATCGCGTGCTGGCTTTGCTGGAGAAGACGCCGCCGCCAGGCATGTCCCACTGGGACGGACCAGCCGTAGCCGAAAGGCTCGCTGCCAGTGTTCATGCGGCGTGGCGTGTTCTGCGCCGCGAGGGCATTTATCTTCAGCGGCGGCGCAGTTGGTGCGTGAGTACAGACAAGGAGTTTGCACCCAAAGCAGCCGATGTAGTGGGGTTATATCTGAACCCGCCTTTAAACGCCGTGGTGCTGAGCGTGGATGAAAAGCCGACCATACAGGCGATCGAACGGGCCTCCGGTTATGTGGAGACCGACAGCGGCAAAGTAGTGCGGGGGCTGAAGAGCACTTACAAGCGCCACGGGACTCTGAATTTGTTTGCGGCCCTGGAAGTCGACACCGGCCAGGTCCACACAAAGTTCACCGAACACAAGAAGCGGGAAGACTTTCGTGGCTTCCTTGAAGGCGTTGTGGCCGATCAGCCCCAGGATCGGGAAATCCATGTCATCCTCGACAACTATTCGACGCACAAACGAAACGACGACTGGCTGGCGAAGTTTGAGGGTCGGGTCAGGTTTCACTTCACGCCGACTTCGGCCAGCTGGCTGAACCAGATCGAAATCGTGTTCAGCCTGCTGCAACGCAGAACACTGAACGGAGGCAGCTTCAGGACCAAAGATCAACTGCGGGAAGCCATCGAAGCTTTCTTCCAAAGACACAACGAGCGGGCAAAACCATTTCGCTGGCGTAAGCGGGACGTCAAAGGTAGTCAACTCCGAAATACTATTGTGAATTTATGCAATTAAGTACTAGTATGTGAGTTGTCCGGTCGAGTTCACACGTGATCTGTCCGCTTGCAGCGGGGCGGGTGATGCTGGGTGGTGGACGAAATCCAGCAGTACTCAGTCGCCGAGATGGAGCGGATGATGAAAGTGCAAGACGTGCTTTTGAAGGCCATGGCGAAGAAGATCACCTGGTGGGCGGCGGCAGAAATCATCGGGGTGACGGATCGGACCATGCGCCGCTGGCGGGAGCGGCTGGAGCAGGACGGCTATGCCGGGCTGGCGGATCGGCGTAAAGGAAAACCGAGCGCGCAGCGCATTCCGCGGGCGACGATAGAGGAGGTGCTGGGGCTCTACAAGGAGAGATATTACGACCTGAACATCCGGCACTTCCATGAAAAGCTGCGGGACGAACACGCCATCCAGTTGAGCTACACCTGGGTGCAGAAAGCGCTGCAAGGAGCGGGGCTGGTAGCCAAACGGCACAAGCGGGGGCCGCACCGGCGGAGGCGACCGCGACGGCCGCTGCCTGGGATGCTGCTGCATATCGATGGTAGCAAGCATCGCTGGCTAAATGACGATCGCTGGTATGACCTGATTGTAATTCTGGACGACGCCACCAGTGAGATCTACTACGCGCAATTGGTGCCGGAAGAATCGACGCGCACGGTGATGGCGGGGTTGCGCGAGGTGATCGAAACTAAGGGATTATTCTGCGCTTTGTACAGTGACCGGGGAAGCCACTTTTTCGTGACGGTGAAGGAGGGGGAAAGGGTGGATAAGCATCGCCTGACGCAGGTTGGACGGGCAATGAAGGATTTGGGAGTGCAGATGATTGCGGCGTATTCGCCGCAAGCCCGGGGCCGGTCGGAACGCAGCTTCGGTACCTGGCAAGGGCGGTTGCCGCAGGAAATCCGCCTGGCGGGGATCGCCACGATAGAGGGGGCCAATGCCTTTCTGCGGGAGCGGTACATCGAGGAGTTCAACGCCCAGTTCAGCACGCCGGCCGCGGAGAAGGGCACGGCATTTCGACGGACGGGGAGGAACGACTTGAACTGGATCTTCACGGTGCAAACGGGGCGAGTCGTGGGCCAGGACAACACCGTGGCGATCCGGGACCGGTCGTGGCAGATCGACAAGACCCGATTCCGCAACACGTTGGCGGGAAGTACGGTAACGATCCACGAACACCTGGACGAAACCGTCTCGATCCGCTACGGTCCTCACGTAGTGGGGCGCTATAGCAGCAGCGGGGAGAAGTTGCGCAGTATACCAGCCAAAGAGCGCCGTGGAAAAGGCGGGAGCATGGAAGCCGGCGAAAACCAGAAACAGGTTTCCACCGGCTCCCACACTCCCTTGGAAATCTCGCACAAACCGCGAGATTCCCACTTTCCCACCGCGCCGACGACGGTTTCTGTTTTGACCAAAACCAAAGCAAAAGCCAAACCCAAAACCAAGGCGGCGGCCTGACGGCCGCATCGCTTTGTTTCACAAAGCGGACAGATCACGTATTAATAAAACCGGACAACTTGACTTGTTAACGACAGCTCTGGAGGCTTCTAAAGGGGTGCGCGACATAAATATGGGTGATTCAGGCAGCGCGTGATCGAGACGCCCAGTAGTCTTCGAACTTGCGGCTGAGACGATTGCAGCGTAATGCGATGATGGCGTTGGCGCCGCGCACAGTCCAGAACATGCCAGACTGCTTGAGTTGAGCCGCGATCCAATCACTGTCTTGCATCCGGCCTCGATCACGCCGGAACCGAAGAATAAGCCCTGTTTGCGATATTTCGGGTAGCGCATACGTTCCTGGTTTCGCTCGAAGTAGTCGGCTTCGGTGCGGAGGATGTCGCGCAGTGCGGGCTTGCGCGTGGGGAAGGCACGAAGATCGATAACTACAGTCTGCACTCGTCCGCGGTTCAGTTTCTTGATGAGCTTTTTGGCCCAGTTCCTACGCTGTGGATCATCGGAGGGAAACAGCTTGGCCGCCACGTCCCAGAGGTGTTCCCGTGCGTGCCAAATGTCGACAACCTGTAGGGCACCGGGGAAGTGCTGGTCGGCGATGTTCCAGATCCACTCCGCTCCGTCGCCCAGCACCACCTTCTTCCTGGCACAGTTCCACCCGCGCTCCCAAGCTTCCGTATAGAGACGACGGCCAAACAGTTCCGCCGCTTCGATAGCGCCGGTGTAAGTCGTGGAAACTTCATCGCGAATAGGCCGACCCTTTTCGTCGGTGGTAGTTTGGGTGAAGACACAACCCAGCTTCACTTCCCTGGTACGTGCCGGTTGCCCTTCGATTCTGCCGCCGCGTCCCTCCAATTCCGCGCGCACCATGGGTACCTGCGTACCATCCAGTTCGATGTACATCACCGGGACAGGCGCGCCCAGGATTTGAGGCAGGTCCAGTTGTAGGGCACGGTTTACTTGGTCCTGTTCCCGTCGTGCGATATCGGTTCCGATGGCTTCGGCATGACGTTCGACCGCCTTGGTGGTGACCTCCAGACCGGCCAACAGTGCCAGTTGTTCGCGCCCGTGGTGGAAGCTGGCGTCACTACCCACCGCAGCCATCATGCGCTGTACACCGGGCGAGCACTCCGTGCCCACCACGTCGAGTTCCTCGTCGCGCGGGATCTTCCCTTGATGACACTGCGGGCAGACATAATAGGAGCGCTGGAGTTGGACCGGACCGAGCACCGTCAGTAACTGCTTATTCCGCTGGTCGTGATACTGCGCGGTGTGGCCGCATCCACACGACACTTTAGGGGGCTGCCGCGTAGGCCTGGAAAGCAATCGCTCCAAGGCTGCCGCTCCAGCCCGGTGCATCGATTCGCGCACCAACATCTCGACGGCTTCCAGATCCACCTGGCCGGTCTTGCGGCTGCCGGCAAAGACCACCTGCAGCAGGCGGCTTACTTCTTGGGCCACTTCCTGGTGGACTGTTTCGGCCGTTTTTTTTCCTCCAGTGTCAAAGTTCCCTCGACAGGGCGCAGGCGGCAGATTTGTTCGCTGACTACGACGAGTTCATGGCCGAGTTTCTGATAGCTGCGGAACTCGGCAATCTCTTGCTCGGCTTTGCGCACCGCTGCCGGAGTGGGCAAGGCTTCGGTCACCGTCTTCCCACCTGATTTGTAGGTCAGGCGCAAGTTGGGGCCGTGACCGGGATCATCCGCGCGAGCGCAATGACAATTCGGCTTTCCACAGCGCCACACCGCACCCACGATCGAGCCGGGACGCATATCGTTGAGACCGCCGATGGAGCGGAGCAATTCGCTGCGACGGGATTCCAAACTGGCGAGGGACTGGGACATACGGCACTCCTTTCCTAGAAGTATTATATACTTCCAGATTCGAACGGCAAGAACTATCGCTCTGCCCAGACCCACTTTTAAGTCGCGCACCCCATCAGCGTCGCCTGCTTGACAAGGGGAAAATCGAAAAGCTGGTGTTCGCGCTTCGCTCAACCGAGTCAGCCAATCCCGAAGTGGTCGACAAGATTCGTAACGCATGCGCTATCCCAAGTTTCGCCGCCAGCACCTCTTTATCGGCTCGGGTGTGATCGAAGCCGGTTGCAAGACCGTGATTGGTGCTCGCCTCAAGCGCTCGGGAATGTTCTGGACCGTGCGCGGAGCCAACGCCATCATCGCCCTGCGATGCTGCCATCTCAACGGCCGGTTTGAGGACTACTGGGAGGCCCACCGGGTAGCCTGATCTCCACTTCTACGTCGCACCCTCTTATCTCATACAAGGTGAGCCTGGACGACATCCGGGCTGTTCTGCAAGCCAGCGAGAGTGTGCATTTTGAAGGCGAGAAAAAGGAGGAGGTTTACGCTTGGGTGGGCGCGTGTTTGGGAGAGCAAAACTGGGTCACGTTGGGGCGCACAGCGCGTGGTTTGGTGCGGCGGTATCTGGAGAAGATGACCGGGTTGAGCAGGGCACAGATCACGCGCCTGATCACCCGGTATGGGCAGAGCGGAGAGGTCCGCGCCAAGCGCAGCCAACGTCGCTGCTTCCCCACCGTGTACACGCCCGAAGACGTCCTGTTGCTAGCCACTGTGGATGAAGCTCACGAGACCCTGAGCGGACCGGCTACGCAGAAGATCCTACAGCGCCAGTTCTATGATTTCCAGGACCAGCGCTTTCCGCGCTTGGCGGGGATCTCGATGGCAAAATATACCGTCTGCGCAAGAGCCTCGGGTATCGGAAACTGCGGGTAGTCTATCATTAATCACATCGTGGCCAAGTTGCTCAACAAACTGTTGATCGAACAGACCAAGTCCCGGAACCTTCCATGAAAGGAACAGTCAAAACCATCCCCAGCCCGAGGCGCCGTACCGTCTCCCGTTGGTCGGCCGGCCACACCCGGCAACTGGCGCAGGATTTCCCAGGGAGTGGCATACCAGCGGTACCGTTTCTTCCCTTTTCCTTTGGCATTGATAATGTCATTCGCCTCGGCGCACTGTCGAGCCGACCTTGCTGCAAGGCATGCTGGTATGCGCCAGTATTCGTTTCAGGCAGCTGATCGACCGTACCCGCGGACCTTTGGATTTGGCCGCGCGCGCACCATCTTCGGCTACCAAAGCGTCGCCTTCGGGCGGTGGCTTGTCACTGCGGTGGTCCGCGCTCGCCGAATTGCTTCTTTGGAACTGACCGTCTTCAGGGGCGACCTTTGGCCGCCAAACAATCCGAATGCTCTATTTCGACGCCGGGAAAGCATACTGGGAATGGCTGGTTATAGTAATGGTACACAGACCGACGCATAGATAGACGCGGACGAGTACTTTCTATCAAGCATCTCACTCCTGACTGAGCACCCGCCTGCAACCGATCGCACTTTGGGACAGCTGGGGGGGCCAGTACCCCAGCTCGCGAAGAGTACTCGGCCGGCAAATTGGCGCTTTTGGGCGCGCCAGTTTCAAACCAATTTCTAACCATCCCCTGCAACAAAAAACTTGGGGGGACGGCTAGAGGGTTGTGATATTATGCCCTGACACCTGTACTGTGTTCATATTGGAGACGCTCATCATGAAATTGCTAAGACCATTGGGATGCTTTTGTTCGCTCAGATTATCCCCGGTGGCGCGTGCGATTCTGCTGGTAACGTGCGGGGGGTTGAGCGCGCACTTGCATGCCACCATTACGGTTCAACTGACGCCTTCTTTAGGCTCGCCGCAGCCTCTAGGTACCACCATTACATGGACGGCATCCGCAACCGATTCGAACTCTGGTCCGGTGACCTATAGATTCGAGTGGCAGATGACCGGGGGCTCGGATTTTCATCTATTGCGGGACTTCAGTCTCGCCAACACCTTGCAATGGACGCCTAATTTCAAGGAGGGTAGCTACCAGATGCAAGTCACCGCCAGGGACTACCTTGCCGTAGAATCGTCCCAGGCCGTCGCTACCTTTGTCGTCACTTCTCTGGTGGTAGGCTCCCAGCCCGCGGTCGTTCCCGCGACGTATCCGCTGGTGGCATTGTTCAGTGCGCCTAGCTGCCCGACCAACAGTTCCATGCACGTCGGCTTTGAACTGAGCGGTTCGACGCAAATGAATTACACCGATTTCAGGCCGTGCCATCCGCCCACCAGCATGAATTTCTATATCGCGGGAATGATGGCAAACAGCACTTATAACATGCACTATGAGGTCGAAACCGGGACCACCATCGTGCCGGACTCTAATATTCTGCCATTCACGACGGGCGCGATACCGGTGTCGAAGATGGCCGTCACCAGTGTACCGGTCCCGCCCACCTCCCAATCCGCTGTCAGCAGCGGGATTCTGTTCACCGGGTATGGCATAGAGCCCAACTCGGCGCTGGTGTATCCCGCGGCTACGGATTTGTCGGGCAACGTGCTCTGGTACTATCCGGGCTTTGCACAGATCACGCGGCTGGTCACTGATAATACCGCTGGCGGAACGACTATCCTGCTGGATACCAACGGTCCAGGCACCGGCACTGGGCCTTTCGGCACGACCACCCAGCAGCAGGTGATGCAGGAAATTGACTTAGCGGGCAACGTTGTCCATCAGACCAATGCCGACCGGGTGTCGGAACAGTTGGTGGCGATGGGTACGGATCCCATTGGCAATTTTCATCACGAAATCACCCGACTGCCTAATGGCGAAACGCTCGCATTTGGCTCCGTGCAACGCATCTATCCCGCGGGGACACAAGGTTCTACCGGCCCGGTGGATATCCTCGGGCTGATGATCGTTATACTTGACCAGAACTGGCAGGTAGTCTGGTATTGGGACGCATTTGACCACGCCGCAGGTGGCACCCAACTCGATATCAATCGCCCGGCGACCCTGGGTGAGACCTGCACTGCCGCCAGTTTAGGCTGCCCTCCCGTGTTGCTCTCCAGCCCGGCCAACGATTGGCTGCATGGCAACAGCGGCCAATACGAACCCGATGGGAGCCTGCTCGTGTCTCTGCGCGACCAGGACTGGGTGATTAAGATCGACTACAATAATGGCCAAGGCACCAATAACATTCTCTGGCGCCTGGGTGTGGGTGGAGACTTTACCATAAACTCCAGCGATCCCTATCCGTGGTTTTCGGGCCAGCATGACGCAGAGTTCCAATACGGAGGGACACAGGTTTTCACGGTATTCGACGATGGCAATACCCGCATTACGCAGAACCCCGGAGAGCACAGCCGCTGCCAGAGCTACAATATCGACCAAACCGCGTTGACCGCGTCTCTGCTGTTGAATGCCAATCTGGGAGTCTATAGTTTGGGACTGGGAAGCGTGCAGGTATTGCCGAACGGGAACTATACCTGTGACGCCGGATACATAAGCCTGAAGACACCCTACCAGCAGAGTATTGAAGTTACGCCAAACGCCGCGGTGGCGTATAAGTTCCAGGGGCAGGCGGCCAGCTATCGCGCCTGGCGGATGCCGAGCTTATACACACTGGCGGCCTTCACCAGTGTGCCACCGGTCACACTGGCCTGCCCCGCCAAGGCGGGCACCGTGGGGACCGCCTACCGTTCGGCGATGAAGGCCACCGGCGGCGTGCCTCCTTATACCTTCTCCATCACCACCGGTTCCTTGCCGACTGGGCTGGAGTTTGGGCCTTTGACGGGGGTTATCTCCGGCACGCCCAGCACGGCCGGGCCCTTCAATTTCGCCACTCAGGCAGTGGACTCCATAGGCGCCGATACAGGCACGGCCGGGTGCAGAATCACTATCACACAATGATCAGTTTTCCAGAAGCGTGATGCGGACGTTACCGCAAAGTTAACTGGAACAAATTTACCGAAAATCGAAAATAAATAAGGATAAGCACAGAAATGCCGACAGAAACTATCAGGGCCGCACGAAGATTTGCTTTCGCTACGCTTGGCCGGGTCTTCTTCTTTCTGGGAGTGTGCCTGGTTCTAGCCGGTCTGCCTTTGGTCGCTCACCAGCCTCATGATCCCATTGACCTGGTGGCGGTATCGCCGAATTTTGCGCAAGATCACACCGTGCTTGCGGCTAGCGACTACCTCACGGTTTCAATCGGGGTGTTTGCGGTTATGAAGTCCACTGACGGCGCCGGCACCTGGCAGGTTTTACCAGACCTGCCCAATACGCAGTTCACGGCCATCGTCTTCTCGCCGGCTTATAGCCAGGATCAGACCATTTACGCGGCCACCCTGACATCGGGCCTGTTTCGCAGCACGAATACGGGAACGTCTTGGAGTGAGATTGGCACTACTCAACTGGGAGCGGGCGTGCAGAGTGTAGCCTTATCCGCAAACTTCGCGAACGATAATACCTTGTTCGCAACTACCGCTACTACCATTCACAAGTCCGTCGACCGGGGAAATACCTGGTACAACATTCCAGCTCCGTCCGGCGCAACCTCCACTCTCACTGTAATAGCGGAATCTCCCAACTACGCGGTTGACAAAACTATCCTGCTCGGCACTACCTCTAACGGGATTTACAAATCCAGTAACGGAGGCGGCGCTTGGAGTTCAGTCACCTCGGCACTGACTTCTCAAGTGACGGCGTTGATTTTCTCGCCCAGCTTCAGTTCAGACCAGACTGCTTTTGCCGCTACTTACGGCTCGGGTTTTCTGGTTTCCACCAACAGCGGCGTCACGTGGCTTGCCGCCAATTCTAAGATTACGGATCTCAACGCCACTTCTATTGCCCTGTCTCCGAGTTTTCTTACGGACTCCACCCTGTGGATCTCGACCGCTGTGAACGGAGTGTACCAATCCTCCAACCGTGGCGCCTCCTGGACCCTGCAGGCCGCCATAAATCGAATCTTGAGCTTTCAGACCACCGATCACTATCGCATGGTTGGGGCAGGCACCACCGGGGCGGGCACCGAACTATTCCTCGCCATGTGGGAGGGTGCGTGGAGTTCCCTGAACAGCGCGGCCGGATGGGAATATAGCGACACTATCCCCACCAGGCTGGTGCGCCACATGGTGCTGTCGCCGACCTACATGCAGGACCAAACTGTCTTTGCCACCACCTACGGCGGCGGCAACTTGTGGTCGTCCAATGGCGGCCAGAATTGGGCTTTCCACAATACCGCGTTTATCGACCCCTACCCGGATGCTATCGGCATGTCGCCGAATTTCGCCGTCGATAATACGGCGTTTGCCGGAAACATATATGATCTGGAACGGACGACTAACGGAGGAGGCACCTGGGTGAAGATGTATGGGCTGGGTGCGCACACCTATGCCCGGTCGCTGGCCGTTTCTCCCAACTTCGCGCAGGATTCCACCGTCCTGATCGGAACTGATAACCGGGACAGCCTGAATCCTAGCACCGTTACGTACAACGGCAAGCAGTACCCCAACACGGGATTGTTCCTCTCGACCGATGGCGGCAACGACTGGGTGCCCACCAGTCTGGGCGGGACCTGCGTCAATGCCATCGCCATCTCTCCGGCTTTCGCCACCGACCGTACCGCCTTTGCCGCCAGTGCCTGCAACGGACTCTATAAAAGCACCGACGGAGCCATGACTTGGACCCAAGTCCCTATAGCGGGATCGCCCAAGCAGATCAACAGAGTAGTCATATCTCCCGGCTTCGCCACCGATCAGACCGTGTTTACAGCTACCGCTAACAAAGGAATCTTTAAGTCTACCAATGGAGGCTCCACCTGGTCTCTGCTTCCGGGGACAGCGGGCTACACGGCTTTGGATATTCAATTGTCTTCGAACTACCTTGCCGACCAAACCGTATTCCTAGGCACCTTGCAGGCGGGACTGCTCAAGTCAACGAACGGTGGACAAACTCTGACTGCCATCTCCTCGTTCCCCGACAACTTTATCACCGCCGTAGCCCTTTCTCCCGCTTTTGCCACAGACCAAACGTTGTTCGCCGCCGGCTATGAGGGAATCTATAAATCTACGAACGCCGGGTCTGCGTGGACGTATACCGTGGAACCGGCCAGAACGGAAGAAAGCCGCGCGAACCTTCCGAACAACCCCCAACAGGCGCCTCCTGCTATCGTCTATCTGGGAAACTGGGTGACACAAGTGTGGGTCAACCCGCCCACCCCGAGCACGGAGACGCTCATATCCACAACCCAGGTTAATAACACAGCCACCTTCCAATTCTGGGGGTCCAGCGTGCGGCTTATATCTCTTACGGGGCCCGGTGAGGGCAGCGCGTCGATCCAGGTTGACGGAGGTACGCCGCAGACGGTATCTCTGCATGCCGCGCAGCAGGCGTTTCAAACGCCAGTCTGGAGTGTGCAGGGCCTGACCTGCGGGCAGCACACCGTCGTCATCACCTCCTTGTCAACAACCGGACTAGGCATCAACGTGGACGCGTTCGACACTTGGCAGAATACGTGCCCGCATTAAGCCGGGCCCGGTCGATTCCGGCAGCTCGTTTGGGTTAGGCGAGGGTTAGGGCGTTGCCTCTTTGAGATTATTTAGCTTGAGTCTGGCGCGCCCTCCTCAGTTTGCGGTCAAAACGCCGATGCCATTAATCAGCGCAACGCCGGCTGCTCCGGTGGTCAGCTTGATGGTGATAGCACCACCGGTGACGGTGACCGGAAAGGATTCGTCCACCGCCGTGTCGGCCGCGCCGGCCGCGGCCACGATATCGAAATTGGTCAGCACCTGCGCGCCATTGATGGTCACGTTGAACTGCCGTTTGCCGGCGGCTGCATATTGGATCTCGGCGAACTTCAGGATTACTGTATAGTTTCCGTTCCCGACCGGAAGCGTATAGGTCGGCGAGCTTTGACGTGCCGTCTGATAGACCACCGGCTTGGGGGTCCCTTGGATCGCATGAGTGGTTGACACGGTGGATCCCCCGGTAAAGTCCTCATCCGCGCTCCAGAAATTGCCCGCTGGATCGGTATAGCTGCTGGAATTGCCGCAATCGATGCGATAGATCGCGGTTCCCGAAGGCGCCGGTTTGATGGTCAGATTCAGCAGAGCCGTACCGGTTCCGTCTGAGTTAGAAGCACCCAAGGTTACAGGAAAAGTGCCGTATACCGTCGGCGTGCCGGATATCAGCCCCGAACTGGTATTGATACTCAACCCGGAAGGCAGCGCAATGGCATTGAAGCTGGTGGCTGCGGGCGTTGCGGTGATCTGATAATTGACGGTCGTCCCGGCCGTCCCCTGGGCCGTCAGGGAACTCGTAATGTGCGGCGATCCCGCCGCGCTTGCGGCCAGAATCTCAATGCCGT
>Ga0302324_100023604_pt1 | contig 11891 bp, 7 predicted proteins | sample Palsa_T0_1_FD_201949 | JGI IMG/M metagenome (GOLD analysis project Ga0302324, IMG submission 201949) | Peat permafrost microbial communities from Stordalen Mire near Abisko, Sweden - Palsa_T0_1 | ecosystem: Environmental > Terrestrial > Soil > Palsa > Peat permafrost | place: Sweden: Abisko... | reverse complement strand
CCGTAGGCTCGAATGAGCCCTGCCGCCCTCGTCCGCGTCGCAACAGAAGCACGCAAGAGCCCGGCGGCTCGACCTGTCCCCGATGTCTTGGCGGCCGTCGATCTAGGATCGAACAGCTTTCACATGGTCGTCGCGCGCTACTCGCACGGCCAGCTCACCATCATCGATCGTTTGCGCGAGATGGTGCGCTTAGCCTCCGGGGTCGAGGAGAACGGCCGCATCGACAAGGAAGCCGCCGCGCGGGCGCTTGCTTGCCTTGAGCGCTTTGGCCAGCGCCTGCGCGACATGCACGCGAACAGCGTGCGCGTGGTGGGAACCAACACCCTGCGAGTAGCGCGGCGCAAACAGGCGTTTCTCGAGCGTGCGCGCGAGGCGCTCGGTCATCCCATCGAAATCATCTCCGGCATGGAGGAGGCGCGCCTCATCTATTCCGGTGTTGCGCACACCATGCCTTCTCAGCCAGGCAAGCGGCTGGTGGTTGATATTGGCGGTGGCAGCACCGAGCTTGCCATCGGTGAGGGCCTGACGCCGCTTGAGCTTGAGAGCCTGCGCATGGGATGCGTCAGCGTCAGCGAGCGCTTCTTCAAGGACGGGCGGATTTCAGCGAAGCGCTTCGCCCGCGCGCGCGTGGCCGCGCGCCTGGAACTCGAGCCGGTGCAGGCGGCGATCCGCCGCAGGGGCTGGGAACGCGCAGTCGGCAGCTCCGGAACCGTGCGGGCCATCGGCGAGGCGCTGCGCGAGCTTGATCCGCAGGCGGCCACAATCAAGCCCGAGGGTCTGCAGCAGCTTCTCAACTATCTCATCGACGCGGGACATACCCGTGAGCTCGGAGGACTGCAGGCCATTACTGAAGATCGCCGCGCGGTGTTCCCGGGCGGGGCCGCGATCCTCGCCGAAGTGTTTGACGTACTGGGCATCGAGGAGATGCGCATCGCCGAGGGCGCCATGCGCGAGGGCCTCCTCTACGACATGTTGGGCCGCTTCACGGATGAAGATGCACGCGAGCGCACCGTGCACGCGATGCAGCAGCGCTACCACGTGGATCTTGCGCAGTCGGAGCGAGTGGAAGCCACCGCACTTGAGTTCCTGGCGCAGGTGCGCCATCCGTGGCGGCTCGAGGATCCGCTGGCGGATCTGGCCCTGCAGTGGGCGGCGCGCCTGCATGAGACGGGACTTGATGTGTCGCACAGCGGCTATCATCGCCACGGGGCCTATCTGCTTGAGAATGCCGACATGCCAGGCTTCGCTCGCGAGGAGCAGCGCCTCCTTGCGCGCTTGGTCGGTAGCCACAGAAGGAAGCTTGCGCTCGCGGGCCTTGAGGACCTCTTGCCTCCCTGGGATCACACGGCGCTGCGCCTCATCGTGCTCTTGCGCTTGGCCGTACTCCTGCACCGCGGCAGAAGCCCTACGGCGCTTCCCGACATTGAACTCTCCGCCACGCCAAACTCTCTCGTGCTGAGATTTCCAGGACGGTGGCTGAAAGAGCATCCGTTGACGACAGCCGATCTGCATCAGGAGATCGACTATTTGAAGAGTCACGGCTTTCGACTGCGCGTGTTCAGCTCCCGCGCCTGAAAAGAAAAAGCCCCCGCACGCATCTGCCGTGCGGGGGCCTGTCAGTCGCGCAGGGTCTACTGCGCTGTGGTCCCTTGTCCTTCGACCTTTACATCCTTCGGGTTTTCCGTGGCATACATGACCACCCGGCGATTGTGAGCGCGCCCGGCAGCGGTCTTGTTGGTGTCAATCGGCTGCGTCAATCCGTAGCCCTTGGACGTCAAGCGGTCCGAGGCTACACCCTTGCTGATGAGGTAGTCGCGCACGGAGGCGGCACGACGATCCGACAGGTTCAAGTTGTAGTCGGCTGGACCGGTGCTGTCCGTGTGCCCCTGGATCTCAACTTTGAGTAGCGGATGCTTCTGCAGGCTCGCGGCGACATCGTCCAGAACGGGACGCGAGTTCACCGTGAGGTCTGCTTTGTTGAACGCAAAGGTTACGCCCTCAAGGACGACCGAACCTTTGGGCTCGAGATTATATTTATCCGGCTCCGGCGGTGGTGGCGGGGGCGGCGGCGGCGGTGCAACGGCAACCGGCGGGGGGGGGGGGGGTGGTGGTGGCGGCGGAGGTGGTGGCGGGTTGCCGCGTCCACCGAAGCCGTACTGCAGCCCCAGGGTTGCGATGTAATCAACCAAGTGCTGATCGCGCCCCGGGTTGTCAAATCGTGCTTTGACGTCCGGACGCAAAGACAGCTGGCTCGTGCCGGAACTGTTCTGCCAGAGCTTGATGAACATGCCGACGCCCGCTTCGGCTGCGAAGTCGTCGCGGCTCAGGTCTTGGGGAATGAGCTTGTCGCGCACTGCGCCCGCGCCGATGCTCAAATACGGCGCGATCACGCCGCCGCGGTTCATGACGCCCAACAGATCGAGGGAGGACTCGAAGGTTTCAAAATGGCTTCTGCCAAGGCCGTCGCCGATGCGCGCGCCGTTCAAATTGATCTCAAGATTGATGAAGGGACCGAGCTCTTTGCCCAGAGCCAAGCCGTAATCCCAATCATTCTCCTTCAGATCCCGGTGGGTGTCGGGGGAGATCCCGCCCACCTGCGGCGTGATGTACCACTCGGTACCGTCGTCCGCTGCAGCAAATGCCGGTGCGGCCAAAAGACACAGTAAAGCCAGCCGTTTCATTATCGTCCTCTCTTTGTGTGGTCTCGCAACAGGCGAGGTCCCTAAACGTGTGTTGCGGAGACGCAACCTTGGTCACGAACGCGACAGAGCAGGCAGGCTAGAGATCTACATCCGGCGGGTCTGTGCGGGCGCGTACACAGTAACGCACCTCAGGAGGTTTGGTTCACAATTTTATGCTGTTGCCAAAACGCAGCAGCAGTGCACGGCAATGGTGCGGGCGGCGAGCTCTACAGGCTGAAGCCTGACGCTGCGGCGTAGTGGGCGAGGAGTTCGCCCTGTGCGCTCAAGGGGGCTTCCTCGCGCGGTGCGGCGAGGATATAGGTCCCATCGGCGCTCAGGAGCCACGCCTGTGAGTTGTCTTTGAGGTAGGTATTAAGATCACTCAGGATGCGCTCGCGATGCTCGAGGCGCGTAATTGGGAAGGCGACTTCGACGCGGCGGAAGAAGTTGCGCTCCATCCAGTCCGCGCTCGAGCAATACATCTGCGGTGCGCCTGCGTTCTCGAAGTAGAAGACGCGCGAATGCTCGAGGAACCGCCCGAGTATTGAACGCACCCGAATGTTGTCGGATACGCCGGGCACGCCCGGCCGCAGCGCGCACACACCGCGCACGATGAGATCGATTTGCACTCCCGCGCACGAAGCGCGGTAAAGGGCTTCGATGGCCTGCGGATCAACGAGTGCATTCATCTTGGCGATGACGCGAGCGGGCTTGCCGGCCAGCGCGTGCTCGGCCTCGCGCGCAAGCTTCGCCAGGATCGCGCCGTGAAAGCCAAACGGCGATTGCAGCAGGCTGTGCAATTTCGGAGTTTGCGTAAGGCTCGTCAACTGCAGAAAGAGCTCGTGCACGTCCTGGCCGATATCGGGGTCGCAGGTGAATAGGCCGTAGTCCGTGTAGACGCGGGCGGTTTGCGGGTGATAGTTGCCCGTGCCCAGATGACAGTAGCGGCGAATGCCGCTCGCCTCGCGCCGCACGACGAGAGTGAGCTTCGCATGCGTCTTGTAGCCGACGACGCCATACATGACGTGGGCGCCGGCTTCCTGCAGGCGGTTGGAGAGCTCAATGTTGGCCTCCTCGTCGAAGCGCGCGCGCAGTTCGACGATGACAGTCACGTCCTTGCCAGCGTTGGCCGCTGCCACCAGCGCATCAACCACGGGCGAGTCGTGGCCGGTGCGGTACAGCGTCTGTTTGATCGCAAGCACCAGCGGATCGGCGGCCGCCAGGCGCACAAAATCCATGACCGGCGCGAAGCTTTGAAACGGGTGATGCAGCAGGAGATCGTTCGCACGGATCACCTCAAAGAGATCCGGCGAGCCAATGAGGCGCTTCGGCAGGCCCGGCGTGAATATCGGATATTTGAGGTCGGGGCGCTGCACGAGATCGTAGACTGCGGACAGGCGGTTCAAATTGACCGGCCCGGGCATCTGGTAGAGATCGTGCTCCCCCAAGGAGAACTGCTTTAGAAGAAAACGCATCATGTCATCGGGACAGTCGGGCGAGGTCTCGAGGCGCACCGCGGCGCCGTAACGCCGCTGCGCCAGTTCTCCTTCGAGCGCGCGCCGCAAATCATCGATCTCCTCATCGTCGACGAAGAGATCCGAGTTGCGCGTCACGCGGAACTGATAGCAGCCGAGCACCTCGATGCCGGCGAAGAGCTTGTAGACGAAGGCATTGACGATGGTCGACAAGAGCACGAGCGAGCGGCGCGAGCCGTCGCGCGGTACCGGCACGACGCGCGGCAGCGAACGCGGTGCCTGCACGATGGCCAATTCGCTATCGCGGCCAAAGGCGTCCTTGCCCTTCAGGCGCACAATGAAATTGAGGCTTTTATTCTGGATGCGCGGGAAGGGCCGGGCCGGGTCAAGCCCGAGCGGACTCAACACGGGCTCCACCTCATGCACGAAGTAATCCTCGAGCCACGCTTCCACTGGCTGGGACCACTCCGAGCGGCCGAGCACCGCGATGCCCGTCTTGTGCAGCGCAGGCAGAAGCACATCGTTCAAGCACCGGTACTGATCGGCGACGAGCCTTAATGCGCGCGCGTGGATCGCCGCCAACTGCTCCGGAATGGTGAGCGAATCGGGGGCGAGCTGGGTCGAGCCCAGCTCATGGATCTGCTTCAAGCCCGCGACGCGAATCTCAAAGAACTCGTCGAGGTTGCTCGAGGAGATGCACAGGAATTTCAGCCGCTCAAGCAGCGGCACCGTCGCATCGAAAGCCTGCGCGAGCACGCGCTGGTTGAACTCCAGAAGCGACAGTTCGCGGTTGATGTAGTGCTCGGGCGCTTTAAGGTCTGGGATGCTCATGGGGACCGCGCTCATCTCGGGGCGCGTAGCATCCTCGCCGTGCATAACAGTGCTATGACAGCTCGCGTCCATCAGCGCGCCACGAGTGTGATGACGGTGGCGCCATCGAGGCTGGCGAGGAGGGGCGCAGACTTCTCCTTGAAATCGGCAAGCCACTCGTCTTCGATCGGCAGCGCATCGGGCAGATGCACGCTCTGCGGGTTCTTGAATTCGCCGTTGACCCGGTACTCGTAGTGAAGATGTGGGCCCGTGGCGAGTCCCGTCATGCCGACGTAGGCAATGACCTCACCCTGATTGACACGGCTGCCGACATGGATGCCCGGTGCGAAGCGCGACAGGTGACCATAGACCGTGACGATGCCCTGGGAATGGTCGATCTCCACCACATTGCCGTAGCCGCCCTTGTCACCCACGAAGCGCACGTGGCCGGAGCCTGCGGCGTGTACGGGCGTGCCGATGGGAGCGGCGTAGTCGACACCCTTGTGTGCGCGAATGAGATTCAGGATGGGATGCATCCGGTGCAGATCGAAAGTCGAGCTTACGCGCGTGAAGTCGACCGGTGTACGGAGGAACGCCCGGCGCAGGCTGCGACCCTCGGGCGTGTAGTAGTTTGCGGCGCCCGTCGGGTCCACATAGCGCGCGGCGCGGTAGACGCGGCCGTTGTTCCTGAACATGGCGGCGAGCACGGTGCCGTCTTTGACGAACCGACCGTTCTCGAACAGCTCCTCGTAGGTTACGGCGAATGAATCGCCGGGCCGGATGTCGAGCGCAAAGTCGATGTCCCAGCCGAATATCTGCGCGAGCGCAAGCGCGATCTGATCATGCGCGCCCGCGGCCGTGACGGACTCGAAAAGTGACCGGTCGATGACGCCGCTTGCCGTGCGCACGTGAGTCTCGAGAGGATTTTTGAGGACATCGGCGGAGAAGCCCTGATCGTCGCGGCTGACCTTCAGGGTCTCGCTCGGACTCAATCGGCGCTCGAACTCCACGAGACCGCCGTCGCGCTCGGTCAGGTGCAGAGACTCGCCGGGCTTCAAGGCATCGAGCATGCGCCTAAGACCGGGCAGGGCACGTAACGATGCGAGATCCGCAAGGTCGAGTTTCAAGTGCCTGAAAATGCCATCCAACGTGTCGTTCGCCTTAACGATCACCTCGATGGTATTCGCGCCCAGGGATGCGCTTTGCACAGCGGGTGCGGCGGGCGGCTCGACGGGCGCTGGCGCGGGCGGCGCGGCCGGCGTCTGCACGACGGGTGTGAAGGCAGGCGGAACGTAAATAGCCGGGGTGGCGCGCCACCAAGCCCAGGCGAGCACCCCGCAAGCGACGAGTTGCAACCAGTGCGCGCGCGATGGCGCTGGCCCGGTAATCCTGGGTCTGAAGCTCAAGCGCATGCACTACACTTAACCACCCTTTCGCCCCAGCGTCCACGAGTGCCAGCCATGAGCGATTTCGACTCACAACTCGCCGAGATCAAGCGCGGTGCCAAGGATGTGCTAGTCGAGTCCGAGCTTCGGCGCAAACTTGAAAAGGGGCAGCCGCTGCGCGTCAAGGCGGGGTTCGATCCGACGGCGCCGGACCTGCACCTCGGGCATACGGTGCTTCTTAATAAAATGCGCCAATTTCAGCAGCTTGGGCATGAGGTGGTGTTTCTCATCGGGGATTTCACCGGCCTCATCGGCGATCCGTCGGGCAGGAACGCCACCCGGCCGGCGTTGAGCCGCGCCGAGATCGAGAAGAATGCCGTCACGTATAAGGAGCAGGTGTTCAAGATCCTGGACCCCGAACGCACGGTCGTGGACTTCAATTCCCGCTGGTTCGGCGACATGCCCGCAGCCCGCCTCATCGAGATCGCCGGCAAGTACAACGTCGCCCGCATGCTCGAACGGGATGATTTCTCACAGCGTCATAAGAAGGGCGAGTCGATCGCACTGCACGAGTTCCTCTATCCCCTGGTGCAGGGCTACGACTCAGTCGCCTTGCAGGCGGATGTTGAGCTCGGCGGCACGGATCAGAAGTTCAACCTTCTCGTCGGCCGGCATCTGCAGGAGGCCTTCGGCCAGGAGCCGCAGATCGTCCTCACCATGCCACTCCTCGAGGGGTTGGATGGCGTTAACAAGATGTCCAAATCCCTCGGCAACTACGTCGCCATTGCCGACCCGCCCGAGGTTGCCTTCGGCAAGCTGATGTCGATCTCCGACGAGCTCATGTGGCGCTATTTCGAGCTTCTAAGCTTCAAGCCGCTTGCCGAGATTGCAGAGCTCAAGCGTTCAGTGGAAGGCGGCCGCAATCCTCGCGACGTCAAGATCGAACTTGCGAAGGAAATCGTCGAGCGCTTCCACGGCAAGGCAGCGTCCGAGCTTGCGCTCGGCAATTTCATTGCCCGCTTTCGCGAGAAGGTCCTTCCGACCGATCTAGTCCCGAAGGTGCTGGCGGTGGATCCGGCCGGGCTCAGGATTGCCAACGTGTTGAAAGAGGGAGGTCTCTCGAGCAGCACCTCGGAGGCGAACCGCAAGATCGACGAGGGCGCGGTGCGCATCGACGGGCAGCGCGTGACCGATCGCAGCCTCATTCTGGTCCCTGGTGCCGACCACGTTTTCCAGGTCGGGTCCCGGCATTTCGCTCGACTGCAGCTCGTTCCCAAGTCGAGCTGATTGCCCCGTGCGGTGGCTTAGGGCGAGCGACAGGAAGCTCTCGCGCAGTAGAGCTGCCTTTGCTGCTACGGCGGCGGTAATTGCCATTGTGGGCGCGCCGCTCGGGTCACGGGCGGCCGCAGCGGAAAATACGCAAGCCCCTTGCGATCCGGCCGGATGGTCCGCGGACTACGCGTACTTGAAATCCGAGCTTGAGAAGTCCTATTCGAATCTGGCCTGGTTTGCCTCCCCGCAGGGCGGCGTGGATCTGCCGGCGCTTGATCGCCGTACCCAAGCCGTGCTCGCGCAGGCGCACAGCGATGCCGAGGCGCATCTTGCGATTGGCGACTTCATGCTGAGCCTGCATGACGGACACTTCTCCGAACTGCCGTTCCTTGAGCCAGCATCCGCAGATACCGCGGCGGAGCCGCCAAAGCGCGAGTTGTCGCATGACGATGCGCGCGACGGATGCGCGGCGCTGGGATATGCCGATAAATCCCAGGTGGCCTTTTCATTGCCCTTTGAGTCCCTGCCGCCGTTTAAGCTCGAGACGGATGGTATGAGCCCCGCTTTTAGGGCCGGTGTCCTCACATGGAACCGTGCGCGTGTCGGCGTCGTGCGCATCAAGAACTTCTCGATGCGCCAGTATCCGAGCGCATGCGAGCGCACTTGGGCGAAAGCATCCAAACGCGAGCGCTCCGATCCGGCATTTGACGATCTCGTCACCGATACGTGGTTCGCGACACTTGCGGCGCAACTGCAGCACTTCCGCGCGGAGCGCGTGGATATGCTGCTCGTGGATATCGGCTCCAACAGCGGCGGTAGTGACAGCGGTGAATGGACGCCGCGTCTCTTGAGTGCGAAGCCCGTGCGCTCGGCGCGTTTGCTGATGTCAGCGGCGCCGGTCGCACAAACCTATATCGATGAGCAGATCGCGGCGATCAAAGCCGCACAGGCAGCGGATCCCACGGCAGGGCTGCAGGCGAAAGCGCGAGAGGGTCTCGCCTTCTTTGCAGCGGCAGCGGGAACGCTTGCGAGCCGGCAGTGCGCCATGTCGTGGGTGTGGGAGGAACGGCGCCCGTTTGATCCCGCCGGCTGCAGTCGCCTGATCGATGTGGGCTTTGCCTCAGGCGCGATCGCTGAAATGGCGCCTTCCAGCTACCACGATCGCCGCGCAGCACAGAAGATTTATTGGCCGGCGGCGGTTGATCCGTGGCGCGCAGCGTGGACGGGGCGCGTCTATGTACTCGCCAATGCCACGAGTTATTCGGCCGCCGAGATGTTTGCTGCCGTCATGCAGGACAATGCGATTGCCAAGATAGTCGGCGTACGAACCGGCGGTGACGGTTGCGGTTTCATGGAGGACACGCCACCCGTCATCTTGCCTCACTCGCACCTGCGCTTTCGGATGCCCAACTGCGTTCGATTGCGCGCGGACGGATCGAGTGAAGTGGCCGGCATCGCGCCGGATCTGCCCATTGTCGCAATGGATGGCGAAAGCCCTCGGGCGCGGGCCGCTCGCCTGCTCTCCACCGTCGTGGGGGATGCCAAATCCTCGGTCGAAGGTAAGTGATGGCAGCGAAGCTGCGGATCGGACGCAAGCTGCTGCGCGCTGGCGGTGGCTAATGAGCCCGTCAGCTCTGATGCATCTTGGCGAGGATGGTTTTGAAGCGCGGATCGTGGCTCAACGGCCGTAGAATCGGATCGTATTTCATCCACAGCATGCCCGCGTCGCGCTGTTGCACACCGCGCTCGAGCCACTGAAAAGCCCTATCGGTATCGCCGCGATTGGCGTACACGATCGCGAGCTGATAGGCAGCGCCGTTGACTACGGTGTCTTGGGTGAGCGCCTGCGCGAGAATCTTGTCCGCTTCATCCTTGCGCCCGAGTTTGTCGAGTGCCAGCGGCGGACCGAGCAGGTGAAAATCCGAATTCTGCTCGAGTGAAAACTCTGCCAGCGCCGCTTCCGGCTTGTGTTGGGCCAGGAGCAGCAGGCCAAGACGGTAATGAATGGTCGGCGCTCCCGGAACGCGCTGCAGTGCATCGGTCAGCACTGCAATTCCTGCGTCGAGCCGCCCGGCACGGTAATCGGCATTTCCGATCTGGCGATAGTTATCGGCCTGCAGCGGATCGATGTCGCGGCTCTTGTTGTGCAGCGCAATCGCTTCATCGAACCGCCCTTCGCAGTTAGCCATGTAGCCTTTCTGCCATATGGCGGCCGGGTCCTTCGGATCGATCGCGAGTGCGCGCTCAACTTCGGTACGAGCCGGCGCTGGCGTCCAGTCCATCTGGTAATAAATCGCGGCCAATTGGGAATGCGCCGTCGCAAGTTGCGGGTTGAGTGCCAGAGCCCGCTGCAGGGCATCGACCGCTTCGCGGCGAACGCCCTCGTAGGTTCCGTGCCCTTCCGAGACGAAGCCGCCCGCATAGACCCCCGCTAAAGCTACCCATGCGTCAGCAAACGAGGGATCAAGCTCCACCGCTTTTTTGAGTGTGGCGATCAAGTACTCGTAAGAGCCCCCTTGGTTCCGGAGTGGCTCGAGCGCGCGCAAATACAGCAGGTGTGCTTCGCTGTTGTTCGTCGGCGCTGCGCGTGCCTTCACATCGCCGAGCATCGTGACCTTGAGTGCCGTGACGACGGCGTTGGCAATATCATCCTGCACCTTGAAGACATCATCGAGGGTGCGGTCATACGTTTCGGACCAGACCCGTGTGTCATCGGCCACATTGACGAGTTCCGCAGAGATGCGCAGCGCCGTCCCAGACTTGCGGACGCTGCCTTCGAGTACGTGTGAAACGTTGAGCACTTTGCCGATCTCGGGCAGCGTTGATGGCTTGCCCTTGAAATAGAAAGAAGACGTTCGCGCGGGAACGCGCAAGTTCGGTATCTTGCTGAGGAGGTCAATCAGTTCATCCGAGAGACCGTCAGAAAAATACTCCTGGTCCTTCTTCTCGGAGAGGTCCGTGAACGGCAGCACCGCAACCGAGTTCGCCGTTGCCGTGGCAGCGGGCACTTTGGTGGTTGCGCCCGCCAACCGAGCCCACCAGCCCTGCGACTTGCCGAGCCACCATCCACCCAGAATCAGCGCGGCGAGCGCTGCGACTGCGAGAAGAAGCATCGGTGCGCGCGTGCGCACCTGGGCCGCCACCGCCGGAACCGGACGCTCGGCGCGCCCACCCGTGCCCGTGCGAGCGCCGCTGACCAGCCGACGCAGGTCATCCGTGAGTCGCGGCATCGCAGCGTCTAATCCATCGCGGGCATCGACCCACTGCGACTCTGACAGGAAGTATTCAAAGGCCGGCGTCAGCGGTGCTGCGTCCAGCCGGATCGCGACGATGGGTTTGCGCTTCGAGGAAGCCCGTTCGACTTCCTTGCTGACATGCGCCGAGTCGACGGAATTCTCCGAGAGAATGAGAAGCAAGCTGCGCGAGGCGTTGATGGCGCGCACTAGCGCATCGGCGTAATGGGCGCCCGCCGGCACATCGCGCGGCGCCATCCAGATGCGAAGTCCGGAAGCCTCCAGGCGAGCACAGACCTGTTTTGCGACCTCGGCGTCCGCAGAGGCGTAGCTCAGGAAGGCATCGCTGCCGAACTCGCTCTCTTTTTCGCCCGCAGGCGCCGAATCTTCCTTCAGTGGATCCATCTCTTAACTAACGGGATGTTGAATGGCGGCTTCGTCGGCGAGGGCGTCGCTCGCGGTCGGGTACTGTAGCGTCGAAGTCCTTCATCGTCGCCTCTCCGGTCGCTTGAGCATAAGCTTGACAGTAAAGGCTATGAATTTTCCGGCTCCGGGGCGGGTTGCCTTGCGGATGAAGGACTCCGACCGCATGAACCGGGCTCCTGCCGATCGGATCGGCAGCTAGACCTTGCCGGCGAGGCCGTTCTGTCGAGATTGCTGCTATGCGTTGACAGGACCTTTGCGGTCGCTATACTGCGCGGCCCTCGAGCCTGGAGCCGCACGCGGTTCCGGGTGGGGCAATCGTGGGATCGCAGTTGTTGACGGAATATGGCCCAGGGCTATACTTCCGGCCCCCTGCTTCGGCCCAATGCGGCCGCGAGCGTTCTTTAATAATTTGGCAGGTAATTTGTGTGGGGACTCGCGTCGATGCCTTTGGAGCAAAGACCGAGTGACCAAAAGTCCAGCAATGGGCCTTTGGATCCACTCATGCTTAGAAGCTCAATGCCTTTAAGTGAAGAGTTTGATCCTGGCTCAGATTGAACGCTGGCGGCGTGCTTAACACATGCAAGTCGAGCGGTAACGCGGGAGCAATCC
>Ga0302324_100023603_pt1 | contig 11891 bp, 11 predicted proteins | sample Palsa_T0_1_FD_201949 | JGI IMG/M metagenome (GOLD analysis project Ga0302324, IMG submission 201949) | Peat permafrost microbial communities from Stordalen Mire near Abisko, Sweden - Palsa_T0_1 | ecosystem: Environmental > Terrestrial > Soil > Palsa > Peat permafrost | place: Sweden: Abisko... | reverse complement strand
TCCTGCTGCCAAACGTGAGAGGCGAGCAGATAGTTCAGCGACGAAATTTTCCGGCGCCACGGAAGTTCCAGGCAAACCTTCAGCCACTTGGCGTGCTGGCTGAACATCGAATCGATGATGCGAATGAAAGCCTCGTAACTGTTGAAGAGCCCGTGCCGACCGGTTAGAAGATATCCTTCCAACCAACCTTCGCACTGATTCTCGCTGAGCATCGAATCCAGCACGCGTCCGGCGGGTGCGAGAAATTCGTCGTTATTTTCGTGGCGAGCGTCCCACTGACGGTTGGTGACTTCAAAAACCGCGCCGAGAAGATTTGAGACCGTTTCATCGGGTCCGAAGATACGAAAATTACGCTTATCCTGATTCAGCTTGGCGACATCGCGCAGGAAACTGCCCAGCACCAGCGTATCTTCTGCGGTGACGGCTCCTGGCGAAGGCACATTCACGGCATGAACGTGAAAGTCGGGCATGCGCAAATCACGCAGCAGAATTCCGCCGTTGGCATGCGGATTGGCGCCCATTCGGCGGTCGCCCTTCGGCGCGAGTTCCGCCAATTCCTGGATGAGCCGCCCGTTCTCATCGAACAGTTCCTCAGCCTTGTAGCTTTTCATCCAGCTTTCGAGCAGCTTGACGTGATCGGGATGCTCCGGATCCACCAGCAACGGCACCTGGTGCGAACGGAAGGTACCTTCGATTTGCAAGCCATCGACGAATTTCGGTCCCGTCCAGCCCTTGGGCGACTTGAGAACGATCATTGGCCAGCGCGGCCCAGTGGTGTCGTTCTTGCTTCGCGCGTTGCTTTGGATTTGCCGGATGTCTTCGATGGCCGCTTCCATCGTGCTGGCCATGAGTTCATGCATTTTTTCCGCCTCATCGCCCTCTACAAAGTGCGGCGTCCAGCCACAACCTTCTAGAAATTGCTCCAATTCGTCGTGTTCGATCCGGGCCAGAACGGTCGGATTGCTGATCTTGTAGCCATTCAGGTGCAATATCGGAAGCACCGCGCCGTCGGTAATCGGATCGAGAAATTTGTTGGACTGCCACGAAGTCGCCAAGGAAGCCGTTTCCGATTCGCCGTCCCCGATGATGCAGGCGACGATCAGATCGGGATTGTCAAACGCCGCTCCGAAAGCGTGGCTAAGCGAATACCCCAACTCGCCGCCCTCGTGAATCGAACCCGGCGTCGTCGGCGCAACATGGCTCGAAATTCCGCCGGGAAACGAGAATTGCTTGAACAATTCCTTGAGTCCAGCCTCGTCCTGCGTGACGCAGGGATAGATTTCGCTCCATGTACCTTCGAGATAGACGTTGCCCACCAGCGCCGCGCCGCCGTGACCCGGACCGGCGATGTAAAACATATTTAGGTCATATTTCTTGATCACCCGGTTCAGGTGCACGTAGATGAAGTTCTGGCCCGGAACCGTGCCCCAGTGTCCGACCACCAGCGGCTTCACGTGAGAAAGTTTCAGCGGCTCCTTCAGCAGCGGATTGTCGTACAAATAGATCTGGCCGACCGAAACATAGTTGGCGGCGCGCCAGTAGGCATCCATCTTGTGGAGGAGTTCCGGGGAAAGAGTCGGCGATACGGTCAGCGCAAGACTTTCCGTCTTCATGATTCAATTCTCCTTTTTCAATCGCCGCGGACCAAGCGGCTGGATCTCTTCGTCGTCGTTCTGTAATCCGAATGAAGTGAGTTTTGCTTGGCGGGATTCTGGAAACTGTCCTCTATGGAACTGCCTCCTGCGAATATCCGCAGACGCGCAATGTGTGCCTTTTCGGGCAGACAACCGTGATCGCACTGCATAGCATGCGGGCTTGGGCTACTGGATGCTGATCCGAAGATTCGGAGATTAGTGATGGCGACTGCCAAAGGCGACAAATGCGCGCATCCCCGCTGCTCATGCGCAACAACGTCAGGTAGCTACTGCAGCGCCAGTGCGAGGCTATGGAATAAACGCCGGAAATCGATTGTTCCTGCGGACATGCTATCTGCATGCTCAGCCACTGGGGAGCAAGCCACACGTTAAGAACCAAAAGTCCAGTTCGCCCGCGACCGTCGCATTAATCTGCGAGTCTGATTTATTCCCGCGGTGACCTGGGCTCGGCTTCGGAATCAATCAAACCGTAGTGAGTGTTCCCGGGCGGGTTCACACTCGGAAGGAGAAAAACAAACTATGTATTACTTTTGGGGAATGCACGGGTACTGGTGGGTCTTCTGGATCTTTCTCTGGATCATGTTCTTTTCCTTCATGATGCCGGTCAGGCGGACTACTTACCGGCAAATGCAATCTCCTCTACAGCTCCTCCAGAGGAGATATGCCGCCGGTGAGATCGCCGGCGAGGAATACGAAGAACGGCGAACCAAACTCCAGCGGGATGCCAATACGACGTAGAGACATCACTCGGACCACAGCCACACTCTGGAGACCCTTCGAAGTGTGTTCATTGCAAAGATCGTTGACGTTAAGACGAAGCAAGAGTCGTCCGGATTCGGTCCAATCATTGAAACGCCGTAACTCTTCGATCGAGTTATCTCTCTCACGTGGCATGCTGTGAGGAACGAGCGGCGGTGCGCTCGCCCGCGCATTTTGAAGAAGTCCTTCGCGATTCCCGCCCGTGCTCCTCAATTCCAGAAACGGACCTCAGCTCACCAATCGAATCAGGCTCGCCGCCCTTTCCACTTGATCTCCGCTCCGATGCAGACCAAGATAAACGATACGACTCGCACGATCCCCTGAGCAATGTCGCTGGAGGCTTAGCGACCATTTTATCGGAATAGGCGTAACACAAATATATGATCAAGCCAACGAGCGCGATCCCCATGAGCATTCCGACGTGGGCAAGAACAGTCTCGACAAGCGTTAATTTTAGTACATGGGCAAGAGTACTACAGCGTCGATAGCGAAATCCCGAAACTACAGAATCAAAATCGCGCGAAAAGGCAAGATCGGCCGACTAAACCCGCGCCAGGGAGGCTTCAAATTCTGCGAGAATTTCTCATCAATGTGACATCGATTATCGGGGTCATATTGATCGCCCTAGGTGTCCTCTCGCTCGCTTACTACGTGTCACCTGTACGATTCATGCTTGGGGCTTTCGTACCGCATAAGGCCAATCCGATGCCCCCAATTCTGGGAGGCCTAGCGATTCTTAGCGGTATCGCCCTTGTGTATATCGCTCGAACGCGAGACTAATTCCCGTTAAGTCTAGCTGGGCTTGGCAGCGAGCGGACAATCGCGTTATAGATGACCCATGGCACCGACTCGCAACCAGCCTGGTCAATCGACTCCGATCTTGCGGGCGATCATCGAGATTGCTTTCATATGCTTCCTCTTCTATTCCAACCTCCTCATGGGGGAATTCACGCACGCAAATGGCGAGGGGAAGGATTTGGTTTTCGCAATTAAAGATATTTTCTCGCTTACCAATTTGCTAATTGCTGTCATTGCCGCGCTGATTGGCTACGTGGTTTTTGAATATCTCCGGAACAAACTCTAGGCTCACCGCACGGGTTGTCGTACGCCTCCAGAAAAAGCTTCGTGATCGGGACCGCTCGTTTCATTTGGCCTCTGTCGGCGACGCGGGCTCCTCGCGGGAGTTCGCCAGGGTCACCAGAAGGATCGCGCGGATGCGGTTGCGTTTTGCATTCAGATCGATTGATCGAGAAGGCGCTGCGTCCGCAAGATGGTCGAACATCTCCAGTCGAACGAGGCTCGTGGCACGGCCGAAAATCGCGAAATTAACTCCTCCCTCCGTCCGTGCGAACGCTGCCGGCCCGTTGGCTCATGCTCTATCAGCAAATCTTCCTCACGAATCAGCGGGATGGCCACGAAAGATCATGCGCTTGCGTCCCGTTTTCGCGGACGCATGCCCCTAATGGAAATCTAAATGTGTTCTCTATTGAACAGATGCGCATTCCCTCTAGCGCCTAGAATCGCGGCGTGGACCGCCAACTGGGTTGATTATTCCGCATACGTACTCGGCTGCTCTGGTTCTCATGCTGTTCAGCATGCTCTGTTGGGGCAGTTGGGCCAACACGCAGAAGATCGACAAGCAGTGGCGTTTCGAACTTTTTTACTGGGACTTCATCTGGGGCCTTCTGATCTGCGCGCTTCTATTCGGGTTAACATTCGGAAATAGAAACGCCTCATCGCCGGACAGCTTTCTTCGCAATTTAGTTGGCGCGAGTCCAGGCAGCTTGGCAGAGGCATTCTTCGGCGGCCTCATTTTCAACCTCGGAAACCTGCTCCTGGTGGCCGCAATTTCTATCGCAGGCATGGCGGTAGCCTTCCCGATTGGAGCTGGCCTCGCGCTCGTGATCGGCGCCGTGATGGACTACATCATTTCGCCAAAAGGCAATCCTATTTTTCTATTTGGCGGAATTGTGCTGATTTGCATCGCCATTGTGCTCGATGCACTCGCGTATCGAGGGCTGTCCGGGGCCGGTAAGGCCACGGCCAAAGGAATTGGATTGAGTCTCGCCGCCGGTATTGCCGTTGGGCTCTTCTATCCATTCGTGGCTAAGGCATTGACCGGCCCACACCACCTGGATCCCTACGCCCTGTATTTCGTTTTCGCGTTGGGGGCGGCTATTTCCAATTTCCCGATGAACTATGCGTTGATGCGACGGCCAGTAAGTGGCAAACCGCTTCCACTGAGAGACTATTTCAAGGGACACGTGAGCCTGCATGCGTGGGGAATGTTGGGCGGACTCATTTGGGGCAGCGGCACGATTGCGAACTTCGTAGCTTCCTATGTCCCGATGATTGGACCCGCAACTTCATTCTCTCTTGGAGAGGGCAACACGATGATCTCGGCGATATGGGGAATATTTGTGTGGAAGGAGTTTCGCGGCGCCGGCAACCTAACCAAAGGCCTGCTTGCGATTATGTTTCTATTCTTTATATTGGGTTTGAGCTCGATCGCACTCGCTCCCGTGATCCATTAGGAGATCGATCCGGTACGTAAATTGTATCTGTCGGGCTCGATTTGATTTTCCAGGCGAGCGAGAGTTGCCCTGTTGGAGGAACGCCGTGCCCTACGAAAATCATTTTGACGTCATCATAATCGGCACGGGAGCAGGCGGGGGGACGCTCGCCTATCATCTGGCGCCCTCCGGCAAAAGCATTCTACTTTTGGAACGCGGCGGATACCTGCCGCGCGAGAAGGACAACTGGGAATCCCGCTCGGTTTTTCTCGAATCGAAGTACCGGGCGAAAGAAACTTGGCACGACAAAGATGGAAACACGTTTCATCCGGGCATTCAGTATTTCGTTGGCGGCAATACAAAAGTTTACGGCGCGGCCTTGCTCAGGTTTCGCCCGCAGGATTTTGGCGAAGTCCGGCACTATGGTGGCGTCTCACCCGCATGGCCGCTCGCCTACAACGATTTCGAGCCTTACTACTCCAAAGCGGAGCATCTCTATCACGTCCACGGAGAGCACGGGATTGATCCCACAGAAGGCCCCGCGAGCGCCCCGTATCGCCATCCTCCAGTGAGCCACGAACCTCGCATTCAAGAGCTCTACAACGATCTGCAGAGCCTAGGCCATCATCCATTCCCGTTGCCCCTCGGCATTTTGCTCGACGAAAAAGACGGCAAGGCTGTGCACACGAGCGCTTGCGTGCGCTGCGCGGCATTCGATGGCTTTCCATGCCTGGTCGACGGCAAAGCGGACGCCCAGGTTATTTGCGTCGATCCGGCTCTCGAGCACCCGAATGTCCGCCTGCTCACGGGCGCATACGTCAAGCGTCTCGAAACCGACTCGTCCGGCCGTGTGGTAACAAGAGTCCTGGTCGAACGCGCCGGCCAATCCGAGGAATATTCAGCGGATATTGTCGTCGTTTCTTGCGGAGCCATTAATTCCGCGGCTCTTCTGCTGCGCTCCGCCAACGACAAACACCCGAATGGCCTAGCGAACAGATCGGATGTGGTCGGACGCCATTACATGCGCCACAACAATTCCGCCTTCATGGCCATTTCCAAAACTCCCAATCCAACGGTGTTCCAAAAAACTCTCGCGTTGAACGATTTCTACTTTCGCTCCGATGATTGGGACTTCCCCTTGGGCTGCATCCAAATGCTGGGAAAAACCGATGGGGACATGCTCGCGGGAGAAGCGCCGGGTTGGGCCGTTTGGAAGCCCGAATTTGCCATGGACTACATGGCCGAGCACTCCATCGATTTCTGGGTGCAATCCGAAGATTTGCCGGAGCCCGATAACCGCGTAACCCTCGACCGCGGCGGAGAAATCATACTCAGCCTGCAAGAGTCCAACACGGAAGGTCACCATCGCTTGATCGCAAAGCTCAAAGGCATGCTCAACAGTCTCGGCCTTCACGATCACCTAATGTCCCGATCGTTGTATCTAGGCAAGAAAATTCCGATTGGAGGCACCGCTCACCAAGCCGGCACGATTCGCTTCGGCCGCGATCCCAAAATATCGGCGCTCGATCTCGATTGCAAAGCACACGACTTAGATAATCTGTATGTCGTCGACGCGAGCTTTTTTGTCTCCATCGCAGCCGTGAATCCTAGCCTGACCATCATGGCAAATGCGCTTCGCGTCGGAGACCACTTGCTGCAGCGACTCGGATAGCCGTGAAGAATGACCGTTGCCCTTCGCGGATTGGAAAAACGCATAAATCGAAAAGGAAATTACGTCTATGAAAGCCATCGCCATCGTTCCAGGCACCAAGGGTTCACGCATCGTCGATCGCCCCGAGCCCGCCATCGCTGCGCCCGACGAAATAAAACTCAAAGTCATACGCGTAGGCATCTGTGGCACTGATCGCGAAGAAATTTCCGGCGGCCGTGCGGATGCTCCGGAGGGCCAAAAAGAACTCGTTATTGGCCACGAAATGTTCGGGAGAGTCGTGGGCGTCGGCTCGTCGGTCACACGTGTAAAAACGGGAGACTTCGCAGTCTTCACCGTCAGGCGCGGATGTGGCGAATGCCCTTCCTGCCGCATGGACCGCGCGGATATGTGCCAGACCGGCCACTACAAAGAAAGGGGCATCCGTGGCCTGGATGGCTATCAGACCGAATTCGTCGTCGATAAGCAGGAGTACATTGTGGGCGTGCCGCCTGAACTCGAAGCCGTCGGCGTGCTGATGGAACCTCTTTCGATCGTCGAGAAAGCCATCGACGAAGTCCTTCGGGTGCAGATTTTGCGTTGCCCCGAAGCGGCCGTCACACCGAACTGGATCTTCGGACACCGCTGCCTTGTCGCCGGACTTGGCCCCGTAGGCCTTCTCGCCTCGATGGTCTTGCGCCTGCGAGGCGCGGAAGTTTACGGACTCGATGTCGTCGACTCAACGACAGCTCGCCCGAAATGGCTCGCTGTGATCGGAGGACATTATGTGGATGGACGCCAGATCCCGGCGGATCAAGTCGAGAAAAAAATTGGTTCGATGGAACTGATCCTGGATGCCAGCGGGATTGCCTCTCTGGAATTCAACCTACTGGACGCGCTTGGCCGGAATGGCGCCTACGTGCTCACGGGTATTCCCGGGGGTAATCATCCGTTGCAAATTGAAGGCGCGGAGCTCGTCCGTGAGTTGGTCCTGGATAATCAAGTCATGCTTGGCAGCGTCAACGCCGCGCGCGGTCATTTTCAGATGGCCGCCGACGATCTGGCGCACGCTCAACTTCGCTGGGGCACTCACATCGCAGCTTTGATAACCAATCGCTACCCGTACACCAAATTCGAAGATTCGGTGAGCCAGCACTCACCCGATGCCATCAAAGAAGTCATCGAGTGGGCGTGACGAAGAACCCGCGCATCATTGAGTTTTGCGCGAGCCGAGAAAAGCGACGATGTTGCTCAATTCGCTTGCGGTTAGATTGCCTCCATATGCCGGCATGTTCGTTCCCCCGTTCACAATTTGGATCGTCAATTGGTCAGCCGTAAGACGATCGCCGACGTAAGTAAGTTCGGGACCGCGGTGACCGCCGTAGCCCGAGATCGTGTGACAGTACTCGCAGCCGTGGGAATGGAATAACTGCGCGCCCGCGTAGACTGGCCCGCTCGCCGCATGGACAACGGCGAGGGGCAACTCCTGGGCTGAGAAATCGGGCGACCAAGGCGCTCTTTTTCCCTCAATCCACAGAGTGCCAATCATCATCCAGCACGTGATCACAAGTCCGATCGCCCACGGACGACGCAGCGCGCTCCGTTCTCCTTTATTCGCAACCAGCGGTGGCAAAATCAAAAATAGAACGAAGAAGAGCGGCGCAAGAATCATCACAAAATTTTCCAGCTTGGCTGGAGTCAGCGCGAGAAGCGCGAAATACCACAGTAAATACCAATCCGGTCGCGGTTCTGCTTGAAGAATGGTTGGGTCCGGCGGCTTCGCAAGATGAGGCGCCCCGACGACCCAAGCTAGGATCACTAGCACCACAATCGTCGCGACACCAAACACGACGTCGCGCCAGGCGGCGTTGGGCCAGAAAGGGTGTCCCTCCCTTTTCAGCATGTCCTCATACCACGCCCGATAGGTCTTGGGATCGACGGGACGCCCCTTTTTCGGAGGCTCGGAGATTCCATTGCGAATTACAAGGTACAAATGCACACCGATAAAGCCGAAAATGAACATCGGTATGAAAAACACGTGGAAAGCAAAAAAGCGGCTGAGCGTGGCTCCGCCGACGGTGTCGCCGGCCAGAATGAAATGAGCGAGCGTCTTGCCGACGAAAGGCACGCGGCCCGCTTGCTCAGCCGCGATGAAAACGGACCAGTAAGCAACTTGATCCCACCGCAAGAGTTGCCCGGTAAATCCCATCCCCACGATGAGCAGAAGCAATACAGAGCCACTGAGCCAGCTCATCTCGCGAGGGTACTTGTAAGCGGCCATCAAGTAGGTCCGCGTGACGTGAATGCCCACCAGCAGCACCATCGCTGAAGCGCCGAAATAGTGCATGCCTCGCAGCAGGTGTCCCCACTTGGCTTGAGCGCTTATGAATTGGAGGGAGTTGTATGCTTGCGCGGTGGACGGAACGTAGATTGTCGCGAGTGCGATGCCCGTAACGACTTGCACGATGAACGCCACCAGTGTGGCGCTGCCGAATACATACGCCCAGCCGGTGTTTGGCGGAACCAGATGGCCGGCCGTGGCTTTCCAAACCGCCGAGGCCCCGGTTCGGTCATCAAACCATTGCCAAAGCTTCGCGAGAGTGCGCGTCAATTCGGTCATTCGTCTACGGAACGCATAATTGCTAAGTGATCGGCGCAGGGCTGGTTAGAATCTCGACCTGGCCATTCTGAACGCGCACCGGGTATTTGGTAAGACCGCGAGGCGGCGGACCGGCTGCGACGTTGCCGTCCTTGAAATACACACCGCCGTGGCACGGACACATAAAGAGTTGGGCGTCTGCCTCCCATCTCACCGGGCAACCGAGGTGAGCGCAGTTCACCGAGTACGCCACGAATTCCTGCTCGCCCTGGCGGTAAAGCCATGCTGCCGTTTTGTTGGTCAGTCCGGCCCAGGGCAGCGCCGATGTGTCTTCAAAGCTGACCTCAGAAACATCGCCTATCTTGAAATCGTCAACTGCTCCAACTTGCCGCCAAAGCCTTGGCGCGGGCCGAAAAAGCGGATCGATCAAGAATCCGACAACTGGAATCCCCACTAGAAAAGTGGCGAAACCCACTAACGCGAGACTGAGCTTGGTGAAAAAGCGGCGATCCAAATCCTTGTCGTGAGACTGCTCTCGCCGGACAGGTTCAGGCTGCTCCTTTGAATCATTTTCATTTGGGTCCGTGTTCATGGCGAAGCTCTCCGATCCATCCGGCCAGACCAACCACGAATAAGATCACGCCGAGCAGTGAGATCAAGTAAGTAGTCACCGTCCCCCACAGCAAACAGACAATCGCGAGCGCGAGCACCGCCGGGCTGTAGGTCGGCCGTGGAATATTTTGCGGACGCGGCTCGCTCCATGTGCCGTCGCCTTGAGGAGCGACCTGATTCCTTGCGGAATGCTTCAAGTCACTTTCCATGAAAACCTCCGCGAACGCTGCCGCAGCAACGGCGTGGCAGATGAATCTCTCCGTCGTGGCTCTGTGCTCGTCCACGCCACTTTCAAGCGGGTTTCCTTGTGCCTTCAATCGTGGCGGCAGAGGGCAATGCGAGCGATGGCGCAAATTCCTCCTGCTCCGGCGTTCGGTACCAGCGCGCGAGCGTAGCCAACAATACCGACAGGTACACCAGGCACGCCGGCACCCACATCAGAAGTCCGCCCCACTGCTGATCAGCGCCCGGAGTAAGTCCCCAGCGATCTCGAATCAGCGGCAGAATGTGGAGTGTATCCACCGGCTGCAGGTAGGCCGGATACAAGCCGAGCGGCGCGAAGGTCAGCAGAATCGCAAGTACGGTGTGCGCCACACACGCGCCGAACACGTAAACCACCGCGCCGAGAGGCGCCATCCGCAATTCTTCGATCGGCCCGATCACCGGCCACCAGAAGATCGTGGCCGTGACGAGGAACATCAAATGCTCCACGATGTGAATGGTTTCGTTGGCAAGAGCTGCGTTGTAGAGCAAGGGCCAGTGCCACAGCCACATGGTTCCAACACCTAGCGTCCACGCGAGAATGGGTCGTCCCAAAACTCGCTCCAGCCAGCCTGCGAGCGGGAAGCGCAGAATCCGTTGCGCCAACTCGCGCGGCATTCCCAGCAGCAACAAAGGCGGGACGATCAGAATCAGCAGGATGTGCTGCAACATATGCGCGCTGAAAAGATAAGTATCTCCGAGCGTGTCCAGCGGCGATACCAGCGCGAGAAGCAAAACGATGATTCCAGCAATGAAAAACCACGCGACTTTCGGAAATCGGAATCGCATGAACGCGAAATACGCCAGCAACAGGGCCGCGCATCCCGCGACCACTGAAGGCTCCCAATCCCAAGCCGAAACAAACAGTTGCCAGCCGGTCATTTGCTACGCCTCTAGAAAAGGCTCCAAAGATAGACTACCGAAAAAATCACCACCCAGACCCAGTCGACGAAATGCCAATAAGTAGCAATGGTTCTGACTGCCGACGATTGGCTGCAGCGCGAATCGGCCAGCGCCAAACCAAAAAGAACTGCCAGCGCAATCAATCCGAGAAGGACGTGCAGCCCGTGGAAGCCGGTCAGTGTGAAAAACGCGGTGCCGAAAACATTCCGGTTGACGGTCACGTTCCCGCGATACAAATGGAGATACTCGCGCCCTTGGCCGAAGAGAAAAACCGCGCCCAGCAGGATTGTGACTAGCAGCCATTTTAAAAATGCGCCGCGACGCCCTCGGCTGTAACACTTCTCTGCGCGCCAGACCGTGAAGCTGCTGGTGAGCAGAAACACTGTATAGATCCCGCTCTTCCATGGGTCCAGGCTATTGGCCGCGTCGGGACCCGATGTCACAGCATTGTGAAAATATACGTAGGCGATGATCAGAAAGGCGAAGAAGGCCGTTTCCGACAGCAGGAAAAGAAGCATGGCGAACCTATTGATGTCGCCGGTGACAAATCGTTCAGCGCGATCAGTGTCCATGTGTCCAATCCGGATTTTCCGGGTGTGCGAGATCCCAAAGCGGCCGGCGGCTGCGAATAGGCGGTAGCCGTTTGAAATTATCCGGGGGCGGAGGCGAAGACGTCGCCCACTCAAGAGTCCACGCGTTCCATGGATTGTCGCCAGCGATCTCACCACGCAATAGGCTGGCGGCGATGTTCCACAGGAAGACGGCTACGGCGAGACCCATGACGCCCGCTCCGATCGAAGAAATCATGTTCAACGCGGCCCAACCGGGCAAGTCCGGATAGGTAAACGTACGGCGCGTCATCCCCATCAGTCCCAGAAAATGTTGGTCAAAGAAGGTCATGTTGAAGCCGATGAGCATGAGCCAAAAATGCCATTTGCCCA
>Ga0302324_100023602_pt1 | contig 11891 bp, 9 predicted proteins | sample Palsa_T0_1_FD_201949 | JGI IMG/M metagenome (GOLD analysis project Ga0302324, IMG submission 201949) | Peat permafrost microbial communities from Stordalen Mire near Abisko, Sweden - Palsa_T0_1 | ecosystem: Environmental > Terrestrial > Soil > Palsa > Peat permafrost | place: Sweden: Abisko... | reverse complement strand
GGCGATGGTGAGCAAGCCCGAGGTGATGAAGGCCATCGACAGGTACGTGACGCCGGAGACGTGGCAGATCGTCGTGGTCGGCCCGGCGGCAGGAAACAAGGAGGCCCTCCAGAAGCTGGGCCTGGGGAAGGTGCAGGTCTGGGCGCAGTAGTCACCCGAGCTCGGTGACCCCCCACCCTACCCTCCCCCGCAAGCGGGGGAGGATTGAGGAAGAGTCCCTCCACCGCTGGCCCCGCAAGCGGGGGAGGATTTAGGAGTCCCCTCCCCATCGCGCAGCGAGGGGGAGGGTTAGGGAGGGGGGTCACCGGTCTGGCACAGCTCTGGCGAGGACCGTGGTGAATGGATCGCCACGACCCCTGGAGAATTGCGCTCGCACGGCGGCTTCGGCAAGAAGCGACGGAGGCTGAGCGGCGCCTCTGGAGCCAGCTGCGACGCGCACGCGAAGCACACTGGCGACGACAGCACCCGATTCTGGGTTTCGTTTTGGACTTTTACTCGGCGCCGGCGGCCCTCAGTGTAGAGCTTGATGGGGGGCAGCATTTCACACCCCCTGCGCAGGAACTGGACCGCCGCCGAGACCAGGAGCTCGCGGCGATTGGCATCCGCATTCTGCGCTACGACGACGCCACCGTTTTGGAAAGCACGCGAGAAGTGAGCGACGAGATCTGGAGAGTGTGGAACGAGCGAAGAGTTGAACGAGCTCGGTGACCCCCCACCCTACCCTCCCCCGCGTTCCGCGGGGGAGGATGAAGGATGTCCCTCACCAACCTCCACCGGTGCGTTCGGATTCCGCGCCCACTCGCTCCACGAGCCGGGATAGAGCAACGCCTCCGGAAGGCCCGCCAGAACCAGCGCCAGCAGGTCGTGGGCGGCGGTGACGCCCGAGCCGCAGTAGACGGCGGTCGTCCGCTCCGGCCGCACCCCGAGCTTTCGATAGCGCTCGGCCAGGGCCGCGGCCGAGAGAAGTTTCCCATTCGCGACGTTCGCCGCGAACGGCGCGTTGACGGCGCCCGGGATATGGCCCGGCTTGGGATCGATCGGCTCGGTCTCGCCGCGGTAGCGCTCGGGCGCGCGGGCATCCAGCAGCAAGAGCCGGCCGGCCGCGAGCTCGGGGAGCAGCTTCTCGCGGGCGATCAGGAGCTCGGGGTGCGCGACGGCCTGAAACTCCGTTCGCGCTGGCTCGGGCACGGCAGTCTCGAGAGGGTGTCCCGCGGCCACCCAGGCCGGCAGACCCCCATCGAGCACCGCGCCGGTCTCATGGCCGAAGTAACGCAGCAGAAACCAGACGCGCACGGCGTATTCGCCGCTCTGATCGTCGTAGGCCACGACGCGGGTGCGATCGCCAATCCCGAGCCGCTGCATGAGCGCCGCGAAGTCGGGCGCGCTCGGCAACGGATGGCGGCCGCGCTCGCCAGCCGGCGCCGACAGGTCGCGGTCGATGTCGGCGAAGACTGCCCCCGGGATGTGACCTTGGCGATAGGCCCGCTCACCGGCCCCGGGTTGGCCCAGCTTCCAGCGGCAGTCGACGACCCGAATGTCGCTGGGAGCCGGGGGGGCGCGCTTCAACTCGCCCGCAAGCCAATCGTCCGTCACCAGATGTGGAATCGCCCGTTTTTCCATGAGTTTCCTTGTCACCCAGAGTTTTCATCCAGCGAGAATCTGCCGCCTAGCGTCCCAGCCCGCAACCAACTAAGTTTCGGCTGGCCGGCACAGGGGCACGGCCCCACTGGCAGGAGGACCCACAATGCAGATTGGTCTGATCGGCCTCGGTAAGATGGGGATGAACATGTCGCTGCGGCTGCTGCGCGGCGGCCATCAGGTGGTGGCCTTCGACGTCGACCCCAAGCGCGCCCCGGAGCTCGGCAAGGACGGCGGCGTCGCGGCGAGCTCGCTCGCGGACCTCGTCAAGAAGCTCTCCGCCCCGCGCGTCGTGTGGGCCATGGTCCCGGCCGGCCAGCCCACCGAGGACCAGGTCGACTTCGCGCTCGAGCACCTCTCCAAGGGCGACGTCTTCATCGACGGCGGCAACTCCAACTTCCGCGACAGCCAGCGGCGGGCCAAGAAGCTCGCCGAGCGCGGCATCTCCTTTCTCGACGCTGGCACCAGCGGCGGCGTCTGGGGCCTGCAAGTCGGCTACTGCCTGATGGTGGGCGGCGAGAAGGCCGCCTTTCAGATCGCCGAGCCGATCTTCAAGACCCTGGCCCCGCCCAACGGCTATCTGCATACCGGCCCGGCGGGAGCGGGCCACTTCGTGAAGATGGTGCACAACGGCATCGAGTACGGCCTGATGCAGGCCTACGCCGAGGGCTTCGAGATCCTCAAGTCCTCGGAGTTCTCACCCGACCTGCGCGCCGTTGCCCAGCTGTGGGGCCAGGGCAGCGTGGTGCGGTCCTGGCTGCTCGAGCTGCTCGAGCGCGCTTTCGCCGAGGGCGGCAATGGGCTCGACACGATCAAGGGCTACGTCGCGGATTCGGGAGAGGGCCGCTGGACCATCCAGGCCGCCATCGACCAGAACGTCCCGGCCCCCATCATCACACTGTCGCTGATGCAGCGGCTGGCCTCGCGCCAGCCGGAGTCCTTCGCCGCCAAGATCACGGCGGCCCTGCGCAACCAGTTCGGCGGCCACGCGGTCAAGAGCGAGTAAGCCATGGCCCCCGGATCGTCATCCCCCAAGCAGCCGCGCGAGAGCTGCGGCATGGTGCTCTTCGGCGCCTCGGGCGACCTCTCGCACCGCAAGATCATTCCCGCCCTCTACAACCTCGAGCTGGACGGCGCGCTGCCGCCCGGCTTCTTCCTGGTCGGCTTCTCGCGCACCAAGCTGAGCGACGACGAGTTCCGCGCCGGGCTCAAGACGAGCGTCGGCGAGAACTCGCGGCGCAAGCCGGTCGACGAAGAGGTCTGGGGCCGCTTCGCCAAGCGCTTGCACTACATGGCCGGTGGCTACGACCAGCCCGACGCCTTCGCGGCCCTCGGCAAGACGCTCGAGAAGCTCGACAAGGAGCACGTCAACAGCCAGGGCAACCGCATGTTTTACCTGGCCACCCCGCCGACCCTCTTTCCGCCGATCCTGGAGGGGCTCGCCAAGGGCAAGCTCGTGACGCGCGGCGAGACACATCCCTTCTCGAGGGTCGTCATCGAAAAGCCCTTCGGGCACGACCTGCAATCGGCGCTGGACCTCAACGGCATCGTGCACGCCAGCTGCGACGAGAAGCAGGTTTACCGGATCGACCACTACCTCGGGAAGGAGACCGTCCAGAACATCCTGGCGCTGCGCTTCGGAAACGAGATCTTCGAGCCGCTCTGGAACCGCCAGCACATCGACTCGGTCCAGATCACGGTGGCCGAGGCCATCGGCATTGAGGGGCGCGGCGGCTACTACGACGAGGCCGGCGCGCTGCGCGACATCGTCCAGAACCACATGCTGCAGCTCGTGGCCTTGACCGCCATGGAACCGCCCGGGGCCTTCGACGCCGACTCGGTGCGCTCCGAGAAGTTCAAGGCCCTGCGGGCGGTGCAACCGATTCGCGAGAGCGAGGTCGGCCAGGTGACGGTGCGCGGCCAGTACGACGCCGGCAGCGCCAAGGACGGCAAGCCGGCCCCCGCCTATCGGGACGAGAAGGGCGTGAAGCCCAACTCGACCACCCCGACCTACGTGGCGCTGAAGCTCTACATCGAGAACTGGCGCTGGGCGGGGGTGCCCTTCTACTTGAGAACCGGCAAGCGACTGGCGCGGCGGGTGAGCGAGATCGCCATCCAGTTCCGCGCCATCCCGCACTCGCTGTTCAGCAGCGAGAAGAACGACGACCAGCCCAACGTGCTCTCGATGCGCCTGCAGCCCGACGAGGCCATCCAGCTACAGTTCGCGGTGAAGATTCCCGGCGAGGCCATGCAACTGCGCAGCGAGGCCATGGACTTCAGCTATTCGAAGGCCTTCGGCGCCGAGCCGCCCGAAGCCTACGAGCGGCTGATCCTGGACGTCATGCACGGCGATGCGACCCTCTTCCCGCGCGAGGACGAGGTCGACGCTTCGTGGCGGATCGTCGAGCCGATCCTGCGGGCCTGGAAGAGCCGGCCGCAGGTCTACCCTTACGACAGCGGCAGCTGGGGCCCGGGCGAGGCCAGCACGCTCCTCAACCGCGAAGGCCGGAACTGGCGCAAGCTGTAGCGGACTGAACCCATGGCGGCGCCCGAGCTGATTCTCCGCGAGGATCTCGCCGCCGCCGCCGCGGTGGCGCGCGATCACATCACCCACGCAGCAGGCCCGGCCATCGCCGCGCGGGGGAGATTCAAGCTGTGCGTCGACGGCGGGCGCCCGACGCGCAAGCTGCTCGAGCTGCTGGCCGCCGCCCCCGGGCAGGTGGACTGGAGCCACACCGATCTCTTCGTGGGAGACGAGCGCCGGGTGCCGGTTGGCGACCCGCTGAGCAATCGCGCGCTGGTCGAGCGGCTGCTGCTCGACCGGCTCCCGGTAAAGCCCGCGCTGTTCGCTCCCGACGGAGCCGCCCCTGACGGCGCCGCCGCCGCGCAGCGCTTCGAGGCCGTGCTGTCAGAGAAGCTGCCGGATGGGTTGTTCGATCTCATGCTGCTCGGCCTGGGCCCGGACGGCCACACCGCGTCGCTCTTCCCCGGGTCGGCCGCTCTCGAGGAGAAGCAGCGGCGGGTGGTGGCGGTCGCGGCGCCGACCACCGTCGAGCCTCACGTCCCCCGCATCACCCTGACCCCAACGGCGCTGCTCGCAACCCGCTCACTGATCCTTTTCGCGGTGGGGGTCGAGAAACGCGACGCCCTGAGCCGGCTACTGGCGAAGGACGGCGAGGAGCGCGTGACGCCGGCCCGGCTCATCCGGCGGTTCGTCGGGACGCCGATCGTGATCGCGGACAAGGCTGCGGCGGACTAGCTCGGCGTCGCAGTCGGTGGCCCCCCTCCCTACCCTCCCCCTCGCGATGGGGAGGAAGAAACGCTGGCACGAGTTTCGCTCTCTCCATCGGAGATGAGGCGACCTACATGTAGGCCTGGCAGGAGATAGCGTCCCAATTGGGTGCGTCATATAGTCGCAGGCCTGTGCCGGCCGAGAAGTTCGGCAAGTATACGCTGCTGCATCGGCTTGCCATTGGCGGGATGGGCGAGATCTGGCTCGCGCGTCAATCCGGACCCGCGGGTTTCGACCGCTTCATCGCCATCAAGCGCCTGCTGCCCAACCTGGCCGAGAGCCAGGAGTTCGTGCAGATGTTCGAGGACGAGGCCCGGCTCGCGGCGCGACTGGCTCACCCCGGCATCTGCCAGGTCTACGAGTTCGACCGCATCGGCAGGAGCTACTACCTGGCGATGGAGTACCTGCACGGCGAGACCCTGGCCTCGATGCTCGACCGATCGGTCCGGGAGGACAAGCCGCTCAGCCAGCCGGTGGTGGCCTACATCGCGGCCCAGGCGCTCGAGGGACTGCACTTCGCGCACGAGGCCAAGGACGCCGACGGGCACTCGCTCAACCTGATCCATCGCGACATCAGCCCCTCCAACATCTTCATCACCTACGACGGCCAGGTGAAGCTGCTCGACTTCGGAATCGCCAAGGCCGCGCGCCGGACCACCCACACCCAGGCCGGCTCCATCAAGGGCAAGTTCGGCTACATCGCGCCCGAAGTGTACCGGGGCCTTCCCATCGACCGCCGGGCCGACCTGTTCTCGATGGGAGTGGTGCTGTGGGAGACGCTCACCCGGCGCCGGCTCTACAACCGCGGCGCCGACTACGAGATCCTGCGCGCCATCGTCGAGGAGCCCCCGCCGGATCCGCGCGAGGTCGACACCTCGATCGCGGCGTCGCTGGCCCAGACGACGCTGCGGGCGCTCGACAAGTTCCCCTCCGATCGGTTCCAGAGCGCGCTCGAGATGCGCCGCGCGGTCTCGGTTTACCTGCGCAGCCTGCGCGACGAAATGGACGCGCAGCGGGTCGCGACGGTGATGGCCGACCTCTACGGGCGCATCTGGATCGACCTGCGATCCTCGGTCCTCGATTCGTTCAAGGAAGGGTCCGACAGCGTGGCCAACGCCGACGCGCTCAACCCGACCCTCACCGACTCGCAGATCAACGAGCTGACCCAGCTGGCGATTGCGAGCTCGCCTGCCATCGCCGTGCCCGCAGCTCAGGTGACGCGGCCGCAGAGAAACCGCGGGCGCAGCGGCCTCTGGCTCGGTTCGCTCGCGGTCTTGGCGGTCGCGGGGTCGGTGGCAGCGCTGGCCGCGCGCCAGCATCGCGCGCCCGAGCAGCTTCCGGCCGAGAACGCGGGCGAGGTACCGAGCACGGTCAACACGTTGAATCCTCCTGGGAATCCTCCCGCGGGACCGGCGCCAACTGCGGCCGCCGCCGCGCCCCTTCCACCATCGAGCCCGGCAAGCCTACCGAGTCCAGCAAGCCTCGCGACCGCTCCCGCGCCTGCCAATGCCCCTAGCCCCGCCCGTAAGCATCCGGCGCGTACGTCGAGCCGCGCCAGCTCCCGGGCCAATGGCAACGCCAAGGTCATCAATCCCGACCAGCCGATGGAGTGGCCGAGCCAGTGACGGCCGCGCGGAGGGGAATGGCGGCCGCGCTCGCTCTGGCATTCGCGCTGGAGCCCTTGCTGGGAGGCGCCCGGGCCGAGGCCGAAGAAGAGCCACCAGCGCCGGAGCCATCGGCCAAGCCCAAGCCGCAGCCTGCATCTGAGCCCACCGCCGGCGCCGAAGCCGCCGCCAAGACAGCCTTCGCGCAGGGGAGCGACGCCTTCAGGCTCGGCCGCTATCCCGAGGCCATCCAGCGCTACGAAGACGCCTATCGCCTCTCGCACAAGGTCGAGATCCTCTTCAACCTGGCCCTCTCGAATCGCAAGGCCTACGCCATCGAGCAGAAGCCCGAGTACCTGCGCCGCGCCCTCGACATCTACAAGCAGTTCCTGCGCTTGACGCCCGACGAGGCGGAGCTCAGGGCGGCCCGCCAGAACATCTCCGAGGCGGCCGGCGAGCTGGCGGCGGTCGAGGAGCGCGAGCGGCTTCAGCGGCTGAGGGCGGGGAGCGATCCCCCGCAGCTCCAGGCCGCCATGAAGCTCGTCGCGGAGGGTCGGGCCAGCGATGCGGTCGGCCAGCTGGAGGCGCTGCTCGAGAAGGGCGGCAACCCGGCCTTCGTCGTCCAGGACGCCTACCGGCTGGAGGGAGAGATCGCGGCCCAGGCCGAAGAGCACGCCGTGTCGACGCGGGCCTACGAGAAGCTGCTGGCGCTCTCGCCGAGCTTCGATCTACCCAAGACCGCCGCCCGGCAGGCCCGCCCCGACTTCGAGAAGGCGCGCGCTTTCTGGGCCGAGCACGGGGCCTTCTCGGTCTCGCCGGTGGTGCCGCCGCCAGCCGAGCCCGACACACCGCTGGTGGTGCCCGTGACCATCGAGAACGACGCGCTCTCGATGGTGGCCCGCGTGACGATCTACTACCGGCGGGCTGGCGCGAGCCGGTACTCCTCGGTGAGCCGCGCGGGAGCGGGGGACATCGACATCCCGGGGCTGGCGTTGCCCGGCGAGGATTCGCAGTACCGGGTCGAGTACTACATCGCGGCCACCGACCAGCACGGCAACGTCCTGACCACCATCGGGGGCGCCACCGCGCCGCTGTCTTTTCCGGTGCTCTCCCCTGAAGAGGTGACGACGTTCTACCGGCGCGAGACTCCCTGGTATGCCACCTGGCTGTTCTGGACCGGAGTGTCGGCGCTCCTGGCGGCCGGGGCCGGGGTGGGGATCGCCGCGGCGGCCGGGGCCTTCAACAGCGGCGCGCCGCAGAGCTTGAATCCGCCGCTTCAGCTCAACCTGCGCCCGCGGAGATAGCGTTAGAGCGCCGTGATGACGTTCCCGAAGGGGGCGCGGTAGCTCACGAGCTCGATCTCGTCGCCGCTGGCGGCGAGCAGCAGGCACGCCCCCTTGGCGAAGGCGAAAGGCATCGAACGCCGCTCGAGCAGGGCGGCCGCGAGCTCCGCCATGTTCGGCTCGTGCCCCACGAGGGCGGTGCTGGACTTGAGCCCGCGCACCAAGGCCAGCTGCGCCATGGTGCTCTGGCCCGACCGCAGGGCTTCGGCGACCGCGACGGTCGCGCCCGGCAGCGCGCCGGCGCAGATCTCGGCCGTCTGAACCGTCCGCACCAGCGGGCTGGTCAGGAAGAGATGCAGCGGGGCGGTCAAGCTCGAGGCCAGCCAGACCGCGGTGTCGCGCGCCTGCCGGCGCCCCAGCGGGGTCAGAGCCCGACCGAAGTCGGCCAGGGTCGTCGACGACTCCGGCTCGGCATCGGCGTGGCGGACCAGGACGATCTGCATTGCGAAAAGGTTACCTGAGAGGCGCGCTTCGCGCGAGAAACGGACCGCGATCGGGAAGGTGGAAATTCGGGCGTGCGGGGGACACAAGATCGAGATCGCATGCGCACGGGCGCGGTGAAACGGTCGGTTCTCCGGCTCCAAGTGGCCGACAAAGGGCTCGTGCAGCAAGAGGTTCGGCTCCAGTCGCCTCCGATCCAACCGTTTCGCCGCGTCCATACATAGGAGATGACTCCATCCTTGGGATCCCGGCACGCCGGTAGATGTCCCACAGTCCTTCCCTCGCGGTCCGGGGGAGAAGAAGGACATGGGAGTAGTTCGAGGATCGATCTTGGGTCTCGAGGAGCAATGCTCGTGACCATGGCTTGCGCCTCGCGTCTTCGCAGAGGTGGTCGACGGGCCGCCGGCAGGGTCGGTCGGCGGTAAGCGGAATCTCTTCCGCCGACACACAGCGGGCGCCATTTCGCCGGCACAGGGGCCGGCGCTACCGCCTTCCTTCAACATCTACGTATTCCTACTCATCCCAATCTCCGCACGGAGTGCCGTGGAGAGTCGCGACGGTTGGGTGCGTCGGCGGGCCGCGAGCGAGGGAGATGGCTCGACGAGGCCCTTAAGCCGCGGGAGGCCGGGACCCGCCACGAGATGCCGCAGGGCCGTCAGAGATTCGTGAATTTGCTCCGGCTCCTTATGGATGGGCCCCTGTGTGCCGGCGGAAGAGTTTCCGTTTACCGCCGGCCGGCGAGCCGCTCCCTCGGTCGGCCCGCCGATCCACCCAGCCGATCCCACTCTCAACCACACGCTCGTGCTCACTCGCGCGCGAGCGCGGCATGAGCCCGCCGGCACAGGGACGCCGGAGCTACTTTGTTGCCACTTCCCATCCCGGCGGTGTACTCGCTTTCGAGGATGCTCGAAGAGCTCGACAATCTCACCCAGTCGCGCTTCGTCTTCTTCAGCCAGCTGCTGGGGAAGACCGTGCAGAGCGCCGACGGACAAGACCTCGGTCGGCTGGTGGATCTGGTGGCCATCCCCGGCGACGCCTACCCGCCCATCGAATCCCTGATCGTCCGGTCCTGGCGCCGCTCGCGCCTGCGCCTCTTGTGGACGGCGGTGGCAGGCTACGACGAGACCCGCATCCAGCTGCTTCCCAGCGCGGTGGCCGAACCGGTCGGCGACGTCACCCCTCCCAACCGGATCCGCCTGGCCGACGAGATCCTCGATCGCCAGATCGTCGACGTCCAGGGCGCCAAGCTCGAGCGCGTGAACGACATCCACTTCCTCGAGGTCAAGGGCGTGCTGCGCCTCGCGCACGTCGACGTCGGGTTTCGAGGCCTGGTGCGCCGCATGGGCTGGGAGCGGGCGCTCGACGGCGCGGTGCGCGGGATCGCGCCGCGGTCGAGCTACCTCGCCACCGGGGCGCTGCTGGGCTGGAAGCACATCCACCCGCTGGGCGAGGCCTCGGGCCACATGCGGGTCGACCTGGCCCAGGCCCAGCTGGCCGAGCTCCACCCCGCCGACCTGGCCGAGATCATCGAAGAGCTCGACCGCGAGCAACGCATCACGCTCTTCTCGCGCCTCGACACCGAGACCGCCGCCGAGACCCTCGAGGAGGTCTCGCCCGAGGTCAGCACCCAGCTCCTCAACGACGTCACGCCCGAGGTGGCGGCCGACATCCTCGAGGAGATGGCCCCCGAGGAAGCCGCCGACGTCCTCAGCGAGCTGCCGACCGAGACCCAGAGCGAGCTGCTCGAAGCGATGGAACAGCCCGAGGCCCGCGAGGTCGTGGAGCTGCTCCAGTACGATCCGCGATCGGCCGGCGGCATGATGACTCCCATCCTGGTCCGCTTCCTCGACAGCTACACCGCCGCCGAGGGGCTGGCCGAGATCCGGCGCCGGGCTGAGGAGCTGTCCCGCATCTACGAGGTCTTCGTGGTCGACGCCGCCGGCATCCTGCGCGGCCACGCCACGCTCAAGGATCTCCTGGTGGCGCCGCTGGAGCAGGCCCTCAAGGAGCTGATGCGCGAGGTCCCGGGCAGCGTGATGGTCGACGCCTCGCTGCGGGAGGTGGCCGATCTGGCGGCCAAGTACCGCTTGCTGGCGGTGCCGGTGATCGAGCAGTCGGGCGAGCTGATCGGAATGATCACGGTCGACGACATCCTGCCGGCGGTGCTGGATGCCGCCTGAGCTGATCCACCGGACCACCACCGGCGAGATCGCCCGACAGCGCGAGGGCCACAACCGCTGGCGGAACTTCCTCCTGTTCCTGGCCGTAATGGGGCCGGGCATCATCACCGCCAACGTCGACAACGACGCCGGCGGCATCACCACCTACTCGGTGGCCGGTGCGCAGTTCGGCACCAAGCTCCTGTGGTCGCTCATCCCCATCACGCTGGCGCTGATCGTCGTGCAGGAGATGGGCTCGCGCATGGGAGCGGTCACCGGCAAGGGCCTCTCCGACCTGATCCGCGAACACTACGGCGTGCGCGTGACCTTCTGGATCCTGCTGGCGATGTTGATCTGCAACTGGGGCAACACCGTCGCCGAGTTCTCGGGCATCGCCTCGAGCCTGCAGATCTTCGGGATCCCGGCGCAGATCTCGGTGCCGATCTGCGCGGTCCTGGTCTGGCTCCTGGTGACGCGCGGCAACGCGCGTTGGGTGGAGAAGATCTTCCTCGTGGCCTGCGTCTTCTACATCGCCTACCCCATCAGCGGCTTTCTGGCCCATCCGCCGTGGAAAGAGATGCTGATTGCGACGGTCGTTCCCCAGTGGGAGAACAACCGGGCCTTCGTCTCGATGCTGATCGGCACGGTCGGCACCACCATCGCCCCCTGGATGCAGTTCTATCTGCAGTCGGCGGTGGTCGAGAAAGGCGTGAGCGCCGAGACCTATGCGCTCTCGCGGCTGGACGTGATCGTGGGCTGCATCTTCACCGACGTGGTGGCCTTCTTCATCATCGTGTCCTGCGCCGTCACGCTCAACCGCAGCGGAATCCACATCGAGACCGCCAAGGACGCAGCCCTGGCGCTGGCCCCTCTGGCGGGCAAGTACTGCTCGCTGCTGTTCTCGTTCGGCCTCTTCAACGCCTCGTTCTTTGCGGCGTCAATCCTACCGCTCTCGACGGCCTACACCTTCTGCGAGGGCTTCGGCTGGGAGCAAGGCATCGGCAAGCCCTACAAGGACGCCAAGCAGTTCCACTGGCTCTACACCGGCATGATCGTGCTCGGGGCCGGGATGGTGCTGATCCCCAAGCTGCCGCTGATCCGCATCATGGTCTTCACCCAGGTGGTCAACGGCATCCTGCTGCCGTTCATCCTCGTGTTCATGCTGAGGCTCATCAACGACAAGAAGCTGATGGGGCGCTACCGGAACGGTCCCTGGTTCAACGGCATCGCCTGGGGCACGACCATCATCATGGTCGCGTTGACAGTGTATCTCGTGGTCTCGGGCGTGCAGGATTTGTTTGCGTAGAAGCCGACTCGGGCGAGGGCGACTTCGCACTAGGGGCAGTAGTCGTAGCCCTCGTAGAATCCTTGGTCGCAGTCCGACGCATCCTCGCACATGTAGTAGTCGGTGCAG
>Ga0302324_100023599_pt1 | contig 11892 bp, 8 predicted proteins | sample Palsa_T0_1_FD_201949 | JGI IMG/M metagenome (GOLD analysis project Ga0302324, IMG submission 201949) | Peat permafrost microbial communities from Stordalen Mire near Abisko, Sweden - Palsa_T0_1 | ecosystem: Environmental > Terrestrial > Soil > Palsa > Peat permafrost | place: Sweden: Abisko... | reverse complement strand
GATTCCGGGGGCGGGTCAGCTGCAGCCCAACGATGATGGAGAGACACCAGTTAGGTAATTTCCGAGCCTACCGCCAAACGACCGACGTTCGATATTCTCCACCGGCGTGCGTAGTTCAGGTGTCAGCCGCTCAGTCTTTGGAGGGTCGTGAAATGCACAGGTTGAGCATGGTCGCACTTTCGCCGGCGCTTCGGCGCGCTACTGCGGCGTTGTACCTGTCCGGTGGAATGCTGGCGGGCACGGCAGCTTTTGCCGCGCCTGCCCCCGACAGCTTTGGGCCGCTCGTCACTAAGGTGAGGCCGGCGGTGGTCAATATCGCAACCACCCAGCTGCAGACCGGCTCGAGCAAGACCGCGCAGCCGGCGATGCCCGAATTTCCGCCCGGCTCGCCACTCGGAGAACTGTTCCGCAATCTGCGCCCCAACGGCGATCCAACGAAGCAAGAGACGCTGCACGCGCTCGGCTCCGGCTTCATCATCGATCCGGCGGGTTATGTCGTCACCAACAATCACGTGATCGGCAACGCGACCGACATCTCGGTCACCTTGCAGGACGGCACCATCCTGAAGGGTAAGCTGATCGGTCACGACGACAAGTCCGACCTGGCGCTCGTCAAGGTGGATGCCGATCATTCACTGCCCTTCGTGCCGTTCGGCAACAGCGACCAGGCCGACGTCGGCGACTGGGTGATCGCGGTCGGCGACCCGTTCGGCCTCGGCGGTACGGTGACGGCCGGCATCATCTCGGCGCGCGGCCGCGACCTCCATTCGGGACCCTATGACGACTATCTACAGCTCGATGCCTCGATCAATCGCGGCAATTCGGGCGGCCCGACCTTCAATCTCGACGGCCAGGTGATCGGTATCAATACCGCGATCTACTCGCCCAACGGCGGCTCTGTCGGCATCGGCTTCGCCATCCCATCGAACGCCGCCCAACCCGTGATCGCCCAGCTGCGCGCCAGCGGGCATGTCGATCGCGGCTGGCTTGGCGTACAGATTCAGCCCTTGAGCTCGAACTTGGCGAATGCGCTCGGTCTCAAATCGACCCGCGGCGCGCTGGTCGCGGCGGTCCAGCCGGACAGCCCCGCCTTGAAGGCCGGGCTCAAGCAAGGCGACGTCGTGCTGCGCTACGGCGACGAGGCGATCGAGAGCCCGCGTGACTTGAGCCGCGCAGTCGCGACCACCAAGGCCGGCACGACCCAGCCGATCCAGGTGTTCCGCGACGGTCAGGTGACGACCATCGAGACCATGATTGCGCCCAGCAAGGACGAGCCGGAGAAGCAAGCCAAGAGCGAGCGGCCCGATAGTTCGCCCGTCCAGCTCGGGCTGCGTCTGGCGCCGCTCGACGGCAAGGCGCGCGAGAGCCTCGATATTCCCGACAGTATCCACGGTGTCGTGGTGGTCGCCGTCGATCCGAACGGCGCTGCCGCCGAGCAGGGCCTGCAGCCGGGCGACGTGATCGAGCGCGTCGACAACAAGCCGGTGCACAATCCGGCGGATGTCGGCACCGCGGTGCGCAATGTCGAGAAATCAGGTCGCAAATCGGTGGCGCTGCTGATCAACCGGCAGGGCACCGAGGAGTTCGTCGCAGTGACCGTGACCAGCGGCTAGATTTCATTTAATTCGACAAGACCGCGCATCGACTGTGAATCGGCATTATCCGGTGACCCCCGCGATGCCAACTGGCTCAGCGGCTTAGCGTGCCAATCGGCGTCGGGACCCCACGTCGATTCACACCCGGGTCGTGCTGTCGGTCTGCGACACGGCGGCCGACGATGGGACGCCGGACGTCGTCGCCAACGCGCTTCGTGTCGCAGACCGGATCAAGGAGCGACTGAAATGACGGCTACGTTTTCAAGCGATCTGAGCGGGCGCGCCACGGGGCTTCCACATTTCTGGGAACACACCGTCGGCAGCGGCCACGCGACGCTCGCTTTACGCGCCGATTGGCAAGCGCAACTGAAGCAAGCTCATGACGATCTTGGCGTGCAGCATGTCCGCCTTCACGGAATCCTTGGCGATGACATGGGAACGCTGGTGAACGAGGGCGACACGTTTTTCTACTCTTTCTTCAATACCGATCAGATTTTTGATTTTCTGCTGTCGATCGGCATGAGGCCGTTTGTCGAAATGAGCTTCATGCCGTCCGCCTTGTCCTCGAGCGATCAGACAATTTTTCACTATCGGGCGAACGTCAGTCCGCCTAGAGACTATGCGCAATGGGCCGTGCTGATCAGAAAGCTGGTGCGTCATTGGGTCGACCGCTATGGCCTGGGTGAGGTGCGCCAGTGGTTCTTCGAGGTCTGGAACGAGCCCAATTTGACGGCGTTCGGCAGCGGAAAGCAGAGCGACTATTTCGAGCTCTACCGGTACACCGTGAAAGCCATCAAAGGCGTCGACAAGATGCTGAAGGTCGGCGGCCCGGCGACGGCGGCCAATGCCTGGATCGACGATTTCCTGAATTTCTGCAAAGCGAACGACTTGCCAGCAGATTTCATTAGTACGCACCATTATCCCACGGATGCGTTCGGCAAGCCGGGCGACGACACCGTAACGCAACTGGCGGACAGTACGCGCAGCATCCTGCGCGAACAGACCCGCGTTGTGCGAAAAAAGGCTGGCGACCTGCCCGTCTACTACACGGAGTGGTGCACATCCTCCAATCCTCGAGATCCGATGCATGACGATCCCTATGCAGCCGCGTTTATCGTCAAAACGATCCTTGAAGCGAGTGGGCTGGTGCAGGGGTACAGCTATTGGACGTTCTCGGACATTTTCGAGGAAAACTATTTCCCCTCAATGCCGTTCCAGGGCGGTTTCGGGTTGTTGAACATTCACGGCATCGCCAAGCCGGCCTATCGCGCCTTCCAATTGCTGCATGAACTGGGCACGGAGATGCTACCGGTCGAAGGGAACCATGAAACCGTCGATGCCTGGTTCGTGCGCGGCGATCAGCGTTCCACGCTGGTGCTGACGAATTTTGCGCTGCCGCGTCATCCGATCGAAACGGAGCGAGTTTCCGTCGCGCTCAAATCCGCGAAGTTCGCAACGATGGCGTCCATTCAGCGAATCGACCTTGAACACGGCAATGCCAAGCGTCACTGGGAACAACTGGGCAAGCCCGAATATTTGAGCGTTGCAACGGTGGATGAACTCAAAGGCCTGTCGCAGCTCCTGAGCGAGCCGGTTCCGGTCGAAGAAGAGGCAGGAAAATTGAACGTCGAAGTGTCGATGCCACCGCAATCGGTCGCCGCTGTACATTTCTCGAATTGAGCGAGATGGGCGATTTGACGCGGCTTTCGGACGAGGCGATGACCGTCCAACTGCAGCGCGCGGCCTTTTCCTATTTGATCGATTACGCCAATGGCGATACCGGGCTCGTCGCGGATACTTCGCGCCAAGGTTCGCCATGCAGCATAGCTGTGGTTGGGTTTGCACTATCTTGCTATCCTATCGCAATCCGAAACGGCTGGCTGTCCCGTGCCGATGCCGTCGCCCGGACGCTCAAAGTTCTCAGATTTTTTTCGCGAAGCACTCTGAGCGAAGCGCCCGACGCGACCGGTTATAAGGGCTTCTACTATCATTTCCTTGACATGCAGACGGGCAAGCGCGTCTGGCAATGCGAACTCTCACTGATTGATACCGCGCTGTTGATCGCTGGCGTCCTGGTGGCCGGATGCTATTTTGACGGCGACAATGAGAGTGAAATTCGTGAACTGGCCGACGCCTTGTATCGCCGTGTCGACTGGGGCTGGGCCCAGAACGGCACCTCAGGGGTTTCACAGGGATGGAAGCCCGAGTGCGGATTTCTCCATTATGGCTGGGAGGGATACAACGAAGCGACGCTTCTCTACGTTCTAGGCCTTGGCTCGCCAACCTTTCCGCTGACACCAGCCGGATACGTCACATGGGAGCTGACTTATCAGTGGGAAAGCCTACTTGGCCGGGATGTTCTCTACTCCGGTCCGCTTTTCACGCATCTGTTCTCCCATGCGTGGATCGACTTTCGTGGCATCCGCGATGCGTTCATGCGTGAGAAGGCCAGCGATTATTTCGAGAATACGAAAAGCGCCATCGCCATTCACCGCGAATATGGCGAACGCAATCCGTACGGGTTCGAAGCCTATAGCCGCAATTTCTGGGGCGTGACCGCGGGAGACGGTCCAGGCGATCAGGAAATGCGCGAAAACGGTAGAGACCGCCGCTTCTTCGGCTATATGTCGCGCGGCGTGCCGTACGGTCCCGACGATGGCACGATCGCCCCTTGGGCGATGCTCGCAACGCTGCCGTTTGCGGCCAAGGCCGCCCTAGCGGGCACACGCCGCCTCCTCGACAGGTATCCCCAAGTCTGCTTCCAGAACAGATTTTCAAGCGGCTTCAATCCGACGATGTCGGGCAATACCGGCGGCTGGCTTTCTGACGGATGGTACGGGCTCGACCAGGGCCTGCTGGTGATGATGATAGAAAATCATCGCACCGGTTTGATCTGGAAGATCATGCAGCATTGCGGCTACGTGCGCGATGGGCTGAAACGCGCCGGATTTGAGGGCGGGTGGCTTTAGCGATGCAAAGCATTACCTCGAGAGCGAAGCCCGACGACGAGGAAACCTTCCTTCGACGCGTACGCCCCGAAGATTGGAAAAACCCGGTGCCGCGGAACGCCTACGATTTCGCGATTGTCGGAGCGGGTCCAGCCGGACTGGCGGCGGCGGAATCCGCCGTACGGCTCGGATTCTCCGTTGCGCTCATCGAGCGCAATCGCATGGGCGGAAACTCGCTGAATGTCGGGTCGGTACCATCCAAGGCAATCATTCGCACCGCGCGCGTCTATGGCACGATGCGGGATGCCGAAGAGTTTGGTGCATCCGTCCCGAAAGAACCCGCTCTCGAATATAGCAAGGTGATGGCGCGCATGCGCCGGATTCGGATGCGAATATCGGAATACTACTCAGTTCACGAACTCACGTCGCTTGGCGTGGACATTTTCTTCGGCTCAGCGGGGTTCGAGAGTACGGACATGCTTTTCGTCGGTGATGCCCCTGTATATTTCAAAAAAGCGCTCATCGCCACGGGCGCGCGTCCCAGGGTGCCCGATATTCCAGGCCTCGATCGGACGGGTTATCGTACGAGCGCGACAATCTTCGAGATGGCGACGCTGCCGAAGCGTCTCGTCGTCATCGGCGGAGGCCCGCTGGGCTGCGAACTGGCGCAAGCTTTTCGCAGGCTGGGTTCGCACGTAACTATCGTGCAGAAGCATCCGAAATTCCTGCCCCGTGAGGAACGTGACGCGGCCGAGATCTTGTCCCGATCCATGGCGCGCGACGGCGTTGAAATCCGCTTGAACACTGCGGTCGTCAGAGCGCGGCGCGAGAACGGCACCAACATTCTAGAGACGATCAACAACGATGTCGAAAGCGACATTCAGGCCGACGAGATCCTGTTGAGTACCGGGCGAGCTCCCAATGTTGAGGAGCTTGGCCTTGAAGCAGCCGGCGTCGAGTTCGACACGGTCCAGGGGATCAAGGTCGACGATTTCCTGCGCAGTACAAATCCGAATGTATACGCAGCTGGCGACGCCAGCCTGTCGTTGAAATTCACAAACGCCGCGCAGTCCTCGGCCCGCATGGCGGTTCAAAATGCGTTGATGCAGGAAAATCTCCGATGGAGCAATTCGCCCATACCCTGGTGTACCTATTGCGATCCGGAGATTGCCCATATCGGCCTGCACGTCTGGGAAGCGCGCCAGCAATCGATTCCCATCAAGAGTTTCACCGTGATGATGCACGATGTCGATCGCGCGATCACGGATGGACAGGACATCGGCTTCGTCAAGATTCACATTGCCGAAGGGTCCGACAGGATTTTGGGCGCGACCATCGTCGCTTCGCGGGCAAGCGAATTGATCAACGAAATGGCCGTCATCATGAGCGCCGGCATCGGCATGAAAGCCCTGGCCGCGGTCGCGCACACTTACCCAGCACAATCCGAGGCGATCATGCTCGCGGCGCAAGCCTATAAGCGCGAGTTCGATAAGACAACCGAAGAGGCAGCCCGAAATGCGCCTGGGTGAACCCCGAAGGCGGCCATATGGGCCGCTCCAAGACGATCAGCGACGGCGAGATCTTCGACACCGTGGTCCGGCTTCACGGCCGCGTGGGCGGGTCGAGATCCGAGTGGGCGCCGGGCGCCGCCGGGTGTGGAGCGTGGAGGCAGCGATATCCCTTCGGCCGGTCGGTGTTGCAGCGCCGACTTAGTTCAGGCGGCCCGCCAGCGTCGAACAGCCCTGCCCGGGGGTTGTAGGTAGATTCCGAGCCTAGCTCAGCAAAACACGCAGCAATATCGTCATTCGAACCCAAACTCGGCTGCCAAATGCCCCGGCAACCAGCGCAGGTACTCCCGAAACTCGACGCGTTGCGCTCGGAAGATTTTCTCGGCTCGGAGCATGTTGGCAATGAACGTTGAGGCTATGACAAATGATTCGGTCTGCCTCAGACAAAAAGCCGGCGCTTGGGACGACGAGGTACACGCAATCCCGGTCGCCCCGTGAGCCATTCAACTGATTCCGTCAAGGAACGCGCAAGCCCTGTACTGAAACCGGTCACGCCGGCCGGTCGTCCCGCAACAGTGATCAATCGATTCGTCTACATCGCTGTGGCAATCGCAGCCGTAGGCGGTCTGCTCTTCGGCTATGATACGGGCGTCATTTCGGGCGCCATCTTGTTTATCAAAGTCGAGTTTTCCCTCTCGCCGATGATGGAAGAGCTCGTTGTCAGCGCCGTCCTGGTGGGTGCCGTGCTCGGTGCTGGCGCCGGTGGCGCCCTGACAGGCCGGTTCGGACGTCGCAAGATGATCATCCTCGCTGGCATCGTCTTCACGCTCAGCGCGATCGGTACCGCATTGGCACCGACGGTCGGCTGGCTGATCGGAGCCAGGGCGGCGAGCGGGATCGGCATCGGGATCGCTTCGTTCATCTCGCCCATGTACATCGCCGAACTCGCGCCAGCAAAGGTCCGCGGTTCTTTGGTGGCCGTCAATATGCTGGCCATAACGACCGGCATCGTAGCCGCCTATCTGGTCGACTATGCGTTTTCGGCGAGCCACGGGTGGCGCTACATGTTCGGTCTCGCAGTGGTGCCTTCCATCGGCCTCGTCATCGGCATGTGGTGGCTGCCCGACAGCCCGCGCTGGCTGATCAGCAGGTCGAAGATCGACCAGGCGCGACAGGTTCTGCGGCGCGCGCGGACGACATCGGACGTCGGCCAGGAGATCAAGGATATCCAGCAGAGCATGGCCGAGCAGAGCGAAGGCGGGATGGCGGGGCTGTTCCAGCCGTCGCTGCGGATGCCTATGATCATCGGCCTTGGTCTGGCAACGTTTCAGCAGATCACCGGCATCAACACGGTCATCTACTATGCCCCGACCATCTTCAAGTTTGCGGGCATCAGCGCTGCCGGGCCAGCCATTCTGGCGGGTGCGGGATTGGCCGCGGTAATGTGGTGCTTTCACGTGCTGGCCATCTTCCTGCTCGACCGGATTGGCCGTCGGCCCCTGTTGTTGACGGGCGTGGCCGGCCAGATTGTCGGCCTAGCGATCCTGGGCGCGGCGTTTCAGTTTCAGCAGCTGGCGAGATTCAAGAGCGACTTGGCCATCGGCGGCCTGGTGATCTACGTGGCTTGCTTCGCTTTCGGGCTCGGGCCGATCTTCTGGCTCCTGATCTCCGAGATCTATCCCCTGAAGAACCGCGGCTCTGCCATGAGCGCCGTCACCGTAACCAACTGGGCCATGAATCTGCTGGTGGCCGTGACTTTCCTAACCCTGGTCGCGGCCCTGGGGCATGCCGGCACGTTCTCGCTGTACGGCCTCGTCGCGATCGGTGCCTGGATTTTCTTGTATAGGCTGGTGCCGGAAACTAAGGGGAAAAGCCTGGAGCAGATCGAAGCGCACTGGCGTTCCGGGAAAACTCCACGACAACTATGAAAGCAAGAGGCCGAATCGCATGAAGCATCTGCAATTCTCGTGAAGTCTGTGGGATGAGGCCACCGCATTGCCCCATTTCTGGGAGCACCCGTCGGCAGCGGTCACGCGCCCCTGGCGCTGCGCGGGGACTGGCAACGTTAGCGTCCGGCCTGCGACGTGTAGCGCCTTCCGGCGAGATCGCCGATCCTGCTCCTCTTCGGAGCCTCCTTCTGTAGCTCCAGAAGGAGGGATCGGTGGCAGCGATCGAGACTATGGCGCGCGTCGAGTGGCGTCGGAAGTGGACGGCGGCGGAGAAGGCGGCGCTGCTCGCCGAGTTGGAGGCTGAAGGAGGCAAGGTTGCCGTGGTGGCCCGGCGGCATCGGGTCTCGGAGAGCCTGCTCTATGACTGGCGATCGGCGTGGAGGGCAGGCAAAGCAGGCCTGCGGCCAGGAACGCCGGCAGGTAGCTGGCCAGCACGTCGCGTGACGCGCCCGCGGCGAAGGCCATCACACCGGCACCCAATTGGTGGGCGGCGAAGATCCAGCCGAACACGACGGGCGCCTGCTCCCGCCCGAGCGCTTTAGCGGTCAGCCGAACCGAGGGGGGCCCCCTGGCGATGAAGTCGAGACCGTAGAACACGGCGAACAGCGAGAGGCCGACCATGGAGAAGCCGCTATAAGACAGCCAGATCAGCGCAAGGCCGCGCAGCCCGTAATAATACCAGGCGAGCAACCAGCGATTGTCGTAGCGGTCCGACAGCCAGCCGGAGCCGATGGTGCCGATCAGGTCGAGCAGGCTGGTCGAAACGATCGGGCCTATCCCGAAATCGCCGCACAAGGTCACGAAATGCGGCATCAGCCCGAGGCTCGAAACCCCACACACGAAGAAGGTGAAGGCGAGCACCCAGAATGTCAGCGATCCTGACGCGGTGATCAGCGCCTTGACGCTGATCGCGAACGGATTGCCGGCCGGTGCCGGTGCGCCGTCGTCGCCGCAGGGCGCCAGGCCCAGATCGGCTGGTCGGTCGCGCGCGAATATCAACCCCAGCAACGCGGTCATCGCGATCGGCGGGATCAGCGCCGCGCGCCAGCCGTAATGCTCGGCCAGTCAGGCCGCCGGCGGCAGGAAGATCAGTTGCCCAGTGGCGCTGCCGGCGCTCAGGATACTCAAAACTACGCTGCGCCGCTGGGTGAACCAAAGCGGACAATCAGGCGGAGACTGCTGTGCCTATCCAAGCAATGTCGGCTTACGTGCATGGAGCGAGCAACACGCCGCTCCTCGGCGAGACGATCGGGCAGTTCTTCGACGGTGCCTGCGCTAAATGGACCGACCGGCCGGCGCTCGTTGTGCGACATCAGAAGGCGCGGCTCAGCTATGGCGAGCTGCGCCAGCTCGTCGACAAGCTCGCCCACGGGCTCCTGACGCTCGGCCTGGATCCGGGAGACCGCATCGGAATCTGGTCGCCGAACAACAGTGAATGGGTACTGACGCAGTTCGCCACGGCGAAGGCTGGGCTGATCCTCGTCAACATCAATCCCGCCTATCGCGTCACCGAACTGGAATATGCGCTTAACAAAGTCGGCTGCAAGGCCCTCATTCTCGCCGAGCGTTTCAAAACCTCGGACTATATCGGCATGGTGCGCGAGCTCGCTCCGGAGCTCGACCGTGCGACACCGGGCAAGCTCGAGGCTGCGCGCCTGCCGTCGCTGCGCTCCGTCGTCCTGCTCGGCGAAGGCCGCCACCCCGGCACCCTCCGCTTCGCGGAAATGCTAACGCGAGGCGGCGCAACCGAAGCACACCGAATCGCCGCGTTGGCGCCGCAACTGCAATTCGACGATCCGATAAATATCCAGTTCACTTCGGGGACCACGGGTTTTCCCAAGGGCGCGACACTTTCGCATCACAACATCCTCAACAACGGCTTCTTCATCGGTGCGGCGATGCGGCTCACCCCCGAGGATCGGCTGTGCATCCCCGTGCCGCTCTATCATTGTTTCGGGATGGTACTCGGCAACCTTGCTGCGCTCACCCACGGCGCTTGCATGGTTTTCCCCGGCGAAGGCTTCGATCCGCTGACAACCCTCGAGACGATTGCCGAAGAACGCTGCACCGCGCTCCACGGCGTGCCGACGATGTTCATCGCCCAGATCGACCATCCGGAATTCGGCCGCTTCGATCTCTCCACGCTACGCACCGGCATCATGGCGGGTTCGCCCTGCCCCATCGAGGTGATGAAGCGCGCTGTCGACAAGATGCACCTCGCCGAGATCACCATCGCGTACGGCATGACCGAAACAAGTCCGGTAAGCTTCCAGAGCTCGACCGACGATCCGCTGGAACGGCGCGTGTCGACCGTCGGCCGCGTCCACCCCCATATCGAAGTGAAGATCGTCGATGCGAACGGTGGGATTGTACCGCGCGGCGCGCCGGGCGAGCTTCTGACGCGCGGTTATTCGGTGATGCTCGGCTATTGGGGCGACGAGGAACGCACGCGCGAGGCGATCGACGCGGCGCGCTGGATGCACACCGGCGACCTCGCGACGATCGACGCCGAAGGCTACTGCAACATCGTGGGGCGTATCAAAGACATGGTGATCCGCGGCGGCGAGAATGTCTATCCGCGGGAGATCGAGGAGTTCCTCTATCAGCACCCCAAGATCCAGGACGTGCAGATCATCGGCGTGCCGGATGACCGCTACGGCGAAGAGATCTGCGCTTGGGTCAAGCTGCGTCCGGGAGAGAGCGCCACCGAAGAGGAAATTAAGGCGTTCTGCCGTGACAAGATCGCCCATTACAAAGTGCCGCGTTATGTCAAGTTCACCGACGAGTTTCCCATGACGGTCACCGGCAAGATTCAGAAGTTCATCATGCGCGAGCGCTCTATCGCCGAGCTCGGCCTCAAGATGATGAAGACGGCGTGATCAATGCATTCGGCCGATTGCCGGGCCGTTGGGGCCGGCATGCGCCATCGTGGGAAGCAGCGCCGGTTCTTGCCGGCCGTTCGGGGGAGCCGCCATGACGTCGAATAACGGGGCGCCGTTCATCGCGGCGCAGCTTGACGATCGAGTCGAACGCTATGGCGAGGATCATGCCCTCGTTGTGCTCGGTCGCGTCGATATGCCGGGTGCCGAACAGCACGGCGAACAGGGCGAGCAGCAGTGCCACCGCCAGCGCGGTATAGGCCGGCACCGGCTGGCCGGCTCGCGTTGCGGCTGCCACCGCGGGGTCGTTCAGCAGCACCGTGAAGCTGGTCGAGACCGCCTTTAGCTGCAGCGCGATATAGGGCAGCGTGCCGAGTAGCGCGATCACCGTGACCGCGGCGGCGAGCAGTTGGCTCTTGCCGTAGCGCGCCGCGATGAAATCGGCGATCGAGGTGATGTTGTGCGCCTTCGAGATTCGGATCATCCGGCGTAGCAGCGGCCAGCCGAGGGTGAACACCAGGATTGGGCCGAGATAGACGGTGAGGAAGTCGTAGCCCGTCTTGGCCGCCAGCCCGACACTGCCGTAGAACGTCCAAGAGGTGCAGTAGACCGCGAGCGACAGCGCGTACACGACCGGCTTGGATTTGGCGCGGCCGCGCGTTCGCGCGAGCCGGTCGCCGCCATAGGCCACCGCGAACAGCAGCCCGACATAGCCAATCGACAATGCCAGGATGGCCCAGCCGCGTTCCATCGCCTCCCCGGTCGCGCCCTGGTCGCCCGGGCGCCTGTCACCATGATGGGCGATCGCGACAGGGCGGTCCAGACTGCTGACGCGCGGGATCGGCGGACTGGTTAGGAGTTGGTTGCGGTAGAGTCGGGATGTGGCGCGGTGGCTTTAGGTCGCACATATCTGTTCCCGCCCCTTTCGTCTGGCGGTGCCTCACTGGCTCGTCCATGGCTCCGTCTCCACACCCCGCTCATCGAACCGGACATGCAGATCTCCCGCATCCGGC
>Ga0302324_100023597_pt1 | contig 11892 bp, 14 predicted proteins | sample Palsa_T0_1_FD_201949 | JGI IMG/M metagenome (GOLD analysis project Ga0302324, IMG submission 201949) | Peat permafrost microbial communities from Stordalen Mire near Abisko, Sweden - Palsa_T0_1 | ecosystem: Environmental > Terrestrial > Soil > Palsa > Peat permafrost | place: Sweden: Abisko... | reverse complement strand
AACCACTTATAACATGGTCTTCGGCCGCGATGCCATCGTGCTCGTCACTCGCGCGCTGCCCACCATCATCCAGGGAACCGGCGCCGTATCGTACATGATCAATCTTGCCGGATTCGGCATGCGCGTGGTCATGTCCTACAACCCCAATACGCTGGGACAACAGTTCACTATCGATACGTTGTATGGCGTCGGGATACTGCGTAACCAATTCGCAGTGCAATTCCTTAGCTAACTGACCACTTAGTCTTTTGGGAGCTTCGAGCGTTCCGATGCTCCCTTGCACGGCATGACTCTTCGATTACGGGGAGTCATGCCGCTTCTTGCTGGCGTCGTGCCAGTGTGTCTTGAATAACGGGCGGCGCGTGGTAATTGTGTACGGGTGTTTCACCCACTCGGCGCAGAACGGCACTCGGCCGCGCTCAATGCCCTGGCGGCGCGCGGATATGGTCGGCCCTCCCCGGTCTGGTCCGCGCCGAGCCCAGAATGCCGCCCGCGCTTTTTCCTATGCCCAGCCACATAGAACGCCCTCTCGGCCCGTATCGACCGGACCAGGCGCAATGCTGCCTGGCCTGCATCTTTGGCACCGGCGAGCATACCGACTGGTGCGAGCGCCGTGCGGGAAAGACCGCCGCCGATGACAAGTCGGGCCCGCGGAAGCTCTCACCCGACAGAGCGTTATCGACGAGCGGCCCAGTGCGTCGCAAGCGACAGAACACAGCGAAGCTCCCAAATACATACTCAGGAATATAGAACGAATGTCCAACCAAGTAACAGCCACAGCAGCAGCAGTTCTCGAAAACCCCAGCCAGCTCCAGCTTCTTATCGATCAGTTGCAGGTAGCGCCGGGCGCGGAGAACGACGACGAAACCGTGCTCCAGAAATACTGGAGAGATGTATACGGCATCGCGGCACTCCTCGATCCCGCCGCGCATCAGCATGATATTTCGGACATGTCCATCACCGGCAAAAACCGCCACCGTTGGATGGACGGATCGACCAAGGTCTGTTATCTCATGTCGATCACCAATTCGGATCGGCGGACTACGGCAGGGACAGTATGCAAGGCCCCGCCTCGGATAGCAGCCGAATGCCTGGTGAAGCACACGCACCGGCTGGCAACAGACGAACAGATCGCCGGGCACGAAAAGGAGCACAAACGACGCTTTGACGAGGCCCAGGCGCTCAGGAATTCCGAGAAAACGGCGGCGGAGCAGATTGCAGGAGCATTGACTACCGCGTTGAGCAATCGTTCCAAAGACAGATCACCCAATCTGCCGTCCTGAGTTGTAACCCATCTCTACCAGCGGAAACATCCTGACACCCCGCCACGGCTCAGTCATACCGTGTGACGCGAGAAGGGTACCGCCGCAAAGCTCACAAAAGAAGGCCCTGTATCGTTCTGACTCGACAGTCAGAGCCAAACTTAACCCGCTAACCATATGCCCTCCAACGCCGAAGAGAACGGCGTCTCCGGGCCAAAAGGAGATTCTCAAATGGTACCAACCCTCATCAACAAGACGCGCTCGTACACCGCGATCGGCGAAGTCTATACGGGAGGCGTCGTGACCGGCGCCACCAACGCTTCGCCCATCGTCATCACCACCACCTCGACCAACAATCTGGTGGCGGGCGATCAGGTGCAGATCACCGGCATTACGGTCAACACCGCCGCTAACGGCGTGTTTTACGTCAATCCGCTGACCGGGACCACATTCCAATTGTTTTCCAATTCCGCGCTCACCACGCCCGTCGCCGGTAACGGCACGTATGGCACGGGCGGCGCTGTGTCGCTCGCAACGAACATTTCCGGCGTGACCGGCGACTGGGATCTGCGCCTCCGCGTGGACGCCTTGGCAGCCGGAACCAATTGCGTGATTTCGTTTCAGGATTCGGTTGACGGATTCGTGAACGATATCCGCACCATCGCCACAGCGGGCTTTACCGGCGCCAACTATCAGTTTTCGGCCACGGTTTCACCGCAGTTCACCGCGACCGATACGTCGCGCGAATGGAAGCGATACGACCTGATGTCCGCGCGCTTCGGCGTAGCGAACGCGGCGATTCGCGTGTACGTGCAAGAAGTAGACGCGGGCGCCGGGCTGGTGTTGACTGCTTGGTATGACAACTAGTCCATGGTTGGGATAGCCGGGCGTTTTAATTGCTGAGCGGGCGAGGGGGCGAGCGGGCGACAGGGCGAAACCCCTCAGTGCCGCGCGACATCCCTGATTGTTCGCCCGCTCTTCGCGTCCGCGCGCATCGCCCCCTCCCCGGCTCGCCCGCTCAGCCACGCAAAAAGGAGAATCCATCGATGAAGAAAATCCTAACATTACTGGCCCTGTCTACCCTTTCGGCCCTCGCGCAGCAATCAGTCCCGGGCCCGGACACCGGCGGTACCACATCGCCCGTGCGCCGTGTCATTAACATTCCCGGCGGGTGCAACGACGGCGACATGTACTACAACATGACGCTCCATCAGGGCTATACGTGCATCTGGGCGGCGATCGCGGGACCCGGCATCTGGGCGCCCACCGGCGGCCTGGTGCTGGCGAGCAATTCGGCATTCACCGGGCCGACCGCGCAGCTCGTCTGCCATGCGCAATACAACTTCTCGTATGACGGCGGCGCGGATGCCCTGATCACGCCGTTAAATAATTGCACGATCCCGGCCAATGCCGTGATTACCAACGTGGCGATCAATTCGACCACGGCGGTGACCTCCGCCGGTTCCGCCACCATGTCGGTAGGATCGACCAATTCCGGTTCAGGCGCGGCGGCTTTTCTCGCACTTACGGCGAAGGCCACCTATGCGCTTGGCGCGTTTGTGCAGGCCATCCCAGTACCGCAGACGGCCTCGACGTGGATCAAGACGACCAGCGCGGGTTCAATTACCGTTACACCAGCAGTAGCAACTCTAACAGCAGGTGTAGTGGAGATCTACGTATTCTATTACATCTCATCGACATAAATACACCTCAGTCTTTTGGGAGCTTCGCTGCGTTCGTCCGCTCGCGTACACGGCATGTCTCTTGAATAATAGCCGGTCACACTGCTTTTTGCGGGCGTTTGGCGGTAGAATGACCGTAGCAGTAACCTCATGTAAAGTGGCCAGCCAAGGGGGCCGGAGACAGCGCCGGCCCTCTTGCTTAGTAACCCATCTCTACATCAAACACCGCCCGGCACTCAAACTGCCGAACAGCGTCCTGACGCATCGCGCGATTCTACCGCCGCGAAGCCCCAAGAACAAAGGAGTCCTTTATGGCAAATCACATTACCGAAGCGCAGATTCAAACCCTACTCGCAGTTGGAACGGTTGGAGCGTTGTATCCCTACCAGCTTTTCCAATTGGTTGACGCTCTCGACCGGAAGCAATACGTGCTGGCGGCCGACTCGAACGCCGGCGCAGGCGAATCGACGCTCGCGACTATCTTTGCGTCAACCGGGCCGAACCCGTAATATCGTTTTATGGCCAGGACCATTCGCAGCGCCGATAGGCGTAGGCCGCAACTGGGCCGCGCACGCGGTATCTCTCGCCGGAAGCGGAAGAACGCCCGGAGTTGCCGCCAAGAGCAAGCTGCGCAACAACGAAGAAGCGACGACCCGATGATCGACGAACCGAAGCGTATTCGCAATTTCTACTGGCATTTCTGGTAGACTTTCTCTCAGCGGGGTAGAGCAGTCTGGTAGCTCGCTAGGCTCATAACCTAGAGGTCGTGGGATCGAAGCCCACCCCCGCCACCAAGAAACCTTACGTGACACGGGAGCGACCCGGTGGCCTGATGGTCCCGTTAAGCGGGCAGGCACGAAACAGCCGGGCAACGCTCCCCCCTTACACTGAATGCCGGACGCGATCCAATCAAGCAATTCCCTCCAATCGCTCGCCGCCGACGGCTTCACCGAAATCGTTCTGCGCAATCCGGTGAGTGGCGAGCTGGTGACCCTGGAGGCGAGGCCGAATGCCTTGACGACGGCGGGTCATTTCCGCTGGGTAAGGAAGCCTGACCCCGACGCGCCCTTCAACAGCTACGCCGTGGCGAATGCGGCGCGGGCCGTGATAGATGAGCGATTCAATAAGCTGGACGCGGAGCTCGCCGCGATCCGGGAACGCTTGACCGTACTCGAATGCGACCGCCATTCCCATGCCTGAAATCATCCCTCCCGTAGACCGTTCTGCCCGCGTGCTCACCGACGGCTCGCCCGTCACCGACGATCACCGCGAGATCAACGCGGCGACGGGCCAGCAGAAGGCGTATGTCGTGCTGAGCGCGGAAGAGCGCGCCAAGGGCTTCGTGCGCCCCGTGCGGCAGACGTACACGCACAAGACGTGCGGCACGGAAACGCATATGGGCCTTGCGCTGGCGGAAACTTATTCGCGGGACCCGACATTCTACAGTGGTACCTTTTGTTGCGCGTGCCGGGCGCATTTCCCGCTCGATCAATTCGTGTGGGACGACGGCTCGCAACTCGGCACCTAACAATAAATCCAGGCCGGGGACCGGCATTCAGAAGGCGGTCGTTAGATCGCGGGTAAGCCGGATAGGGCCTCATATCGCCAAAGCCGGCGCCAGTAACATTCTGAGGGGCCGCCTAGCAGGGACGCGGCAAGCCCTGCACTGTAACCCATCTCTACATTAGAATCCGCCCGGCATTCCACCGCCGAAGAGCTATTAACACCCCCGCGCGACTAACGCGTAACGAAGCCCCAAACTCATCATGAAATATCTTTTGAAGGAGATCCCCATGCAATTGGACAAACCCACAGACGAGAAAGCAACCCACGAAACCAACGTCCACCATTTTCATCACTTCGCGCTTTCCGCGCTGGAGTTTCTGTTGACCGAATATCGCGACGGCCGCCACCCGCAGGACCGCGACGTGGTGTCGGCCCAAACGTATCTGACGGAACTGGGCGCGCATCGCGTGGCCCTCACCGTTACGCCCGAAGTGAATCAGGATCTGGCCGGTGCTGACAAGGAAGTCGCCGAAGCGCAGGCGCACGTCGCCGAAGTGAAGACGCACCGCGAGCGCGTGGACAAGTCCATCAAAATTGGCGTGCGCGTCGAGGATCTCGACAAAGCGGATGCCGATGTGAAAGCCGCCCAGGTAAAGATGAACGAAGCGCAGGAGAAGTTCGATCGGGCAACCCGCGACGACGTGCCGCTCGAAGAGCGCGAAGCGGCCCAGAAGGAAATCGGCAAGGCCAAGGAAGAACTGCTTGCGGCGGAAGCGCATCAGGCCAACCCCTCGGCGGATGTGCCGCACACGGTCGATCCCATTGACCATCATCGCTTCGCGGACGACGGCGCGCCCGAGGGCGCATGGGGCCCTTACGGGGGAGAGCCCGCGGCGACCGATCAGCCGGTACTGTAACCCATCTCTAGCAGCGGAAGCGGCATGACATACCCGCTCAGTCATGCCGTGTTCCGCGAGAGAGACATCGAAACAAAACTTCACAAACAATAAATGGGACTTTTGATTGGCTTCGAGGGAGTTGACGGTGCAGGGAAATCAACTCAAGTAGAACTGCTACGCCAGTGGCTTACCGAGAACAAAATCTCCTGTTTAGTGAGCGACTGGAACTCCTCGAAGCTCGTCCATTCCGCCTTAAAGGATGCCAAGCACTCGCGCCAGTTGACGCCGCGCACGTACAGTTTGTTCCACGCGCTCGACTTCGCCGACCGCTATGAGCGCCGTATTCTTCCGGCGGTGCTGTCGTCGCCATCGGCGGTAGTAATCTGCGACCGCTACATCTACACGGCATACACGCGCGATGCGGCGCGGGGCCTGTACGGACGCTGGGTGCAAGGGCTCTACGCGTATGCGCGCAAGCCTGATCTGACCTTTTATCTGCGGGTACCTGTAGAACTGGCATTCCAGCGCATCAGGGAATCGCGGACGCCGAAGCACGGAGACTCCGGCATGAAATATTACGAGGCTGGCATGGATATGAAGCTCTCGGCCGACCCGGCGCGCTCGTTCCGCATATTCGCGCGGCGCGTCACCGGCGAATATGACCGGCTTGCTCCGCTCAACGGCTTCACGATTATCGACGGGGCCAAAAAGGCGCTGACGCAGCACGCGGAGATCCGCGCGGCGGTCCTGGCCGCAATGGGCGGCGAAGCGCGGCAGGCGGGAGCATAATGGCCGAACCCATCACCGTTGGCGGAACGCTCACAGCCGGGCGGCTCGACGCAACGGAACCCCTGTACATCGAAATCTATGACGGCTCGCTGCGGGAATACTTGGGCGGCATGTTCTCCGAAGAGACCATGGCGAAGCGTTTTGTTTCGCAGGTGATTCCATTGCCCGAGGGCAAATGGCTGATCAAATTGGCTCACGATCAGTTGAAGTCAATGCGATTGGATATCCAAAAGCGCACCGACCTGAAATAGCAGCCCATCTCTACCAGCGGAACTCACCCGGCGGTCCACGCTCGCTCAGTCATAACCGCATCGCGCGACTGGCGTAACTCACAACTCACAAAACCATGAAATGGCTGATCGTACTTTTGTGTCTTAGTTGTCTGTCGGGCCAAGCTCCCCCAGGCCCGGACATCGGTTCGCCCACGGTACCCAACCGCCGCCTCGCGTTTGTTCCCTCCCGATGCACGCTCGGCGAAACGTATTTCCACCTGATCGCCCAGATCACGTATACCTGCGGCACGTCGAACAATTGGATCGCGCCATCGAGCGGAAGCGGGAGTATCGCCGGGCCGACCACAACGACGTCCGGATACGTTCCATTGTGGGGGAATACGAGCGGCACGCTACTCGGCGTCGGCCTCGGCGTCGGAACGGCGGCAAATAATCTGGTGCAGTTGAACGGCAGCGGGCAATTGCCAGCCGTCAGCGGGGCGTTGTTGATTGGAATTCCGAATAACACCATTCAAACTCAGAGCAATTCATTTCCGCAAGAGCCATTCCTTAACTTTGCAGATGGCAATATCACTTGCGTGGACGATGCCGACAATACCAGCACCGATTGTTCCCTTATCGGTCAGCCGTTTTATTACCAGATCAACACCGGCACACATATAGGCACTACTTTTCTGCCACAAGAGCCAAATCTTCAATTTATTTCCGGCGTCACCTGCGTTGATAGCCCAACCCATTCCAGCACGGATTGTACGGTATCTTCCGGCTCAACGCCTTCCAGCGTCGGTGTGACCACCTGGACCGGCTCCGCTTGGGGCACGTCCTACGGCGTCAGCGGCACCGGCAGCGTCTGCCTAACAGCGGGTTGTGTAATGACAGCAACAAACGTTACCGGTTTACCGCTCACGACTGGCGTTACTGGGAATCTTCCGGTTGCAAATCTAAACAGCGGAACCGGCGCATCAACCTCTACATTCTGGCGAGGCGACGCTATCTGGGCTGTCCCATCGGTAACTCTTGCGACGCTGGGCGGCGGAACAAACACCTCCAGCGCCTTTGTTCTTGGCCAAGGGTCTTCACTCAGCATAACCGGGACAAGCGGGCTTGTTTCCAACGTATTGAATCCAGCAGCTCTGAATAATGTTAATCAGCATCAATTAATATCATTCACCTGTAGCACGAACAGCACGACTACCACTCCGGGCTATACCGATGAGGACTGTCTCGAAGTAACCGAAAACGCTTTGATGGGCCAAGCCCTGAACAATGGCATCACAACGGCAAAGAAAACGTTTCTGCCAGTTAGTATCAATATGAGCGCGAATGCCTCTGGGCAAAAGATTCCACTGAACGTCGGCATGAACGCTTACGGAATGTCCGACGATATCATGTTTGGCACGTCTATGACGTATGCCGGCGGAACGGTAAACGGCGATGAGGGGCACTCGGTGTGGCGCATTACGGACAGTCAGCAAAGCAATCTAACGCTTACCACATTGACCAGCGTCCCTACCCGCACTCTTTGCAATACCACCATTACGCAAGCCGTTACGTCGTCTCTCTCCGCCCAAAGCGTGACGGTAGCTTCATCCACGAATTGCAGTATAAATAATTGGGTAATTATAGATCGCTCTAACGCCAACGGCAACACGAACGCCGAAGCCGTGCAACTGACAGCCGTGTCAACGGGCCATGTATCTGGTGTGTTCATGAACAATCACAACACATCGGCTACCCTAACTCCGGCGACTGTGGTCAATGTCAACAATGCATTTCAATTTGGCCAGAACCGCGTTTTGGTGGACCTAAGCGGGACATCGTATACAACAGGGACGGTAGCCAGTATCTCGGGCTATACGTTTACTGGTTCGGGAACGACTTGGGCAAACAACGTGGTCGGGGGAGACGCGCTCAACCCCGGTTGCATTTATCTGGCCCAGGATACTCTGACGCATGGGCCGTTTACCGGGTCGGCCGGAAACAGCAATGGCCCTTTGCACGCCTATTACGAAATTCAGTCTGTCGGCGGCACCACAGCTTTGAATATTTTTTCCCTGTCCGTCAGCGGCGATTTGAACTACTATCACGACGGAGCAAACAGCGGAAGCGGGGCTTACACAATCTTGCCGTGCTCGCGAATCTTTTGGTTCTCCGGCACTAGCGGAGCGGCTACGGTCGTGCTAGATACGAGCACATTCACTTTTACCAACGGCGATAATGTCGAAGTGGCCATAAGCTCCTATCCAGATCGCCAGGGCATTTGGGATCAGTTTTCGGATTGGAATCCTGGCGGTACCCATCGCGCTCGTTACGAAATGGAAAACGAAGGGGCTGTCCCGTTTCTGTACGGCTTGCAAATAGCTCAAGGATTGCCCAGTGGATTGTCAAATATTGAAGGCTTTGTCAATGGCGTCGAGATAGATGCCCAAACAAAGTTTGGGATTAACATTGAAGGCCAAGCCGACGCCGCAGCAATCAACATAAACATGGAAAATGGGGGCATTCCCGATATCCTTTGGAATGCTGGCAACGGCGCGTATCAAAGTGGCTGTTTCGGGCCTAATACGACAAACACAACAGATATCGTACTGACGGCCGGGCTAGGCGTAGTCAGCGCGCCATGTGTACCTAGCTCCGTTGCCGCAAGTTTAACGCTGTCTAAGGGTGCGGGCAATGTGGGATCGGCCACGTTCCAATTTACAACGGCAACCAACAAGCCCGCCTACGTTACATCACAAGATCGGTCAAATGGCGCGGCGGCAGCCGGCTTTGTTTCCATCGACGGTAACAACAACGGCCTCTATTCAACCAACCAATCATACGGCGATCCATTCTTCGGCCATCAAGGGAATCTGTGGGCTTACGCCTACAACGCCGGTACGCCGATAAACGCTTACTTCATGGACTTCGCTGGCGGGAACAATGCCACGGGAAATACCTACTTCACAGCACTCCCCGTAAATACCGCTACATCGAGCGTGAACTACAACTCGAATTACTACGGATGGGCTGCGGATGTCTGGAACGGCTCGGCGGGCGTGCCAAAGCTTTTCTCAACACGATTAGAGCCCGCTGCTGGGACGAATCCTGTAATCGCCTGGAAGTTTTATGACGACACCGGCTCGCCACGGCTTAGCATCGCCGATAACGGAGTGATTACCGTTTCAGAAATAACAACGACCGGCTACGTCTATGCCAGCCTTCCAGTCTGTGCCGGCGCAACCGCTCCGCTGGGAACAATCTTGTATTGCCAGGATTGCAAAAATTTTACCGACGACACGACCGGCACATACGACGCAGTTGCGGCCAGTGGTGGCCACGGCACAAACGTACTGTGCGAGGGTTCGAGCGCCCATACCTGGAGAAATCACTAGCTTCTGACTCCTGACGTTTTATGGCCATCTGGACAGATTCCGACTTCATCGATTCCCAAGACATGGCAGGTCTCGATTCTGAAGTCGTTACCGTGGCGCAGGCCGAGAACCCTCCCATCGTTCTCGACGCCATAGCGGGCCAACTCGCTCCCAGCCTTTGCCAATCGGCGGTAGACGAATGCGGCCGGTTCGTTATGAATCAGGGCCAGGCGTTCTCCGGCTTCATGCCTCCGTTCATGATGCCGTATAACCAGACCGCCGCCGTCATCCAGATGGTCGGCCCGTCGGTAAACCGCACCCGGTACTCGCTTTCGCAGATCGTGGTGTCCGCGCCGCTGGCCGGCTACATGAGCGACCTGAAGTGCTGGGCGGTGTATTGCGCGCTCTACCAGTTCTACCGCACCGCGTTCTACCGGCGCATGAACGACCGCTACGAAAAGAAAATGGAGATGTTCGAGCGCGAGATCAAGCTGAAATATTGGCCGCGCGTCTGGAATACCGGGATGCCGATCTCGAACACGCCACTTGTCTGCCCCGGAGCCGTACATGAATTCAACGCTGGGACGTGGGGCCCGTCGAACGTCAGCTCGACCGCCGGCACCAACGTCAATGCGGCTGGCGAATACGACGTAGCGATTACCTGGGTCGATCAATCCAAGTACGTGAGCCCGTCGTCGAACGGAAACGCGGAGTCCGGGCCGAGCGCCGCCATGACGATCCTGGTGCCGCCCGGCCAGGTCATTCAGACAAGTATTGCCGGATTGAATCCGCCCAACGGAACCAGTCCGGTAAACGTGTCGCTGGGCTTGGGCGTCATTACGCCAGGCAATGCGACCGGGTGGAACGTGTACGTCGGGGTGACGGATTCAGTGCCGTACTACATGTGGCTTCAGAATCCTGTTCCGATTCCGATCGGTACGCTTTCGTATACGCTGGCAGGGCCTCCAGTGTTGAGCGGGAGTATTCTGATGTCTGGTCAATTGCCAGACTCCTATCAGACTCTTCAGGGTTTCTTTATGAGGGGTTGAGTTTGGGGCTTCGTTGCGGTATTAGTCGCACGATGCTTGCGGACGCTTTTCGGCGGTTCTTGTCGGTTGGCTTCCGCTGGTAGACAGGGGTTACACTGAAGTTAATTGATGGAATGACATGCTCGACCTCGACAACTATCTCGCCAAGCGCGCCGCCGCATCCGCCGAGGCGGATATCAAAGCGGCACAGGAATTCGCGGAGCTGACCGCCGGTCTGTTTCTGAACGAAATGGCGGAGCGCCCTAAACCGCAACCCATTTCTACGCAAAAGCCAAATTGACCCCGCATCGTTACTCAGTCATATCGTGTGACGCGAACGGTAGAATGCAACGAAGCTCACAAAAGACAGGCCCGGCTGTCACTCCGGGGGAAGGAACAATAACAAAATGATATTGCACATCGTAAGACATCCCAAGTCCAAACCAGAAGATGACACCGTAGACGACGCCCAGCGCCAGGTCACCGCCAAAGGCGCGAAGAAGTTTCGTAAGGTCCTGAAGCAATACAAAAAGGCCGGCGAGATGGACCCCGAGGTGATTTTCTGCGGCCCCGAAACGCGCAACATGCAGGCCGCCGACATCGCCCGCGACGTCTTCGGACTGCCTCCGTCGGCGGTCGTCCAGTCCGGCAACCTTTCGCCGGACGGCGACGCCAAGAAGGCGTTCGCCGATATCCGCGCCAGCGCGCCCGAACCTCCCGATGACGACAGCTTTCAGGTGATGGCCATCGGCAGCAGCCCGGCAATCAGCGAATTGTTTCAACTGGCCCACGGGATTGGAACCAAGGCGGGCATGTCGGGAGATGTGAAACTCAAGAAGGGGTCCGTCGCCAAGATGAAGATCTACAACGCCGGTGGATCCAGCGCGTCGAGCCAACTGCGCTCGCTGCTGCCGCCGGGATTGGCCGCGAAGGGGCAGAGCGCTTAAAAGCGAGCGGGCGAAACACTGCCCCGTAATCTTGGGAGAATCACATCATGGGACGATTTGTTGAAGTGCGCGGCTACTTTCACAATGAAAACACAAACGGTGCCGGTAAGGTGGTGCGCAGCCTGATTATCAACACCGGCGCTATCCGATGGATCGATGAGAAGTGCCAGACCGTAGAACTGGGGGATAGCGG
>Ga0302324_100023595_pt1 | contig 11893 bp, 10 predicted proteins | sample Palsa_T0_1_FD_201949 | JGI IMG/M metagenome (GOLD analysis project Ga0302324, IMG submission 201949) | Peat permafrost microbial communities from Stordalen Mire near Abisko, Sweden - Palsa_T0_1 | ecosystem: Environmental > Terrestrial > Soil > Palsa > Peat permafrost | place: Sweden: Abisko... | reverse complement strand
TATCCGCTATGAAGAAGGGCCGGCGCTGACGAGTGCCAATGGCCGGGAGCAGGAGGTCCGGTATGGCCGTATCTATATCGAGGACAATGGCATCGGATTCGACCAGAAGTATGCGGAGCAGATCTTCGACATGTTCCGGCGGCTTCATTCCAATGCCGAATATGAGGGGACGGGCATTGGACTGGCCCTTTGTAAGAAAATAGTCGAAATGCACAACGGGTTTATCTCGGCCCTGGGGAAGCCGGGCGAGGGAGCCGTTTTTATCGTAGCCCTGCCGCTGAAAGGATCACAGTGTGAAATGATCGAAAAAAATGCCGAAATTACCGGACAAACAACAAACAAATCTCTTGGATAACAAGTTGCCATCCAACTTTCCAACCCGGATATTGATCGTTGAGGATGATGAGGACGATTTCCTGATCATCGAGGCGTGCATCAAGGATATTCCCGAGAAGGCCTTCCGGATCGACTGGTGTTATGACTACAACGAGGCGCTGCAACGGATAGGTCAATCGCGTTATGACATCTATTTCGTGGATTACCTGTTAGGGGAGAAGACGGGTCTGGAATTACTGCAAGAGGCCATAGCCATCGGGTGCGAGGAGCCGCTGGTTTTATTGACGGGGATCGGCAATCGCCAGGTGGATGTGCAGGCGCTGACCATCGGGGCGGTGGATTTTTTGGTCAAGTCGGAGATCAATACGGAGAAGCTGGAGCGCTGCATCCGATATGCGCTGGAGCGGAGCGATTATATAAAGGCGTTACGGGTGAACGAGCGTAAATTCAGGAATATTTTCGAGCGGTCAAAGGACGCGGTATTCCTGACAGGAGATGACCTGGTTTTCCGTGATGTCAATACCGCCACCTGCGACCTGTTCAAATATGGGAAGGAGGATCTGTTGCGGATGAGCCTGTATAATCTTTTCGCGCGTAAGGAAGCGGCAGCCCAGCTAAAGGACCAGCTGTCGTTGACGGGTGAAGTGGAAGACCTGGAGGTCGAACTGATGACCAGGAACAAGGAGCGAAGGAACTGTATCCTTTCCATTTCGCTGCAGGTCTATGCCAATGGGGAGAACAATATTCAGGGGATCGTCCATGACATCACCAATCTGAAACGCATCGAGCGGGCGACTTTCCAGATCGAGAAGCTGCGGTCCACGGCGACGCTGCTGCGGACGCTGGCGCATGAGGTGCGGAATCCCCTGACCAATATCAATCTGTCGGTGGAGCAGCTGAAGCCCGAGATCAATAGCGAGGATGCCAATATCTACCTGGACATCATCGCCCGGAACTGCGGCCGGATCGACGGGTTGATCTCGGAGCTGCTGGATCTGAGCAGACCCGCAGAGATCAGTTTACAGAAGACAGGGTTGCAGGAGATCGTCGAGTCGACTTTGGCGGCGGCGTCGGATCGCATTTCCTTAAAAAATATCCGGGTGGAGCTGGTCTTCCCCGATCGGCCGGCTTTCGTGATGGCGGACAAGGAAAAGTTGAAGATCGCCTTCCTGAATATCCTGATCAATGCGGTCGAGGCCGTGCCATCTCAATCGGGGGTGATCACGATCGCCATCCTGGAGGAGACACCGCAGCATTATAAGGTGTTGATCAATGACAATGGGGGGGGTATCCCCGAAGAGAATATCTCGCGCATTTTTGAGCCCTATTTTACTTCCAAGACGAATGGGTTCGGCCTGGGGTTGGCGGCGACCTGGAATATCCTGCAGTCGCACCGCGCGGGTGTCGACGTCATGTCCCAGTTGGGTGAGGGGACGAGTTTTATGCTGACTTTTGAGCAGGCCTAAGGGTAGGCGATTGGGTCGAGGTCGAGTATCTGGTGCAGGTGGTGCAGCAGGTGGTTGCAATAATCGGCTGCGACCCATAGGAGGGTCTGGGGCGGCCCGCCCATGATACATTTTCGTTTGGAGGCTTCGGGAGGCATCTGTCGGAGGATGGCGACGATATGCCGGTTCAGGAGGATCCAGAGCTGGACGAGATCGGCGTTGTCATAGTCCTGGTAGCCCGACAGTCTTACCCATTCATCCTGCGCATAGCCGATGGACGGCGTGTCTTCGTACTGAGCGACGATGAAGCGCCGGATATTGTTTTGGGCGGAGTCGACCAGGTGGCCGAGGATCTCCTTTTTGCTCCATTTTTCCGGGTTGGGTTTGAAGGCATAGGTTGCTGGTGACAGGGCCGCCATCCGCCTGGAATAGTTAGCGACGATCTTTTGGAGGGTGTCGATGGTTGTTTGCATCTTTTTGTGGTTAAGCGGGTTAAAAATACGAAGGATTTGGGTCTTTCGCCCTGATGCGATATTTTTGCGGCTCGCCATTTGGCCAGGGGGCTGCCTGCGGGAATAAATTACCCGTCAGTGAGCCCAAAAGCCGCCGGCGGGAATAAATAAATCACGATAGAATGAGACAAATTGCTTTAAGGGAAGCTTTGCGGGAGGCCATGAATGAGGAAATGCGGCGGGATGACCGGGTATTTTTGATGGGTGAGGAAGTTGCGGAATACAATGGCGCTTACAAGGTCAGTCAGGGTATGCTGGATGAATTCGGACCCAAGCGGGTCATCGACACGCCGATCTCGGAGCTGGGTTTTACCGCAATCGCGGTTGGGGCGGCTCAGAGCGGGCTGCGTCCGGTGGTCGAATATATGACCTGGAACTTTGCGGTGCTGGCGTTGGACCAGATCCTGAATACGGCTTCCAAAATGCTGGCCATGAGTGGCGGGCAGGTGGGCTGTCCGATCGTTTTCCGCGGACCCGGCGGGTCGGCGGGTCAGCTGGGCGCCCAGCACTCCACCGCTTTTGAGAGCTATTATGCCAATATTCCCGGCATCAAGGTCGTGAGCCCGAGCAACGGCTATGATGCAAAGGGGTTGCTAAAGCAATCCATCCGCTATGAGGAAGATCCCGTGATCTTTATGGAAAGCGAGGTCAGTTATGGCGATAAGAGTGAGGTTCCGGAAGAGGAATATTATATTGAGCTTGGCAAGGCCGATATCAAGAAAGCGGGCAAGGATGTCACCATCGTTTCTTACAATAAGATGATGAAAGTGGCGCTGGGTGCCGCTGCCGAGCTGGAAAAAGAGGGCGTAAGCGCGGAAGTCATCGACTTGCGGACGATTCGCCCTTTGGATTGGATGACCATTTTAGAGAGTGTCAAAAAGACCAACAGGCTTGTCATCGTGGAAGAGCAGTGGCCTTTTGCGTCTATTTCCTCGGAGATCACCTATCGTATCCAGAAGGAAGGATTTGACTACCTGGATGCGCCTATCCGCCGGATCACGTCGGCCGATGCGCCGCTGCACTATGCGCCGAACCTGGTGGCGTTGGCGCTGCCGGATGTGGGGAGGACGGTGAAGCTGGTGAAAGAGGTGATGTATATGAAGAAATAGCTTCGAAATAAAAAACCCGCCATCAGGCGGGTTTCTTTTTTATTTTATTTGAGGGCGGCGAGGGCGGTGTTGAACAACACCAGGAAGCCATACACGCATGCTATCAATAAACCACCGATCAATGTTAATTTGAGGAGTACCTTTCCGGTAGCGGGGGCTTGCAGCTCAATGTTCTGCTTCATAGGGGACTATTTTTGGATTATAAAATGTTGGTTTTATACAGGTATCGGATAGAGCTAAGATACTGCACAGCCTCATTCTTTGCAAGGGGTTTTTACGATTTTTTGATAAAACCCTTAGAAATTTGCCGGATTGCGCGTAAGTGCTCAGCGCCAACCCAGATGTTTGGGACAAGTTCGTAACTAATTGATTGTGAATATATATTCGAGATTTTCTACTATCTACGAATGTTAAAACTTGCCTGTGACGGCCAGGAGGTCGGCGGGGTCGAATTCACGCAGTTCGATGGCGGGTGGTGGGGCGTCCGGGGTATTGTCTTCCAGGGCCATATGGCAGGCATAGCCGTCGAAGAAGGGAAGGTTATGGACGGACCACCAGCTACCGTCGAGGTGGATGGGATTGGGTTTGGTGAGGTCCAGTTCCTGCAGGGGGATGCCGAGGCCGCGGCCGTCGGCTTTGATGAGGCATTCCTTGGCGGTCCAGAAATGAAAGAAAGCGTCAATTGGCGAAGGGGCGGTCTGGATGGCGGCCCATTCCGCTGGGGTAAACTGTTGTTCGAACCCATCGAAGGAGAAGGGTTTGACGATCTCGATATCGATGCCTATTCTAGTGCTCGTTCCGAGGATACAGGCAACCCTGTTGCCGGAGTGGGAAATGTTGAATGCCGGGCCGTCCGGAAGAAAGGGTTTTTTCCAGTCCGTATATTGGAGGCGGCCCAGGTCCGGGGGATGGCCGGCTTTTTCGAGTGCAATGCGTAGGAGAATTTTTCCCAGGAGTGCGGCGTGGGCGTCCTCCCATCGCCGGTATTTTGCGATGCTTTCGTGAAAAGTGGCGGGAAGCTGGCCGAGTAAGCTGCGGAATTGTTCGGCCGGCAGCGGCTCCGGGTATGCTGTCGCATAGAGGTATATACTCATTGACCTGGCATTGTGAAAACTAAGCTATTGAATTAATTGGAATGCAAACCGTAATTTTGACCCTTTCAGACCGTCTTTTGCGGTCATTGGGTCATTGTTTAATCTCAAAAAAAGTTGGAGGAACATGTCGAATATCCTGATCATTGACGACGAAAAGGCGATACGCAAGACGCTCAGCGAGATATTGTCCTATGAGGGTTATAAGATCGACGAGGCGGGGGATGGCGAAGAGGGGCTGAGGAAGGTAAAGGAGAAGGAATACGACGTCATTCTCTGTGATATCAAGATGCCAAAGATCGACGGCATCGAGTTCCTGGAGAAAACAAGGGAGACGCATCCTGATCTCCCGATTATCATGATCTCCGGTCACGGGACGATCGAGACGGCGGTTGAAGCGGTGAAGAAGGGGGCCTATGATTATATCTCCAAACCCCCGGACCTGAACCGGCTGCTGATCACCATCCGCAATGCGATGGACAAGACCACGCTTGTTGCGGAGACCAAGGTGTTGAAGCGAAAGGTGAGCAAGGTGCAGGAGATCGTAGGTTCTTCCACGCCGATCCATAAGATCAAGGAGACGATAGAAAAGGTTGCGCCCACGGAAGCGCGTATCCTGGTTACCGGCGAGAACGGGGTGGGAAAGGAGCTGGTGGCCCGCTGGGTACATGAGAAGAGCAACAGGGCCAGCGGGACGCTGGTAGAGGTCAATTGTGCGGCGATCCCGAGTGAGTTGATCGAAAGCGAGCTGTTTGGTCATGAGAAGGGCTCATTCACCTCCGCGGTAAAGCAAAGGATCGGGAAGTTCGAGCAGGCCAATGGCGGCACGCTTTTCCTGGATGAGATCGGGGATATGAGCCTGACGGCGCAGGCCAAGGTGTTGCGGGCTTTGCAGGAAGGCAAGATCACGCGGGTGGGCGGCGACAAGGATATCAGCGTGGATGTGCGGGTGATCGCCGCCACGAACAAGGACCTGCTAAAGGAAGTGGATGAAAAGAATTTCCGGCTTGACCTTTATCACCGGTTGAGTGTCATCATTATTCATGTGCCTTCGCTGAATGAGCGGAAGGACGATATTCCGTTATTGGTGGAGAAGTTCCTGGCCGATATTTGCGGCGACTATGGCATCGCGAAGAAGGCGATCGATGAAGAAGCCATCAGGGCTTTGCAGCAGCACAACTGGACGGGGAATATCCGCGAGTTGCGCAATGTGGTGGAGCGGTTGATCATCCTGTCGGGGAAGACGATCGTCCAGGGGGATGTGGAAAGCTACGTGTTGCCGAAGCATTAAAACCGGTTTTTTAGCAAAACTTTCGGGGTCAACGCTTTGGGAGGCCAATTATTCAGTTAAATTTGCCGGAATCAAAAAAAACTCCAGGAATGTCATCTCATCAGCTGCTGGTTCTTGTGCTTATCCAAGTGGTCATACTCCTGCTTCCCTCGATCGGTTTGGCGAAATTATTTGAAAAGGCCGGTGTTCCGGGTTGGAAGGCCTATGTACCCTTCTACAATACCTATATTATGCTGCAACTGGCGGAGAGGCCAAAGCACTGGGTATTCTGGCAGCTCATCCCGGTGGCAGGATGGTTTATTTCGCTGGGTATTTATGTGGAGTTCGTTAAGACCTTTGGGAAGTTCAAGCTGTGGGAGCATGCCATGACGGCTTTGCTGCCGCTGATCTATTTCCCGTTGATAGGGTATGATCCCAAAGTGAAATATACGGGCGCCGGGCCGGTGCGCAAATACAGAAAGGGGACCGCCCGGGAGTGGATCGACGCCGGCGTCTTCGCCATCGTGGCGGCAACGCTGATCCGGACCTTTGTTTTTGAAGCCTATACCATTCCTACCGGTTCGATGGAGAAGACCTTGCTGATCAATGATTTCCTCTTTGTAAGTAAGTTCAGCTACGGGCCGCGCATCCCGAATACGCCGCTTTCTATTCCATTTGTGCACAATACCCTGCCTGTCACCAACGGCAATTCTTATGTGGAGTGGATAAAGATACCCTATACGCGGTGGTTCCCGAGTCCGGTAAAGCGGGGAGATGTCGTCGTGTTTAATTTCCCAGAAGGTGATACGGTCATCAATCTTCCCGAATACCAGTCATTGCGGCCTTATTACGAAGTATGCCGGGACCTTGGCAGGGGCAATATCGATTCCGGGCGGCAGATCGTCCTGGGCAATCCCGATCAATATCCGCTGGTCATGCGGCCGGTCGATAAGGAAGAGAATTATATCAAACGTTGTGTGGGCATCTCCGGCGAAACGCTGCAGATCAAGAACCAGGTGCTTTATATCAATGGTCAGGAGCAGCCATTTCCGCCTGAATCGGAGACCTATTATACAGTCGAGACCAAGGGGCAGCCGCTGGATGAGACGGCCGTAAAGGATGCGTATAATATCGATATCAACAATACCGATGAAGTAAGGGCGACGGGCACTGCCAACCAATATGACATGCTCCTGACCTGGGCCGCGCACCAGCAGATGATCAGCAGCGGTCTGGCCAAGAGCATTACGCCGGATATCGACAGCCAGGAGTCGGTATTCCCTTATGCGCCGACCTCACCCTGGTCGCGCGACAGCTATGGCCCGATCTGGATCCCTGCCAGGGGAGCTACGCTGACCCTGACGGCGGAAAATTACCCGATCTACCAGCGGGCGATCCGGGTCTACGAAGACAATCAGTTCGAGATGAAGGATGGAAAGTTCTGGCTCAATGGACAGATGGTGACGCAGTACACTTTCAAGATGAATTATTTCTGGATGATGGGGGATAACCGCCACGGATCGCAGGACTCCCGCTACTGGGGGTTTGTGCCTGAGGATCATGTTGTGGGCGAAGCCGCGCTGATCTGGATGAGCTGGGATCATGGCGTACGCTGGAGCAGGCTGTTCAAGAAGATCAAGTAAGCCGATCATGCAACAAAAGGAATTACGTCTTTTGTATACTGAATATGGTTCCGACCGGGAGTTGACGGCGGATGATGCCGCGTTGCTGGCGGCGGCCAGGGCTGCTACCGGCCATGCGTATGCGCCTTACTCGCATTTCCGCGTCGGCGCGTCGGCGCGGCTGGTGAACGGGGCGATCGTTACGGGCGCCAACCAGGAGAATGCTTCTTATCCGGCGGGCATTTGCGCGGAGCGGACGCTGCTGTCGGTGGCTGCCACGCAATACCCGGGAGTGGGGATCGACACGCTGGCCATCAGCTACGACAACGAAAAGGGGCCGAGCGACCGGCCTATTTCGCCATGTGGCATCTGCCGGCAGAGCCTGCAGGAGTTCGAGCAGCGGACGGGCAAGGCCATGCGGGTGGTGCTCGGTGGAATGGAGGGGAAGGTGTTGGTGTTACCGGGGAGCGGGCTGCTGCTGCCCCTGGCTTTTACCAGCGACGAAATGAAATGAGGACATTGCCTGTATCGAAACCGGACAGCGGGGCGGCCGGTATTTTTCTTTTTTATTTGATCCTCAGACGTGTAACAAAACCGCATGGAATTTGGTCCTACTACCTAAATCTTCTGCCATGCGTTCACTTGCTATCTTTTTGATACTATTTAGTGTCGTCCTCACCGGGTATTCCCAGCACCACATCATCGGCGATGGAACCGACTACAAAGAGACCAGGTCGCTTTCTCCCTTCGACAAAGTCCATTTATCCTGCAGTGTCGAGGTCATCGTTGTGAAGGGCGATAGTTTTAGCGTCAGGTTAGCCGGCGAGCGGAATATCATCGATATCCTGGAGACGGAGGTAAAGGGAGGCGAGCTGGATGTCCATTATCCGATGTTCAAGGATGTCAGGGCAACTAAGCCCTTGCGGTGCTGGGTGACGACCCGCGATGTTTCGGAGGTGAGCAATTCGGGGTCGGGCAAGGTGCAGGGTGATGACCGGTTCAAGAACCCATCGGTTTCGATCCACAATTCGGGGAGCGGCCGGATCGAATGGTATGTGGCGGCGGATGAACTGCATATCGGGACGAGCGGTTCGGGTCATATCCTGATCAAAGGGGTCGCCAAAGAGTTGGAATGCAATGTCAGTGGTTCAGGAAGGATAGAGGGCGGGGACCTGGAAGTGCAGGATCGTTCGGATATCCATATCAGCGGGTCGGGTTCCTGTACGATTGCCACGAATGGGGTGATCCAGGGCCGGATCAGCGGCTCGGGGGGCATAAATTATAAAGGCGATCCGAGTTCCGTGGATGTCACGCATTCGGGGTCGGGAAGGGCGCATAAAATATGACTGGTCCGGCGCATTGTCGATTGAGTAGCCGGGCTTCCACTGGTCGGAGTGGGGCGGGGCTACACAGCGGTAAATTGCGATAGCCGGGTTTTTGCAAGGATAGCCGGGGGCATCGGTGCCCCTGATGGTTGTATTTTTGGCTGATGGCCCGATCAACTAAGCTAACCTGTTCGGCACGCATGGTCTGCGCGTGCCTGGTATTTTCCATTTTCTTTCTTTCACTGTCTTCCTGTAAAGAGCATACTACTACTGCCGGCGCGGATAAAACGTCCAAGGCCGGAGACGAGACGATCGTGGATGTGCTGGTCGCCTGCCCGCGAACCCTCCATTCCCAGATCGAGGCGAACGGGAATGTCGTCGCCAATGAGTATGTGGAGCTGCATCCGGAGGTCAGCGGACGTATCGTCTACCTGAACGTACCGGAAGGAGGTTCCGTGGTCAGGGGGACGGTGATAGCCCGGATAAATGATGCCGACCTGCAGGCGCAACTGGAGAAGTCGAGGGTTCAGCTGGATCTTTATCAAAAAACGGCCGAGAGAGAACACAAACTTCTTGATATCAACGGGATAAATCAGGCAGACTACGACCTGGCGGTGAACAATGTCAACAGCACCAAGGCGGATATCGACTATACGCAGGCGCAGCTGGACAAGACCGTGATCAGGGCTCCTTTTGATGGGGTGGTGGGGCTGCGGCAGGTGAGTCCGGGGGCTTATGTGACGCCGTCCAATATCATCGCTACCGTTCAGCAGCTGGACAAGATCAAAGTCGATTTTACTTTACCGGAGCAATATTCGGCGGCTGTGAAGCCGGGTTCGCTGGTGGATATCCAGCTGGATGCGCAAACGAATGAGCGGCGCAAGGGGCTTATCGTGGCTTCGGAGCCGCAGGTCAATCTCTCGAGCCGGAACCTGAAGGTGAGAGCGTTGTTGAAGGAAGGATTAGCGCATCCCGGCGCCTTTGTAAAGGTATTTATCAATACCGGGGAGGGGAAGAAAGCGATCATGGTTCCCACCAACTGCATCATTCCCGAGGATAAGAACAACCAGGTGATCGTCGTCAAGGGTGGCAAGGCAAAAGTGGTCAATGTCGTGACGGGGGTCCGGGAAGCCGATGATATAGAGATCTCCAGTGGGTTGAACAGTGGGGATACGGTCATCGTAACCGGTGTGCTGTTTGCCCGGCCGGATCAGCCCGTCACCATCCGTGCGGTCAAGACTGCTGACAACCCGGAAATCATTACCAAATAGATCAACCAGCTTTCTGACCAGACTTGCGGTCTCAACCTGCACACATGAATATCTCCGAACTGTCTCTCAAACGTCCAGTCCTGGCCACGGTCATGAATCTTATGCTCATCCTGTTTGGGGTGGTGGGCTATCATTTCCTGGCTGTGCGTGACTATCCGGCCATAGATCCACCGATCATTACGGTCCAGACCAGTTATACCGGCGCCAATCCCGACCTTGTCGAGAGTCAGATCACGGAGCCGTTGGAAAAGAACATCAATGGCATACCGGGTATCCGGACCATTTCCTCCCAGAGCACCCTGGGGGGAAGTTATATCACGGTCGAGTTCAACCTGGGGATCGACCTGGAGGCGGCTGCCAGTGATGTGCGGGACAAAGTAGGGCAGGCGGTGCGATTGCTTCCCTTGGATATCGATGCGCCGCCGGTGGTGACGAAGTCGGATGCGAACAGCGACTATATCCTGATATTGGCGGTACAGAGCCGGACCAAGAGTCTGATGGAATTGAGCGACTATTCGGAGAACGTGTTGCAGCAGCAACTGCAGACGATCGACCAGGTGAGCTCGGTGGAAGTCTTCGGGGATAAGACCTATTCCATGCGGATCTGGCTGGACCAGGACAAGATGAATGCGTATGGCATCGCCTATAATGATATCGCCACCGCGATGACGAACGAGAACGTGGAGCTGCCGCCGGGTAAGATCTATGGGAACAATACGGAAATGACGATCAAGACGTTGGGCCGGTTGACGACGGAGAAGGATTTCCGGGATGTGATCCTGCGGGAGGACACGACGGGCATCATCCGGCTGAGTGATGTGGCCCGGGTCGAACTGGGGCCGCAGAACCCGGAGCAGAGCTGGAAATACAATGGCGTGAATGCGGTCGGTCTGGCCATTATTCCGCAGCCCGGCGCCAACAATATCGCCATTGCCGACGAATTCAACCGCCGGTTGCAAGAAATCAAAAAAGCCAATAAATCTGATTTAGTTTTTAATGTTCTTATCGACAACACCAAAACGATCCGGCAATCCCTGGCCGAGGTCAAGGAAACGCTGGTGATCGCCTTTGCGCTGGTGGTGCTGGTGATCTTCTTTTTCTTCCGCAACTGGATGATCGCGCTGCGGCCGCTGATAGATATCCCCATTTCGTTGATCGCGACGTTCTTCATCATGTATATAGCCGGGTTTACGATCAACATCCTGACGCTGCTGGGTATCGTGCTGGCCACGGGGCTGGTGGTGGATGACGGGATCGTCGTTACGGAGAATATCTTCCGAAAGCTGGAGCAGGGGATGCCCATCCGCAAGGCGGCGTTGGAGGGCAGTAAGGAGATCTTTTTTGCGGTTATCTCTACATCGCTGACGCTGGCAGTAGTTTTTATGCCTGTGGTATTCCTGCAAGGTTTTGTGGGGCGGCTTTTCCGGGAGTTCGGGGTAGTGCTTGCCGCGGCGGTATTGATCTCCTCGTTTGTTTCCCTGACCATCACTCCCGTGCTGAATGTATACCTGACCAGCAAGCGAAGCGGGCATGGCTGGTTCTATGATAAGACGGAGCCTTTCTTCACGGGTATGGAAAGCGGCTATCTGCGGCTGTTGAAGGGATTTATGCGGGTGCGCTGGCTGGCCTGGGTTCTTATTGTCGTTTGCGGGGGGATGATTGTCCTGATCCTTGGGAATATGCAGAGCGAGATCGCACCGCTGGAGGATCGCAGCAGCGTGCGTTTTTCGGTCACGCTGCCGGAGGGTGCGAGTTATGCCTATACACAGAACGTTACGGATCAGATCGCCAGTTATCTGTATGACTCGGTGCCGGAGCGGGATTTTGTTTTCGCGCGGTTGCCGACGAACAGTTCGGTGAATGCCTCGGCGCCGCGGATCGGGCTTACGCCACCGTCTACCCGCAAAAGGAG
>Ga0302324_100023594_pt1 | contig 11893 bp, 4 predicted proteins | sample Palsa_T0_1_FD_201949 | JGI IMG/M metagenome (GOLD analysis project Ga0302324, IMG submission 201949) | Peat permafrost microbial communities from Stordalen Mire near Abisko, Sweden - Palsa_T0_1 | ecosystem: Environmental > Terrestrial > Soil > Palsa > Peat permafrost | place: Sweden: Abisko... | reverse complement strand
GGATATATCACGCCCGATCAAGTGCCATTATTTGCCGGACCGGTAAACAGAGAGACCATATTTGATTTAACAGGTAAAAAGCTAATAATTCCGAACAAATCGAAGAGGAAGAAAAAGCGCAAGAAAAAGTGAAACCAAGCTCCCGATCGTTGGGTAACTGTGAAGGAGCCGCTCACGGAAAATCATTGACTTTTTCGTGAAGTTTTGATACAACTAAATGAGCCGCCAGCGTTGGAGCGCGGACGGCTCGTTAGAAAAGGGCGAGTGGCGAAATGGCAGACGCGGCGGATTGCCAATCCGCTACCCTTAGCCGGGCACTTGTGGGTTCGAATCCCACCTCGCCTATGCATCCCGTTTCTCTGCCTGTGAAATTATCACCCCGGCCAATCCCTTGCAAGTATTTTCTTATCCAGCATCAAAAAACACTCATCCAGCATCCAAAAAGACTCATCGAGCAGGAAAAAAGACTCATCGAGTACACCTCTATAATGCATAACATGTTGATGGTTAGTATGTTGAGAAAATAAAATACTTGCATTATTGGCTACGGTATGTCACAGTTGCGGCGTGAGGCTAGAGCGGTAGCCCTTGCGTGGATCGGAACGCCGCACGTGGAGGGCCGACATAAATGGGCAACGGCGGCCAGGTGATAATGCTGATCAGGCAACCTGGCCGCCGTAGGCGTAACCTTGTGGGGCCAGTCCCCGTTGGCCGGAAGCCGTGAAGAGGGTGAGACCTCTTAGGGGCGCTGTGCAAGCAGTGAGGGTTCAACTCCCACTGGCTCCATTTACGCTTTTATTGTGCCACGCCAAAGTGCCGAGCGCAAGCATTTAAATGTGCTTATCCATTAAAAGGTTATAGCGGCTCTGAAAAATAGTTCTTGCATACGGCAACCGCTTGCCGTATATTTGCGCCATGAAAAACAAACATGCTCAAGCATTAGGGAAGCTGGGCGGTCAAGCCGGAACTGGGAAGTCCAAGGCTCGCAAAGTGACCAGCGAACAGGCCCGCGCCGCCGTCATGGCCCGATGGGCGAAAGAGGCCGCAAAAAAGAAAGCTCAAAAGATATGAACATCCTCGCAACCGATAAGCGCGCCCAAATCCTCAACTGCCTGGTGGAGGGGTGCTCGATGCGGAGCACAACCCGATTGACCGGCGCGGCCAAGAAAACCGTGGAGCGGATGCTGATTTCCGCTGGCAACGCTTGTGCGGATTACATGGATAAGACCATGCGAAACCTGCCCTGCAAGGTCTTGCAGGTGGACGAGCTTTGGACTTTCACGCTCTGCAAGCAAGCCAATGTGCCGGAACGCCTTAAAGGCGAGCACGGCATTGGCGACACTTGGACGTGGATCGCCCTGGATTCAGCCACCAAATTGATTCCCTGTTTCCATGTCGGCAAGCGCGACGCCACCGACGCTTATCAGTTCATCACCGACCTTGCTGGACGGCTCGCCAGTCGCGTCCAATTGACCTCAGACGGGCACACGGCGTACGTGCAAGCCGTGGAGGATGCTTTTGGTTCCGAGATTGATTATGCTCAACTGATAAAGCTATATGGCAAGGAGCAAGGGCCACCCACAGAAGTCCGCTATTCCCCGCCGGTTTGCATCGGCGCACGCAAGAAGCGTATCAGCGGCAATCCGGAGCGCGACCTTGTTTCGACGAGCCATATTGAGCGCCAGAACTTGACGGTGCGTATGGGCAATCGCCGGTTTACCAGGCTGACGAACGCCTTTTCCAAGAAACTGGAGAATCACAAGCATCAGGCCGCGATTCACTTCATGCACTACAATTTCTGCCGGATTCACCAAACATTGCGCGTGACCCCGGCGATGGAATCGGGATTGACAGATCATGTTTGGACATTGGAAGAAATTGTCGGCTTGATCGACTAACGTCTGGTCGGTTTATTCCGAAGATGAGTCAGCTTCGTCAATTACCTGCTCGCCATCACGGGCCTCAAGCCCAAAAATAGGCGAATTGAGAATTGGCCTCCGATCATTCTCGCTACCAATGGTTCCCCATAGATTCAAAGCTTCGGAAAAACTTTTGCGCCATTCCCCAACAGATTTCGCGACAGCTTCCAGTTCTTCGGTGTCAGGTTTAGCTATGACTACATTTGCAATTTGGTCGTTCGTCAATTTTCCATAGCTCGTGCCCCCGGATTCGGTCCAGAATTGAAGACGTGAACGCTCGGACCTCAATTCTGCGAAGAGCCATGTTTCAGGAAATTCCTTTTTGAACTCAGGCTTGACACGAACAACCGCGATTCCGTCAGGACTACCGACGATGTCATCCCCATCATGCATCAACATTCCGATATTTCGCCGTTCTGGTCGCACTAAACCGATGATGATGTCATGCTTTTTGAGTGGATAAACAAGTGCGCCTTTCTTCGCCGCGATTTGCCAATGGCGAGCTTGGAACTGAGGGATGACGACCCCCTCGTTCGCTCGAATGTCCATACCTTCAACTAGCCTCCACATTTTCATTGTCTCATCTTCTGAATCCAAATTGTACATCTCAACTGCTACATCGGCGATTTCATGCAGCCGCAAGTGAGGTTTAGCAAGCAGTAGTCGCTTGTTCTCCAATGCATTGATGGTCAACCTCCGTGGCTTCATGTCTAACTCGGAATGAGTGAGAATGTCCTTTATCGTGCCGCCAACGAAGGCACTATTTAATTTAGGCTGCTTTTTTGCCGTTGCAGGCCATGCCCAGTATTCAGTAAATTTGCGAAAGCGGTCCCGAATGCCCATAAAATCAGAATCAATCAGCACTTGGTTTTGCTCGTCCCGAAGCTCTTCACCAGTAATCGAGTCCCTCTTTGCGACGGGAGAATACCCGGCCCCAAGCTTATATCCAACCCTACGCACCAGCTCGGCATGGATGGGGTAATTTCGTTTTACCAACATAGTGAGTTGGGGTTTCGACATCCTTTGGGCAACAATAATATTGGAACGCAGGTCGGCGCTGGACTTAAGGAAAATACGTCGCGGCAATTCAATCAAGCACACCAAACGCATATGGTTTATGAGCCACTGGCGGACGTACCCGTATGAAGGAGTACATAGATAGCCCTCTGGAAGAATGATTGCCATTCTGCCACCTTCGCTCAGCAGCTTGAAACACCGTTCTATGAACAGAATTCCCAGTTGCTGCGAGTCCAACAATTTGTCAGTTTTTGCCCATACGCCAGTTGCTTTATTGTGTGTCCAGACGTGGCCAAAGTCGTACTTACCCAAGATGGTGGGTCTAGTTTCGATGCTGCGCTCGCCAAAAGGAGGATTGCACAGAGCAATGTCTATTTCTTCGCTCCATCTATCCGCATCAGCGATTGAGTCGCCAAGGGCCAAATTGCTTTGGCCATCTTTATTGAGAATCATGTTGATGATTGCCAACTCGAACGCTTTGGGGTCAACGTCCATTCCAAAAACACGCTGGAGAACATCTGTATCTCCAAGGCGCGTGCGCAGGTCCATTGCTGCCGTCAGAAAATCACCTGTGCCCATTGCTGGGTCAGCGATTTTATCGTTTGGACCAATGCCGACGAAATCAACCATAGATTCTATCAGTGTGAGCGGCGTAAAGAACTGATCCAAATTCTTTTTGAATACGGCGGGCACGAATGAAAGAAAAACCTGTTGCATCGTCTCGTTACCGGCTTCTCTGAATGAAATGCCCTGAATGAGTTTTACACATTCACGCAATGTGCGAAGTTCCAGTTCTGACCCTGGCTTAGGACGAAACAAGGACTTTGCCTTGTTGTAACGCCGAGCCGCAATAGTGTAATAAGATTCAACACGTTTCTGGAAGCCAGCATCAACTCCGGGGAATATTTGAAGGCTGAGTTGTTTGCTTCTGGAAGAGGCTGCGGATCGCTCATCGCAATAGCGCGCCAGAATGAGTTTGACCGTTTCCTTGTAACGCAAATGTTCATCGTTGACACCATGAGAGCGCATAATGTTCGCGACGTTGAACAACGTGGCCACAAGGTTGTCCGGTGGAGAGAGTTGCGAAATTGTAATCGGCTTAGCTTTGTACTTTGCACCGAACCTAGGAAGATTCTCTACTGAATCCTCTAAAATTTCTACAAAGTCTTCTGAACCCCGCTTGGCAAGCTTTTTTGCAAAGAGGCAACGGTTGGCATCGTCCCAATAGACCCCGGTAACATTGAGGCCAGGAATTTGCGCCATAGCTGGTTTCAATTGGCAATTTATGCCACTTTGTTTCTTCGAGGCGTCTCGCTTAATCTCGGCCACGAGCAGGGCCTTTTGAAGTTTCTGCTCCATCGTCAAATCTCTAATGTCGTCCACCGGTTCTCTATAAGCGATAATGTCAGCACGGAGCTTGTTTCGTCCAGACTCACCCAAGTTCTTGATTACTACAGTCTCGGTTGCAATATTCTGCTTTGGAAATTCTCTCTTAATCAGGAAACGGATACATTCGATGCGCCTCGCTTCCTCCGTCACTGTAAGGCCATCTTTAGCCAGCGCTGATGCAGTCAGTTTTCCCCTGATTGGGCACGTCAATATGACTGGTTCCTTCATGGGATAAATTCCTTCTTCTTTGCTTCCCGTGTGGCACCGCCAGCCGCTTTGCGCTTGGAAATGTAATGAGTTGCACTCCTTATGAACCAGGCCTTCAAGGAAAGGCCTTCCACCGCCAAGACGGAGTAAAGCTCCCGCTTCAAGGCTGGCTCAACCGCGATTACAATTCGACCTGATGAGCCACGAGCCATATTCTCTATGTAACATAAGGCACACGGCAAATTGCAAGAAAAAAGTTCATGGAGGTCCCAGTTTTAGATACATTGACGGCCATATCTTCGTTTTTCATAAGCAACTTGTATGCCAGATATAGGCGTTCTTTGTCAAAGTAGCCCACTACCAAAATGGCCACAAGGACGGGAAAGGCTGGTCGGGGATGGTGACGAATCCGGTCGTGGTCCATATATTGCGCCTGCCCTATTGTACACTAGGAGTTGTGGTCGAACGGAGCCATATATCTGTCTTATACAATATGTTGTGGTGTCAGTCGGCGGAAGCAATTTAAGTGGCAACGACCAGAATTCCTGAACTTGTGGACACAACCACCCCAAAATTCCTTTTCCTGTGCCCCATTCATGTCACATGACATTTTGACGTTAATGGGGTATGCTGCACGAAATGATTGCCAAAGGAGGCCAGTTATGAATCTTGCTCTGTCATTTGGACTGAGCGTGATTTGCCTCTGTGCCGCCGCGCTGGCAGTCAACGCCAACGCTACTTCTTGGCAAATGATGCAGGCGCGACAAACGGGTCGCGCCCACTGAATGTTTAGGTCAACCTCTACAATTAAGCGCAACGCTATGAAAAGCACTCGAGCGCGAAGTGGGTTGGCCCGCGCCACGTCCCTTCATCTGGTCGCCTTGACTCTGTTTTTTCTCGGGTTGCCCCGTGGCCTCCGGGCACAAACCCTTGAGCATCGTTACAGCTTTAACAACAATGGTTCCACCAATGCCATCGATTCGGTGGGCGGCTCAAGTTGGAATGGGACGCTGATCGGCAATGCCTACATTACAAACGACGCCCTTGTCCTGCCGGGAGGGGGAAACTCCGGCAATCCTTCAGGTTATGTGCAATTGCCCAATGGCCTTGTTTCCAACGACGCCTCGATCACGGTTGAATGTTGGTTGACGGATAATGCGGGACTGGTGTGGGCGGAGGCATGGTGCTTCGGTGACAGCGCCGCCGGCCCCGGCAACCCCCCCAGTGGCGGCACGTCCTATATCTCGCTGATCCCGACCAGCGGAGCCAACGGTTTTGGAGGGGATGACTACAGAGCCGCCTTTAACCTGACCGGCGCCGACGAGCTTGATGTGGTAGATGCCGCAGGCATCACCCTGCCATTGAATGTGGAGGAATACACTGTCGTCACCTACGATGCCGCAAGCACAACTGCCACACTCTTTCTCAATGGCGGCGCAGTGGGCGTGACCGATATCCCCACTAACCTTGCACCGGCCAATTACGGAGACACGTTTAACAACTGGATCGGACGCGACGAGTTTGGCGGCGATCCCATGTTTGCTGGCGTCGTTGACGAACTGCGTATCTGGAACGGCGCCGTTCCACCCCTTTATATCGCTGTCAGCACCGTCGCCGGGCCAAATGTCCTGGTGACAAATCTGATACCGTTGTCGGTGGTAATCGCGGTCACCAACACGTCCATGATTGCGCCTCAAACCCAACCTGCCACGGTCAGCGCAAACTTTTCGCAAGCGTCCAGCGTGCCGGCCAGCGGCGCCGCCACCAACTGGATCAGCAGCAACCCACATGTTCTGACGGTCAACGCCAGCGGTTTGATCACGGCGGTCGGCCCGGGCCACGCCACGGTCAGCGCCACGGTCGGCGGCACAACCGGAACCAGCGCTTCCATAGCCGTCGGCTTGACCAAGCCAACGATTACTCAACAACCGGTTTCTCTGGACCGGTCTGTGGGCCAGACCGCAGTGTTTAGCGTTGTGGCCCAAGGGGGACAATTGAGCTACCAATGGAGCGTGGGATCCACTCCCATTTCAGGGGCGACCGGTTCTTCACTGACTTTAACTCCCCTTGCCTTGACCAATGCCGGAATTTACGCCGTTGTCGTCTCCAACAGCATCGGCGTGATAAGCAGTGTCCCGGCAACCTTGACCGTGAGCCCGCTGGCGTTGGTTCACCGGTGGTCCTTCAACGATAACCCGACCAACGCGTTCGACTTGGATTCGGTCGGAGGGGCCGACGGAACCAACATGAACGGCGCTTACCTCAGTGGCGCCAGCGTTGTCATTCCCGGTTTGGGCTTTGTCTCTACGGATGACAATGCGCCTTATGTCGCTTTTCCTCCCGGGATCGTGACCAACCTCAACTCGATCACAGTTGAAACGTGGGTCACGGATTTTGCGGGACAGGATTGGGCGGAGGTATGGTGCTTCGGTGGCAGCACGGCTGGGCCAAGCCAGCCCTCCGTGGAGTGTTGCACCAATTATCTTTCCTTGATCCCAACAACTGGAGCGGGTGATATGCGCAGCGCCTTCAAGTTGCTTGACGAGCAGGACGTCATTTATCCGAATACCGCCATGCCGCTCAATGTGGAAGAATACGTGGTCTTGACTTATGACGCTCCCAGCACCACCGCCACTCTCTATCTTAATGGCGTCCAAGTAGGCCTTAACACGAACATCACCATCTCCCCGGCTAGCCTGGGGGATACATTTGATAATTGGATTGGACGCGACCAATACGGCGATCCCGTCTTTGATGGCAGCGTTGACGAGTTGCGCATCTGGAATGCCCCTGTCTCGCCCTTGTATCAAGCGTTGACCCTTGTCGGTGGTCCCAACGTGTTGATCACCAATACAACACCCTCCTCCATTACCGTAACGGTTGCCAATAACACCATGATCGAAGGTCAGTCGCAACTGGCTGCCGCCACGGGGAATTTCCCTCAAGTCAGCAGTGTGCCGCTCGCCAATGTCGCCAACTGGACCAGCAGCGAGACGAATATCCTGACCGTCAACGGCAGCGGATTGGTGACGGGCATCGCCACTGGCAGCGCCACCGTGAGCGCGACGGTCGCCGGCGTGACTGCTACCAGCGCTGCCATCACCGTTACCGCTTCCCCGCTCAATGCCTCGACCGTCACCGTGGGCTATTGGCAATTTAACGACTCTGCCAATTTGGGAATCGACAGCAGCGGCCTGGGTAACAATTTGACGACATCGAGTGGCACGCCGGTTTACAGTAGTGCCGGCATGTTTGGAGGGGCGTTGTATCTGGACGGGGACAGCACGATGAGCACACTTTCGGGCGCGTTTCCGCTTGGCGTGCCCACCAATGCCAATCCCTATACCATTGCCGTGTGGGAGAAGATTGACACCGGCTGTCCCAATAACGGGGGTTTTGTCGGCTGGGGCGCCAACGCCGCCAGCGAGGCCAACGACTTCCGCTTGAATGGCCCCAACAGCGTCGATGACTATTGGTATGGCAATGATTTTATCGTCAACGACCTGGCTGCCAACCCGATGGACGGCAACTGGCATGCCATCGCTGTGACATGGGATGGCACAAATCAAATAATGTATGTGGACGGCGTTAATGTGGGCACACGGACCCCGACAACGGCGCCTGACGTTCAAGGTTTGGGTTTCGTCGTGGGCAAGACAACGGCCGATGTCAATTTCGTCGGCTGGCTGGAGGATTTGCTCATTGCCCGCGTCGCGCTGACACCGGTGGACCTCGCTATTTATCAAGCCGGGTCCTGGTCGGCGTCTTTGCCCACCTATGCGGCACTGCCAACAGCCTCGCCTTCCAACACGGTCGACGCGGGAACCACCGTGACGCTGAAAGTCTTAGTGGCCGGGACACCTCCTTTTCAATATCAGTGGCAAGTAAACGGGACCAATATTTCCTGGGGCACAGCAGCGACGCTGGTCTTGACCAACGCGACGGTGACGAATTCCGGAATCTATGATGTCATCGTTGCCGCTGTTTCCGGCACCAACACCAGTCCGGCTCTCACGCTGACGGTCAATCCGGCCAGCGCGCCGATTTTTGCCAGGCAGCCGACGCCGGCTTCGACCACCAACTACTTGGGCGGCCTGGTAACTTTTGCGGCGCAGGTGAATGGCACTCTGCCAATTCAATTGCAATGGAAGCACAATGGGGTCAACATTCCCAACGCCACGACGAGCAGTCTGACTCTGTCGTCCTTGCAGGCGAGCGAGGCGGGAAGTTACACGCTGCTTGCTTCCAACGCGCTCGGCGTGACCAATAGCCAACCCGCCATTTTGACGGTTCTGCCTCCGCCCAACTCTTCCGCCCTCAATGTCCTGACTTATCACAACGACAATACGCGCCAAGGCGCCAATACCAACGAAGTGCTCCTGACTCTGGCCAACGTGAATGTTTCCACTTTTGGACGGTTGATCACCTATCCAACCGATGGTCTTATTATCGCCCAACCGTTGTACGTGGCCGGCCTGGCGATGCCCGGACAAGGCACTCATAACGTGGTCTTTGTCGCCACGGAGAACAACAGCCTCTATGCCTTCGATGCGGACAGCAATGGGGGGACCAATGGAGGATTGCTCTGGCACACAAATTTGGGCTTGGCCGTCTCAAGCTACAACGATCTATTTGGAAATCGAGGCACAGGCAGCTTTTACCCCGACATCGACCCAATCGTAGGAATCACCGGCACCCCAGTCATCGACCTCGCTTCGGGAACCCTATATGTCAATGTCCATACCTCTGCAACCACCGGGTCAACGACGGCCTTTTTTCACAGCATCCACGCCCTTAACATCACTAATGGCGACGAGCGATCCTACAGCCCGATCATTGTGACCAATTCGTTTCCTGGAACGGGCGTGGATGGGAGCAACGGTGTGGTGCCCTTCGACCCTCGCACCGAGAACCAGCGCCCCGGGCTGACTCTGGCCGGTGGCATGCTCTATGTCGCCTACGGCAGTTATGCGGATACTGACCCCTATCACGGCTGGGTTCTCGGTTTCAATGCTACTAATCTCGCCCAGTCCGCCAAGAATGCGTTTATTACCACGCCAAACGCCACTGTGGCCGCTTTTGGCGTCAACGCGGGTGAAGGCGCCGTTTGGATGGGTGGGGACGGGCTCTGTGTCGATTCCAGCAACAACCTTTATTTTGCATCAGCCAACGGCAGCTTCAGCGCCAACACCAATGGCGGAGACTACGCGGACAGCTTCATTAAGCTTTCCACTACCCATGGATTGGCGTTGGCGGATTATTTCACCCCCTACAACCAATCCACCCTGGCCGCCAACGACACGGACCTGGGTTCGGGCGGGACGATTTTGTTGCCGGACTCGGTGGGCAGCGCGGCGCATCCGCATCTCATGATAGGCTGTGGCAAAGACGGAATCCTCCGTCTGGTGGATATTGACAACATGGGACACTTCAATGCCGCCAACGACAATCAAATCGTGCAGGAAGTGCCGGGGGCCATCAGCGGCGCCTGGAGCACGCCCGCCTACTTCAACCACCAGATCTATTATCAAGGCAGCGGCGACGTGATGAAAGGGTTTTTCATCAGCAACGCCGTCATTACCCCCACACCCGTTTCTGAGTCCACGGTCCAATTCAGCGCCTTTGCCACTGGTGGCACGCCCGCCATTTCGGCCAACGGCACCAACAATGCCATCGCCTGGGCGATCCAATCAGACGCTGCCGGCAGCGGCGGGCCGGACGTTTTGCATGCTTTCAACGCCACCAACCTGGCGCAAGAGCTTTACAACAGCAGCCAGAATCTGGCCCGCGACAATCCCGGCGTAGCGATCATCATGACCACGCCAACGGTGGTCAACGGCAAGGTCTTCGTCGGCGCACAATATGCCCTTTCCATCTATGGCAACAGCCTCTTCCTGGCCACGCCGGTCATTTCTCCGGACGGCGGGCCTTTTACCAACTCCGTGACCGTGACCCTCTCGGAGGCCTCGCCTAACACCACTATTTATTACACCTTGGATGGAACCACGCCGACCACCAACTCCATCGCCTATACCGGCCCGTTCGTCTTGACAACCAGCGCCAACGTGCAGGCTATTGCGGCCGTCTTCGGCGCTGTCAACAGCGCCACGGCCAGCGTTGGATTCGTGGACAGTTCTGCCGTCGGCAGCGGCGCCGGGCTATTGGGCCAATACTGGACCGACACCGCCGCTTCGGCCTTCACCAATATCAACTTCGCTGCGCTGCCGACGCTCACTCGGACCGATGCGATGGTCAACTTCAACTGGAGCAGCACCGGCCCCAGTCCGCTCATCGGCCAGAGCAACTTCACCGCGCGCTGGACCGGTTGCGTGCAACCGGAATACAGCGAGACTTATACCTTCAGCACTCTGGCCAATGACGGCGCGCAGCTATGGGTCAATGGCCAGTTGTTGATCTCCGACTGGACGACCAGCGCCACCACCCAAACCAACAGCGCGTCCATCACCCTCAAGGCCCAGCAACTTTACAACATTCAACTGGATTACTTTCAAAGCACGGGCAATGCCGTCGCGGAACTACTCTGGGGCAGTCCTTCCACCGCGCAGGCGCTCGTTCCGCAAACCCAGCTTTATCCCTACACCAATCCGCCTCCGACGGTCGTAATGGACGCGCCAACTAATGACTCGACCTACACGGCCGCGGCCAGCGTTTCGTTCAGTGCGCAGGCCGACGCCCTATACAATCCGTTGAGCTACGTGAGCTTTTATACCAACGGCGTTCTGCTGGCCACCGTCAGCAATGCGCCTTATGCCTTTACCGCCACCGGTTTGGCGGCCGGCAGTTACACTTTGACGGCCACAGCCACCGACGGCAGCGGCTTGAGCAGCACTTCGGCCCCGGTCAGCATGATCATTGGCGCGGGCAGCGGGCTACCCTACGGTCTGACCACCAACGGGACGCTCGGGCCGTTTTTGAACCAGAACATGCCCGGCTCCTACACTCTCGGCTCCACGCCGACGCTATTATCGCAGACCGGGGCCTACGCCAACACGCCTGACCGCGTTCCGTCCGCCGGTTTGATACCCTACGTGCCCAACACACCGTTGTGGTCGGACAACGCGACCAAGAGCCGATACATGGGGGTGCCCAACAACCAGGGACTTTCCGCGCCGGTCCAGCAGATTGGCTTCGCGCCCACGGGGCAGTGGACCTTTCCCTCCGGGACGGTCTTTGTCAAGAACTTTGATTTGGTGGTCAATCAAACCAACTCGAACATTCCGTTGCGGCGGCTGGAGACGCGGCTGCTGGTGCGCGACACCAACGGGGCGGTTTATGGTGTGACCTACAAATGGCTGCCGGACAACAGCGACGCGGTGCTGTTGACCAACAGCCTGATCGAA
>Ga0302324_100023592_pt1 | contig 11893 bp, 8 predicted proteins | sample Palsa_T0_1_FD_201949 | JGI IMG/M metagenome (GOLD analysis project Ga0302324, IMG submission 201949) | Peat permafrost microbial communities from Stordalen Mire near Abisko, Sweden - Palsa_T0_1 | ecosystem: Environmental > Terrestrial > Soil > Palsa > Peat permafrost | place: Sweden: Abisko... | reverse complement strand
CGCTCCTGGCTCATCGAAGATGGACACGCCGGTGCCGCTGGGCAGCGCCGACGGGTTGATGACCAGGTAAGCGCTGCCGTCGCTCGTATGGAAATGGGCGACGGCGCTCAGTATGTCCCGGCCGGTGTCATAGGGCTGGCAGGACGCGCTCAGCGGGGAGCCGGAGAAGCTGACGGTAACTGGCAGCCCGTCAGCGCGCAGCGTGCTCTGCAGGCCCGCCGGGTCTTGCAGCTGGTGGATGGTGACGTCAATGTCGCCGTTGACCTGCCTGGCCACCGTCCAGGCGGCCAGCTGAGCGCTAGCGGGATGGCGGCCCGGATGGCCGGAGCCCAGCAGCCCCTGATGGCCGGAGGGCAGCAGCGTAGTCACGGCCAGGGCGGTCCCGGCCGCTACGGCAAGGGTTCCGGCTACGCCCGGAATCCGCCGCCGGGCCCGCACTGCGCGGCCACGGCTGATGACTTGCGCGACCGGGGTGACCGTGTGAACATCGGCGACCGACTCGCGCACCATGGTGATCAACTCGTTGTCGTTCATGATCGGTTCTCCTGTAGGTCTGGCTCAAGGTCGTGCCGCAGCGCGGCCATCGCTCGGCCCAGGTGGGCCATGACCGTTCCGGGCGCGATACCGAGCACTTCGGCGGTGCGGGCGGTGTCCAGGTCCAGGATCAGCCGCAATGCGATCACCTGCCGCTGCCGGGCGGGCAGCCGCAAGACTGCCGCCATGATTCGCGGGTCGACCAGACGGGCGGATGCCCCGCTGACTGCGGGCGGGTTCGCGAGACGGGCCGGGTCGGGTACGGGTACTTCCCGGCGGCGGCGTCGCCACCGGGAGATACCCGCGTTCAGCGCAGTGCGGACCACCCAGGCTTCCGGCGCGGGATGCCTGCTTACGGTGCGCCAGGACGCCCAGGCGCGGGCGAACGCCTCGTCCACAAGCTCTCGTGCCGTGTCCTGGTCACCGACGCTGACCAGGACCGCCCGCAGGCACTCATCGGCGGCGCTGCGGTAGAACTCCGCGAAGTCCAGTTGCTGGTTTCCCACACCCATCCAACGCACCACCACGACATTCCCATTACCTGTCGCCCGGCAGATCGAGTCGGCGACCCAGCACCGATCATCGGCGGCTCGCTCACATCGACTGGGATCACCGGCGAGGGGCACCACGACTGAGGGCCACGATGACTGCTACCGGACAACGTCGCAGGCATCGCGGCCTGGCTTCACGTACGTGAACCTGCTCGACGACACCTGATGCCACCCAAGAGGGCAGATCCGGGGCTGCCCGCTAAGCGTGCGTATCCGCCATCCAGCCCCAGGCCGCGCGAATCGTCTGCCCTAGTCGCGGCAACGTGGCCGCAACAGCCGCAAGAGCGTTTAGGATGTCACAACCACCACAAACCGATCGGTGGTTTTTAGGGGTCGATCATGGCCTCCCTGCGGAGCAGGGCGGCGAGATCCCCGGGCTCCGGGCGGGCGCCGGCCAGGCCGTGCGCGGCGAACCAGTGACCTATGTTCTCCGCGTCACGGGTGATAAAGAAGGCGCCGCGTGGGTTCGCGATCACGTCGACCACCTGCGGTAGGTCGATCATGACCAGCCGCTCCTCGTGGACCAGCAGGTTGTACGCCGACAGGTCGCCGTGCGCCAGGCCGTCTCTGGCCAGCGCGACGAGCGCCTGCACCAGCTGGTCCCACAAGCTGGCGAGTTCGGCCGTACCGGGCCTGGTCTCGGCCAGCCGCGGCGCGGCAATCCCGCCCGGCGAGCCGATGAACTCGAGCAGGAGCTCGGTGTCGAGGATCTGCGCCGGGTACGGAACGGGCACCCTGGCCGCATAGAGCCGAGCCAGCGCGCTGAACTCGGCGGCCGCCCACTGGCCCGCGATGGCCTGCCGGCCGAACGTGCTCCGGCTCGCCATCGCCCGGTTGACCCTGGACTCCCTGGTCCGGCGCCCCTCGAGGTAACCGCTGTCGCGATGGAACATCCGGTGCTCGGCGGACCGGTATCGCTTAGCGGCCAGCAGGCAGGACCGGTCGGTCTGCGGGACGCCCCGCCGGAGCAGGAAGACGTCGGCTTCCTTGCCCGTCTTCAGGATGCCCAGCTCGGTGTCGACGGCGGCCAGTTCGGTAACTAGCCATTCCGGGTACGGCTTCGGGCCGCGTTCGGTCGGGACCGACTGGTCCCAGGTGGTCCAGCGGTCGCCTTCTGGCAGGCTGTCGGTCGCGTCGAAGCTCTCGATGGACGGCAGGGCCCGGCGCCGCCCGACGCGTTTGACGGTGGTCGGCTCGTCGTCATCGAAACGCTGCTTACCGCGGCGGTAGCGGGATCCTTCGTAGTCTGCGGAGGGAAAGTCGTGCACGGGTGATGCTCCTCGGCTGAGCGGTGAACAGGGCAGGCGGCAACGCGCCCGCGACGGGCATAGACATGCAGCGCCTCCCTCCACTCAGCCGGCAAATACCGGCACGAACCTGTAGCAGGTTGCCACGTGGTCCCGGTCCGCGCAACCGAATTTCGGTGCGGCTCGTCCCGGCAACTTCGCTTTCGACCCACCTCGGATCCTGCGACCAGACCACCACGAACCCTGCGACCAGAACACCACGAGCTCAGCGACCGGACCACCACGAACCCTGTGACCAGAACACCACGAGCTCAGCGTCAAGGATCTCTTCTGCCCGGCGGGAACAACAAGTAGAGACGGGCTACCCGGTAATCGCCTGACCAGTGTCAGGGTCGAAGAAGTACAGACGCGCCGGGTCCAGGGCGAAGGTGATCCGTCCGCCGGGCTGGACCGCGACGCGAGGATCCAGCCGGGCCGCGCCGTTGGGGGCGCTGCCGAGCAGGATGCCCGCCTCCGCGGATTCGTCCGCCACGACGGCACCGGCCGCGGCGCCAGCCGGCGTCGCGTCGATGGAGAAGTACACGTGCTGCTCGCTGCCGAGCACCTCGACGAACCGTACGTCCGCGACGAGGGCGGAGCCGCTCGCGGACACCGTCAGGTCCTCGGGACGGATGCCGACGAGGACCTTGCGTCCCTGGAAGGCAGCCACCCGGGCGGCCGCAGGCGCGGGCAGCTCAAGCCGCTGTGAGCCGAGCACCAGGGTCCCAGCCGCTTCCAGGCCCGCCTCGTACAGGTTCATCGCCGGGGAGCCGATGAACGTGGCCACGAAGACGTTGGCCGGGTGGTCATAGAGCGACCGCGGCGTGTCGTACTGCTGCAGTAGCCCGCCCTGCAGCACGGCCACCCGGTCACCCATCGTCATCGCCTCGGTCTGATCGTGGGTGACGTACATGGTGGCCGCGCCGACGGACTCGTGAATCCGCAGCACCTCCGAGCGCATCTGCACGCGGAGCTTGGCGTCCAGGTTGGACAAGGGCTCGTCCATCAGGAACACCGAGGGCTCGCGCACGATGGCCCGGCCCATCGCCACCCGCTGCCGTTGTCCGCCGGACAACTGCTGCGGCTCGCGGCCAAGCAGTTTGGTCAGGCCGAGGATCGACGCGGCGTCCCGGATGCGCCGGTCCCGCTCGGCCTTGGCGACCTTCTTGTTCTCCAGCGCGAAACCGATGTTCTGGTACACCGACAGGTGCGGGTAGAGCGCGTAGTTCTGGAACACCATGGCGACGTCGCGGTGCCTGGGGGACACGCCGTTGACGACGCGGTCGCCGAAGCTGACCGTGCCCGAGGTGATCAGCTCCAGGCCCGCGACCATCCGCAGCGCCGTGGTCTTGCCGCAGCCCGAAGGCCCGACCAGCACGACGAACTCGCCGTCCGCGACCTCCAGGTCGAGAGAATCGAGCGCCTTCACGCCGGTCGCGTAGACCTTGGTGAGCTCGCTGAGCGTAATGGCAGCCACGCCAGAGCCTCCTCAGTTCGCGATGCTGCCGAGCAGCATGCCGCCGCGCCAGTACCGCTGCAGGATCAGGAACAAGATGATGAGCGGGGCGATGGTGACCAGGCCGCCCATCACGATCAGCGGGTACAGGTTCTGGTCCCCGCTGGTGGTCGCGTGCTGCGACCACAGCCCCATCCCGACCGTCAGCGGGAACAGGTTGTTGTTGCTGAAGATGATCAGCGGCAGGAAATAGTTGTTCCACACCCCGACCACCGAGAGCAGCAGCACGGTCATCAGGCCGGGGACCATCAGCGGCAGCGCGATCTTGAAGAAGATCCTGGTTTCCCCGGCGCCGTCGATCCTGGCGGCATCGATCAGCTCGCGCGGGACGGACAGGCCGATGTACGTCCGCATCAGGTAGACCCCGACCGGGCTGACCAGGCTGGGCAGGATCATGCCCCAGATCGAGTTGATCAGGTGCGCCTTGGCGTACACCAGGTAGAGCGGCAGCGTGATCGCGCCGATCGGCACCAGCAGCGCGCCGATGACGATGTAGAAGAAGACCTTGGAGCCGCGGAACTGGAACCGCGCGAAACCATAGCCTGCGAAGGCCGCGAGCGCGGTGGCCCCGACGCCGCCGAGCACGGCGTAAAGGGCGGTGTTGCCGAACCAGTTGATGTACGTCCCGTCGTCGTCCACGTCCTCGAAGAGCATCCGGAAGTTGTGAAAGAACTCAAAAGGACGGGCGAACCAGAAGCCGAACGTGCCGAAGATATTCGCCTGGGTCTTCGTCGAGTTGATGATGATCCAGGCGATCGGAACCAGCGTAAAGATCGCGAAGAGTACACAGCAGATGGTCATCACCGAGACCGTGCCGCGTTTGAGGCCGTAGAGCTGCACCGGGATGACGCCGTCGCGTTCTTCCAGGCGCTCCCGCTTGCGCCGTTCCTTCCTGGACCCGGCCAGGTCGACCTCGGCCGCATCCGGCGGCGCCACGGTCGCGGTCATTTGAATTCTCCCTTGCGGCGGCGGAAGAGCAGCGAGGTCACCGAGATGGCGACGATCACCAGGCCGAGCACCACGGCCATGGCGGCGCCCAGGTTGTACTGGGCGTCGTTGATCGAGGTGTTGTAGATGTACAGCACCGGCGTCCAGTTGAGCGAGATCACGCCGGCCGAGTAGTTGTTGAGGATCAGCGGCTCGACGAACAGCTGGAGCGCGCCGATGGTGTTGAGGAAGATCAGCATCACGATGGCCGGGCGCACCATCGGCAGCTTCACCTTGAGGATGATCTTCCACAGTGGCGTGTCGTCGAGGATGGCGGCCTCGACGATGTCCCTCGGCACCGACTTGAGCGCGGTGTAGAGGATGAGGCTGTTGTAGCCGGTCCACTCCCAGATCGCGATCACGATGATCGAGGGGAGCATCAGGCTGCTGGACAGGAAGTTGGTGTTGTGGAAGCCGAGCGCGCTGGCCAGGTGCACGAAGGGCCCGTAGGACGGCTCGAACAGGAAGCCCCACATGAGGGCGGACACCACCACGGGCACCGCGAACGGGATGAAGAAGATCGTCCGGAAGAACCGGCCGAACCTGGCCACGCCGAGGTCGAAGGCGGTGGCGAAGAAGAACGCGATGATCAGCATGACGGGGATCTGGATCGCGCCGAAGATGATCACCCGGATCACGCCTGACCAGAACATGCCCGAGCCGAGGATCTGCGAGTAGTTGCTGAAGCCGCTGAACACGGTGCCGCCGATGAGGCGGCTGGTGAACAGGGACTCGTAGATCGCGTACCCAAGCGGCACGATCATGAAGAGGAGAAACGCGAGCAGGAAAGGCGACACGAAGGCCGATCCGCGCCGGTCGCGTCGCCGGGCGAAGGCCGAATGGCGCGGCTGCGACCGGCTCTCGCCTTGGGTCGGCCGCGTCGGCGCGCTTATTGCTGTACCGCTCACATCGGAGCTCCCTTCGTCGGCGGTGCCCGGTGCGCCACGTGACCGTGACGCACCGGGCGCGAGCCAGCGTGCGGTCGGTGCCGGTCAGGTCGAGACGTCGAAGCCCTGAGCCTTGGCGTAGTTGACCTCCGCGGTCTGGAAGGCCGCGAATGCCTGCTGCATGGTCTCCTTGCCGGACAGCACGCCGCCGAACGTGGTGTCAGCCTGGGTGAGCGCCTGGGTCATGAACGGCGGCCACGGCGTGGCCGGGATGTTCTTAGCGGCCGCGGAGAACACCTGGTTCGGCTGCGAGGTGCCGGAGATCGGGTAGGTCAGGGACGTGAACGAGCCGGAGTTGAGGGTGGGCAGGTAGGTCGGGAACAGCGACGAGGGCGGCGTCTTGACGATGTTCCAGGACGCGTCCGTGGAGGTCAGCCACTCGGAGAACTCCGCGGCCTGGGCGGGGTGCTTGCTCTGGGTGAAGACCGGGTAGGTCGAGCCGCCCCAGTCCGCGCCGACGTCGGCACCCGAGGTCCACTGCGGCAGCGGCGCGGCCCGCCACTGGCCCATCGACTGCTTGACGTCCGCCACGAAGTACGACGGGGCCCAGGCCGAGTCGATCGCGGCCGCGGTGACGCCCTTGTCCAGGTTGGTGTTCACCTCGGTGCCCGCGTCGTTGACCGTGCTGACCGCGCGGGAGTTGATGAGGTTCTGCCAGTAGGCGGCGAACTTCTCCTGGGCCGGCCCGGTCCAGTTGATGGTGACGTTGCTGCCGCCGGAGTACTGGAAGGGCCAGGCGCCGGCCTGCCCCATCACGTCCATCAGCCACTGCAGGTCGTTCGGGGACAGGTTCAGCAGGTAGGCGCCGGAGTTCTGCTTGTGCAGGCTGGCCGCGTCGGTGGCCACCTGGGCCCAGGTGGCCGGCGGGGTGATCTTGTACTTGGCCAGCGTCTGCTGGTCGTAATAGAACGCCATCGGGCCGAAGTCGCTCGGCATCGCGTACACGGCGCCGCCCTGGCTGACCTGGCTCCAGGCCCAGGGCGCGAAGTCGCTCTTGTAGTTGTTGGCCCCGTAGGGGACCAGGTTCTCCACGTACTTCTGGATGATGAAGGAGGGCAGCTCGTCGAACTCCATCTCAGCCACGTCGGGCGCGCCCGAGCCGGCCTTCATCGCGTTGTTCAGCAGCGTGTACTCGGCACCGCCCGCGCCCGGGTCCTCGAGCGTGACGCAGATCGACGGGTGGGTCTTGTTGAACTCGGTGACGGCCCGGCTGATCCCGGGCACCCAGGCCCAGAACATGACCGGCGTCGACGATGAGCTGCAGGATTTTCCTCCGGCCAGCACGGTCGCCGACGCGCTCGCGCTGGCGCTGGCGCCCGTGCTTGTACCGCTCGCCGCCGTGCTTGACGACCCGCTGCTGCTGCACGCGGCGAGCAGCGAGATGGCGGCCGCTCCGGCCACCCCGGCGGTAATTCTTCGCGTTTTCGACAACATTATGGCTAGACTCCTAAGTTCGGTGTTGCCGTGTTGTGTGCGGTTGCCGCGCCCCCCGGTCGTGCGGCGGTGGTCGCGATGGCCTCCTGGCTGCTACCTGCTGGTCATCGCGGCCTCAATGACGGTGAACGACCGGGGTGGCAGCCGGACGGCGACCACCCCGTCCTTAGTGTTTTCTGATCCCTCTTCCAGCTGTGCTGTCTCCACATCGGGCAGCGTTCGGGCGTCGCGGGTCCTGGCGGCGGTGACCGTCCGGATCCTGGCGGGTCCATCGAAGGTGTAATCCCGCAGCAGCACCTCGGCCGTTTCCGGTTCCTCGGGACTGCGGTTGACCAGCGTGATCGCCACGAGCCCGCTGTTAGCGGCGCTGTTAGCGCTCACACTGGAGGCACTCACGGTCGCGGCGGCATCGATGAGACTGAAGGGGCCCAGATCCGCCACCCGGAACGGCCACCGGCTCGCCCCCGCGGGAAACTCGGGGCTGACCGTGGGCCCGTCGACGTACACGTCCACCGCCACGTCGAGTGCGGCCTGCGCGTGCAGCAGCACCGGGTACCAGATGGGCTGCACGGCCGCGGTAGCGCCGCTGGTGACGATCGGCGCGATGGCGTTGACCATCTGCGCCAGGTTGGCCATCCGCACCCAGTCGCAGTTCCTGACGAAGATGTTCAGGTAGGTGCCGACGGCCAGCGCGTCGGCAAAGGTGTACCGCTCCTCGAGCGCGCCGGTCATGTTGCGGTACCAGACGTTCCACTCGTCGTAGGCGATCCGCGGCGGGGCGGCGATCTTCTGCCGGTAGGCCGCGCGCTGGATCAGGGCCTGACTGCACCTGATCGCGCGCTCGGCCTGGTGCGGCTGGAGCACGTTGGTCCAGTAGTCCTTGCTGCCGGTGTAGATGTGCAGCGAGTGGTAGTCGACCGTCGCCGCCATCCCGTCGATGACCACCTGGTCCCACTCGTTCCAGCCGTTCATCCCGCAGCTGACCAGCTTGGCCCGCGGGTCGAGCATCCGGATTGCCCGCGCCCACCTGGTCGCCTCGCGCACGTACTCCTCGGCGCTGAACGCGCCGATCTGCCAGTCGCCGTACATCTCGTTGCCCAGGCCCCAGTAGGTGACCTTGTACGGTTCGGCCCGGCCGTTCGACCGGCGCCGGTCCGCCCAGTAGGTGCCGCCGGCCGAATTGCAGTACTCGACCCAGGCCAGCGCCTCCTCCAGCGTCCCGGTGCCCATGTTCAGGCAGATGTAAGGTTCGGTGCCTAGGTCCTCGCAGTAGCCGAGGTACTCATCGGTGCCGAACCGGTTGGATTCCTCGCCGCCCCACGCCAACTCCGGCCGGCGCGGCCGGTCGTCCTTGGGGCCGATGCCGTCGGCCCAGTGGTAGTTGCTGACGAAGTTCCCGCCCGGCCAGCGCAGCACGCCCAGCTGGAGCTCGCGCAGCAGGCCGAGCACGTCCTTGCGGAAGCCGCGGTCGTCGCTGAGCGGCGAGCCCTCCTCGTAAAGGCCGCCGTAGATGCAACGGCCGAGATGCTCGACGAAGCCGCCGAACACCTTGCGATCGAGCCGCCCGACAGATCGGGAGGGGTCAATGGCGATGCGGGTCACTGGCGCTCCTTAGTCTGGTCAGTCCTGGCCTTCTCGGTGCTGGCCTTCTCTGTGCTGGCCTTATCTGGCCTGGCCCGGTCAGCGGGGCTCTTTCTGCTGGTTCTGGCGTTCGCGCGCTGGGCGCTCGGCGCGCCGCAGGAATCCCGGACGATCAGCTCTACCGGCAGCAGCGGTGTCCGCTCGGGTACCGGTTCGCCCGCGATGCTGCGCAGCAGCAGCTCGACCGCCTGGCGCCCGGTCTCCGCCAGCGGCACGCGCACGGTCGTCAGCGGCGGCGTCAGGAACTCGGCGAACGGGATATCGTCGCAGCTCACCACCGCGATGTCCTCGGGTACCCGGCGCCCGGCCTGCCATAGTGCGGACAGCACGCCGATCGCCATCACGTCGCTGTGCACGAAGATCGCGGTCAGGCCAGGCGAACGTTCGAGCAGCAGCCTGGTGGCGGTGGCCCCGCCCTGCGGCGTCCAGTCGGCCTCGGTGACGAGGTCCTCGCTCGGCTCAAGGCCCGCGGCCCGCAGTGCGTCCTCGTAGCCGTGCAGCCTGCTGCGGGTGACCCGGCGCCGGAACAGCCCGGTGACCGTCCCGATGTTGGTGTGCCCGAGCGCCAGGAGGTGGTCCGCGGCCAGCCGGCCGGTGTCCCTGTGATTGGAGCCCACCAGCGGGACGCCCCCTCCCGGCACCGCCTGTAGGCTGACCGAGGGCACATACCGCCTGAGCAGCTCGGCGACCTCGGTGTCTTCCTCGACCTCGGGGGCCGCGGCGATGATGCCGTCGACCCGGCGCTCGATCAGCGTCCGCACGATGTCGGCCCCGTCCGCGCCGCCGGCGGCCAGGTGCCCGACCAGGACGGAGTGCCCGTGCCTGCGTGCGGCCTGCTCGGCGGCCACGGAGGCCTGGGCGATGGCCACGTCGGTGGCGTCGCTGGCGACCAGGCCGATGGTGGCGGTGGCGCGCTGGACCAGGCTCCGGGCGATCGTGTTCGGGCGGTAGCCGAGTTCGCCGGCGGCGGCCAGGATCCGCTCCTGCGTCTCGGCGGACACGCGCACATCCCCGCCGTTGAGGACCTTGCCGGCCGTCTGGAAGCTGACGCCGGCGCGCGCCGCCACTTCCTTGATCGACACGTATCGCCGTCGGGCCATTGCATCCGTTCCGCATGGTCGTTCCGTCAGTTGGCTAAGACGAAATCCGCTCATATGACAATTTGAGCGAACGTTCGCCCTAGAACGCTAAATCCTCTAGCCGTGGACGGTCAAGGGGGTGGATCTAATATGTTTCGTCTCCGTTATCCAGCGGCGATCGGCTGAGCCAGCGTCAGCGACCGCCGCCGTCGTTCGCCCTCGGCTACCGGCTGTGACACTCTCGCGCTCCACCTGAGCGCTACCTGCGCGGCCGCGGACTTCCCGCATCACGCGCCTCGGCAGCCGCACAGAAACTCGATACCCTCATGACCATCACCAAGCACGGCGTGATCGGATGGGTACGCAACGCACCGGACGCCTGACGGGCCGTCGCCCCGTCATCCATCCCAGGGATTGGCAACGGCGTCCCGCGGACATGCCGCCGGGGATGGTCCGCAGGGTGTATCTAATAGGTTTTGTCCGCATAATTCCGGGGGCGATCGCGAGTCCGCCTCCAGGCCGGGTATCTGCGTGACGGCGAGGAGGTGGCCGGTTGCCTGACAGGCGTGTCGCCAGCGGGGTGGCCGTCATCGCGGTCGTGGCGGTGGCCGTCATCGCGGTGGTGGTGCTGCTGGCGCGCAAGCCGTCGCAGGCCGCGACGCCGCCGCCGAAAACCGGCGCCGCTTCCGGGCCCGCCGCGGCTGCGGCCGGTCAGGCGGCCGACTCGGGCCCGGCCACCTTCTCCGGTCCTGACGGGATGCGGGCCCGCTGGGTGATCCAGGAGAACGACAAGCCGGGCACCACCGCGTGGCAGATCCACGGCGCGCACGGCGGCATCAGCGGCTTCGCCAGCCAGGTCTACGCGCAGCCGGGTCAGAAGGTGACCCTGTACGTCAGCACCACCGGCCCGTCCTTCCGCGCCGAGGCCTTCCGGATGGGCTACTACCACGGCCAGGGCGCTCGCCTGATCTGGACGTCGGCCCAGCAGCCGGCCAAGGACCAGCCCGGCTGCCCGGTCACCAGCGGTACCAACATGGTGGCCTGCGACAACTGGTCCCCGTCGCTGACCTTCACCGTCACCCAGGCGTTCGTCCAGGGTGACTACCTGATCAAGCTGACCGGCCCAGGCAACCGGCAGAGCTACGTCCCGCTGACGATCTGGGACCCCGCCAGCACCGCCACCTACGTCATCAAGAACGACGTGTTCACCTGGCAGGCCTGGAACTATTACGGCGGCTACGACTACTACCAGGGCCTGGGCAGCTGCCCGGCGGACGTGTACCCGATCTGCAGCCGGGCCCGGGTGGTGTCCTACGACCGGCCCTACGCCGCGGAGAACGGCTCAGGCAACTTCCTCGGCCTGGAATACCCTCTGGTCAAATGGGCCGAACAACACGGCCTCGACGTCACCTACGCCACCGACCTGACCGTCCAGGAGCATCCCGGCTACCTGCTCAGGCACAAGGTCCTGCTCTCCCTGGGCCACGACGAGTGCTGGTCGCTCGGCGAGCGCCAGGCCGCCTTGGCCGCCTATAACGGGGGCGTCAATATCGTCTTCTTCGCCGCCAGCCCGGTCCTGCGGCACGTCAGGACCCAGGCGTCACGGCTCGGCCCGGACCGTGAGCTCGTCGACTACCGGGACTCGGCCGCCGATCCGCTCGACGGCCACGGCAACCCGCTCCAGGTCACCGGCAACGAATGGGCCAACCCGCCGTCCAGCTGGCCGGAGTACGACTTCGTCGGCGACACCTACGCCGGCTTCCTCGAGCCCAGCCTGCACGTGGGCTTCCGGGTCGCGGACGCCTCGGCCTGGGTCTTCGACGGCACCGGCCTGCACAACGGCGAGGTCATCCCCAGCCTCATCGCCTCGGACGTGGACAAGTTCGACCTGGGCTACGGCCAGCCCGCCGATGACCAG